>Ga0181536_10001880_pt1 | contig 24320 bp, 20 predicted proteins | sample PEATcosm2014_Bin_41_FD_121105 | JGI IMG/M metagenome (GOLD analysis project Ga0181536, IMG submission 121105) | Peatland microbial communities from MTU Mesocosm Facility, Houghton, MI, USA - PEATcosm2014_Bin17_60_metaG | ecosystem: Environmental > Terrestrial > Soil > Wetlands > Peat | place...
CGCCGCCGTCCACTGCCGGAGTTTGTCCCGCTCCACTTCCGAAAGCTGACATGACTTCCCCATGCCCCAGGATAACGCGAGCCGGGTTATCTTGTCTAGTTATTTGTTGGACACTACACTAGCCCGGCAAGCTGGAGAGAGGCGGTGGGGATAGCGGGGCAGATTTCCGATTCGCCGGCGCTCAGCGGCGCAGCAGGCAATTCGCCCCGGCCGGGTGCTGCCGTGAGCGGCGTTTTGGCGGGAGGAATTGGCCGCATTGGGGCCACACTTCCCAGGTTCGCAAAAAATAGGGTGTCAGAGGGTGGGAAGGGGATGTGGCGCCGGGAATAGCTGCGTGGCATAGGCAGCTCTCCTCCAGCGCGGTCTGGGCGCCTATTTCGGTAGTGGGTCCAAATGGACCCACTACCCCTTTTCCCCGAGTGGGCGACGATCCGCTCGAAGCGGCCGGTAAGCGCTACGGCGTCAGGGACGATCCTGGCCAAGGCGTCACGTAAATGTCAGCAACGGGCGTGGTGCGCCCTTGTGGCGCGGATAACTCCGCCCTTCGCGACAAGGGCGGACCTATTGCCCAGAGCCGGGTCCGGAGGCCAAGGTCCGACTTGGGCGACAAACCGTCAACTTGGATTCCTGCCGTGGGAGTTCATCTCAGACGGTCGTGATAGAGCTTACCAGCCCTGGAAATGTACTAGGGCCCGGTACGTGTCGGCGCCTAGTTGTTTGAAGCAGCTCAGGCCGAATGTGGCGCCGGGCTACAGGCCAAACCTCTTTCGCTCGGCCTCAGAGACGTGGTCGCGGGCACCTTCCAGAGCTTTTTTGTCTATTCCTTCTTTCTGTCGCACCATCGCCAGGAAGTCGTTCACCCACGGGCCTTCAATAAACGCAGTCACGAGGCCGCCGTTGAACTCTGACCCGGCCGGCGTCTCTTCGATGCCTCCAAAGAGTTCGAACACCAGCTGGCCGCCGACCTCTAGGCTCAGTGTTGCCGTCCAACCAATATCCGTGTCTCGGTCCTCTCTTCTGAAGGTGAACTCCCTGCTGTTTACGGTGAGCTGGGAAGCGTGATAAGACAGTACCTTGGCGGATGTAACGAGCGGCGGGACCGCCCATGGGCTCCGTGGTTGGGTGAAGCATTCCGGCAATATGAATGCTGTGCGAAAGCCGAAACTGCCAAACGCGTGAGGTAGACCGAGATCATAGGCCCTCTGCCGACGGCGGTCAATCTCCGACCTGATTAGCTGCTCGCCGGTGGGAGGTTGCGGCGCGGGTTTAGTTCTCAGCACAGAGAAAAGGCGATCACACCAGTTCAACTCTGCGACCTCACAACATCCAGTGTACAGGTTTTTGAAACGGCGACCTCATTCTGACCATACCTACGCGTGGTGTCCCCACATGCCATCCGCGTGTTTCAGTTGCGGATGTTGACGATCAAGAATTCCCTGACGGCCGAATGACCTAGTCCGGGTTCATTGCAAACTGAGCCAGGACCACCGTTCGCCGCGATTGGAAGCAAACTGCCTTTGGACCTCTTGAGGCCATTCTCCCTGAAAGCCGAGGCCGTCGGTTTCCTCTATGCGCTTCCCGCAGGCAAACAGCCTTGCTATCAACTTCGCAACGACATCGTCGCGCGCGGTTCCCTCAGGGATGTCTAGGATAAAACGAATTGCGGCCTCGTCTCGACCCAACTGCCTGCGGTGCTCGCTGCCTGGTCCGGTAATAACTCCCGTAGGAGGTGTGAGGTTTTTCCAGTGGGCAAAGATCATTCCCCGAGCCTAGCATTCCGGCCCAGACAGGACAACCACTGCTGCCTTTGTCTTGGATTATCCCCGCAAACCGGATGTCTCGCTTGAGGTCTTTCAGTGAAACCTTTGGGTTCGAGCCCCACCGGCTCACCCTCGCTCCCTATAAGTCCATTCAATTTGACGGGAAACGCGCGACGCTCCCCGTGGCGCAGGCCGCTGTCAATCGGTGGAACGGGGACAACTCGTCCCCATGGCCGCAGAGGACTGAGCTCAATCGTGGGACCGCGGGCTGATCTCAGGCGCGGGACCGCACCGGCAGCGGCGACGAACGCGTACGGCGGGGGGCGAGTCTCTCGTCATACCATTTCACCTGTTCTATCGCCCTGGCGACCGCCTCCTTCAGTTGCTCCCCCGATATCTCGAGGTCAGAGCCGCTGCAGTAGCGCCGAGCAACCTGTCGTTTCTCCTTTTTGTAGGTCCACTGGGCCTTGGAGTCCGCGTGGATCACGGAGTCCCTTGCCGTCACGAGCTCTTGAAAAAATCCTATGTGCACGGGCCCCTCTCCCAGGGCGCGGTTCAGTGCCTTGAGATAGCGAATAAGCGCCGAGTCTTGATACCCAATGGGTCTCATGCTCAGTTCCTGCGTGAACATCTCGACCCAATGTCGGAGCCTGGTGACCAAGCCGACCAGTGCGAGATTGTTTGCAACTCTCCTGAGGTCATGACAGAACCATTCTTGAAACCCTACCAAGGAATCGAGAACCTCGCGACCCTCGGCCGCGAAGTCCTCTCGAATCCGATCGGTCTCGCGCTGCTCCAAGCTCGCGATGCCGTCAATAGTCAGCTGGTGGTTCACAATGACAACGGTGTTCAGATCGATCTCGAAACCGTGGGCGACCTCAATCGGCGTATTCAGCAGTTCATCGGAATCCGCCATAGTCCTCCTCCTGATTGATATGCTCTCACAGACCATCATTCCATGGTCAGCACTTGGCCCCATCACGCCGATCCGCCATCTACCAGCCTGTGGCCGGTCAGAAGGGGCCGTAGGAGACCTTACGTCCCCGGCCCAATTCGGCGTCCTGGGCGGAAGGCGGATCGTGCCACTTGGCCGCGTAACGCACAACGCTGACACCTATCGGGTCGGGTGTAATTCCCGCCTGACGCCGTAGCGTTTACGCATCCACTCGGACGAGTAGTCCCCGTCCCTTTGAAGTGCGGTGATCGCGCAGCGTAATAGCGCTTAGGCGTGGTGTCGCGAGAGGGCCGCGCGATTCATTCAGCGGTAAACTGAGGTGGTGGGCATGGCGTCTGAGGATGGGATCGACGAGTTCCGGCCAGACCGCACGCAGTTTTCCGTCGTGCGCTTGACCGATCCGGACGACTCGGTTGGGTACTGGTTGTCCCGACCACTCTACGCGCAATCGGCGCCGGATGATGGAATGGCAATACTCACGCCTTTCGGCGTGGCATGCCATGGCTTGCGCGTTCTTCTCGCCCCGTGGTAAATCGTGTTCTGAGTATGGGTCGGTCTCGGTGAGCGGATATGGTCGATTTGACTCGCATTCGCATTGCGGTACGGTAGTCGCCATGCCTGAGCGGCACGATAAAATGACGATTATCAGCATGGCTGTTGTAGCGTCCGCAGCGGCAACCCTACTGCATGAGGGAGTGGGCCACGGCATGACAGCCTGGTTGCGCGGCGATATTCCCACAGAACTCACCAGCAACCATCTCTCATCCCTGCGCCCTGACCGTTGGGTCGAAGCCGGTGGAACTCTCGCCAATCTTCTTGCAGGCACAATCGCTTTGATAGCCTCGCGGTCTGCTGGAAATCGCTCCAACCTGCGCTACTTCTACTGGATATTCGCCGCGCTCAATCTCCTTCCGGGCGCCGGCTACTTCCTTTTCTCAGGGATCCTGGGTCTTGGCGACTGGAGCGAGGTGATTCGTGGCGCACCACACCAAATCCCTCTCCGCATCATTATGACGAGTTTTGGCGCCGGACTATATGTGCTGGTCGTGCGCCAGCTCGCCGTCGCGGTCCATCCCTATTGCCCTTCGCGTCCGGACTACAACACCGTGGGCCGCGTACCATATTATGCCGCCTGCCTTTTCAGTTGTGCTGCGGGAGCGCTGGATCCGCTCGGGCTAAGGCTCTTTCTCGTCTCGACGGTGCCTGCCGCGTTCGGCGGGTCGTCTGGCCTAATGTGGGCGGACAGCTTGTTCCCCCGTAGACCCGCAAAGGAGCGGACGCTACTGGTAAACCGGCAGCCAGCCTGGTGGATTGCCGGTGCGGTACTCGGCCTCGCGTACATCCTCATCCTCGGACCGGGTATCAAGTTCGCGCACTAACCCTGCTCAGCGTGTGCGCTGGCGACGGCTCCGTCGTCCAGACCCCCAATCAGGATCCACGCAGCGAACGCACGTGACGCAGAAACGGGCTGAGGTGGCCTCCTGCCTTGCTAAGATGAATTCCTGCCGACAACAGCGCTTTGCCCCAGCGGCCAACGTTCGGCGTCGGGATGGGTTTTCGCACTTCATTCCCGCACGGCAGTTACTGCTTCAGGGCGCCAGTTTCCCGGCGGTCCGTTAACCTGAGTACAGACCATGAAGCGCGTCGCCCTCATCACGGATGGCTCCTGCCTGGGAAATCCCGGCCCCGGCGGCTGGGCGTGCATTCTGCGCTTCGGCGGCGCCGGGAAAGAGCTCTTCGGATACGACCCCCACACCACCAACAATCGCATGGAGCTGATGGGGCCCATTCAGGGCCTGCTGGCCCTCAAAGAACCCTGCGAAGTGGAAGTCACCACGGATTCCGAATACGTTCTGCAAGGCATCACCCGCTGGATCGCGCGCTGGAAGCGCCGCCACTGGTGGCGCAAGAACCGGCCGGTGCGCAATGCCGACTTGTGGATCGAACTTGACGAACTGGCCTCGATGCATCGCGCCCATTGGGTTTGGACCAAAGGCCACGCAGCGCACGCGGACAACAACCGCTGCGACTGGCTGGCGCAAACCGCCGCCCGCACCCTGACCAGCAGTTGGGAGGATGGCCGGCGCCACGCGCCCCTCCCTCGCGAACTCGGTTGGGGATGGACGCCACCGCGCCCGCAAGCCTCGCTCTTCGAAGAGACGGAGCAGGCGGAGGACGGCGAGGACGCCAGCGACCCCGGGTGAAGCGCTCGTGCGGCGCCGGGCGCTTCGGCCAGCTTCAGCTTGCCCAGCCTCTCGCACCTGGCAAGTGGGGGCATGCTTGCCAGCCGCCCAAAAAAGCGGCTTCGGACACGCTTCCCAGCCTCTCAGATCCGGCTGCGCCCGGCTGGCAAGCGTGCCCCACCCTTACTCATGGCGCAGCGCGGCCATGGGATCGATGCGGGCGGCGCGGATGGCCGGTTCGAGCGCGGCGCAGCAGGCGATGGCGGCCACCAGGGCGCTGGCGGCCAGGTACGTCCACGGATCGTCGGCGGCCACCCCGTAGAGCAGGGATTCCAGCGCGTGACGGAATGCATAGCCCAGCAGCCATCCCAGCGCGATGGCCACGGCTACCTGGCGGCCGCTCTCGGCCAGCACTTGCGCCAGCAATCGGGAGGGCGTGGCGCCGATGGCCATGCGCACGCCGAATTCGGGAGTGCGGCGAGCCACCGCGAACAGGCTGATGCCGAACAAGCCGGCGCCGGCCAACAACAGCCCCAGCACGGCCAGTCCGCCCGTGAGGTCGGCGGCCAAAATCTCCTCCGAGCACGCCGCGTTCATGTGCTGCGCCATCGTCACTATTTGCAGGATGGTATACGCGCGGTCCGCCTGGCGCGCGGTGGAGCGAACGGGGCCCGCTAACGCGGCGGGGTCGCGCGCCGTCTCGACGAAGAAGGTGACACCGCCGGAGGGCTGCTGCGCGAAGGGAAGGTACAGATAAGGCTGCAACGGTTCCCTCAGGTGGATGGTCGGACCATCTTCCACGATCCCGACGACTTGCCGGTCCTTGCCGCTCACTTTCACCCATTGGCCGAGCGGCTGCCGCTCGCGTAGAAATTGGCGCACGAAGGCGGCATTGACCATCACGACCAGGGTCGAATCCGCGGCGTCCGATTCCTGGAACGGCCGGCCCGCCAGAATCCGCGCGCCGGTAACCGCGAAGTAATTGGGACTCACCTGGTCGAAAGCCAGCGACGATTTGGGTTGGCCCGCCATCTCCACCGGGACCACCGCGCCGCCGCCGGATCCGCTCAGCAGCGCGCGGCGCGCCCACGCCACCTGCCGCACGCCCGGCACTTGCGCCATGCGGGCGGCCAGCCCTTCCGTGCGCCCGGGTACGCCCGCGGAGGTATCCCAGAAACCTTCCAGCAGCAGCAGCTTGCGATCGGGATCCATGGCGGGCCGGATGGCGGAAACGTTGCGCAGGCTGCGCCACAGCAGGGCCGACGAGCAGGTGAGCCCGGTGACCATCGCCATCTGGGCGATCACCAGCACGCTCAACCATCGGGATGACCGTGTGAAGCGGCTGCCCTGCAAACCGGACAGCACCCGGCGCTTCCAGGCATCGCGCAGCGGGATCAGGGCGCTGATGGATGTCACCAGCAGCAGGGCCGCGGAAGTGAAGGCGAAGCTGCGCGCATCCAGGCGGATGCCCAGATCGATATAACGCTGGCCACCGGAAAACAGACCGGGCAGCAGGCGCACCAGCCACGCCGCCACCAGCAGACCGCCGGCCGCCCCGGTAACGCTGAGAAGCAAGGTTTCGATAAGATGCGCGCGCGCCAAAGCGGCCGGCCCGCCGCCCAGGGCCATGCGGATGAAGATCTCGCGGCGGCGGCTTTCGTTATCCACCAGCCGCAGATTGGCGACGTTGGCGGCGGCGATCACCAGCAGGAGCGCCAGGCTCGCCAGGAAAACGATTTTGATGGGAAGCCGGTCTTCCTCGAAAGCATGGACCAGGGCGTGACGCTGCGGACCGGGAGCCGCGCCATCCGTTTCCACCTGGCGCAGAATGGCATCCACTTCCCCGCGCGCCTGTTCCAGCGTAACGTGCGGCCGCAAGCGCCCCAGCAGCTCGAAATCGGTCGAGCGCCGGTCGGCCGGATCGATGGTTCCGAGAGTGCCGAATACGGTTTGCAGAGGCGCGAAGAGATCCACCGTCAGGCCCCGATTCTCGCCGCGAAAACCCGGCGGCAGAACCCCAATCACTCGCACCATGCCTTTGCCCACCTGTAAGACGCGGCCCAGAATGGCCGGATCGCCGGCCAACTGCCGCTTCCAATAACGATCGGAGATGACCAGGGTATGGTCCCCTCCGCGGGCGGTGTGAAAGACGTCGCCCCGCGCGGCGGAAATGCCCAGAACGTCGAAATAGTTGTCGGAGACTTCGGCGGTGATGGGGAAATCCATGCCATCGGGCAGCCGGACCGCGGGGCCCTGGCGATCTTCGGCGACGATTGCGGTGAAAGAATGCGCATGGGCGGACAGCGCCAGATACTCGGCCCAGCTCAATGCGTCGAACCGCTGCTCGCCCGTGATGGCAACGATGGAGGCGAGGCTGGCGGGGTCGCGAACCGGCGCGGAGCGCAGCAGCATGGCGTCCAGGACGCTGAAGCCGGTGGTGCTGAATCCGATAGCGAGCGCCAGGGAGAGGAGAGCCAATCCCGTGATTCCGGGCTTGCGGGCCAACGCCCGCGCCGCCAGGCGGAGATCGTTCATAGATATGCGGCTCAGTGCGGCTGGGCTGCCAAATCTAAGTTTACTGGTTGCAACGCCGCAACGGATGGGGCTGTCCGTTTTCGAAACGCGCCGCTCGAAAACGGACGTACCGCCGGGCGGTCAGGGACAAGCCAGGAGGTCTGTTCTACTGGTACAACAGTTCTATGGCCTCTACCCTCCGCCTGTGCGCCCTCACCGCCGCCTGCGCCGTCCTGGTCCCCGCCCAACCAGCGGACCCCCGCAAGGACGTCGAGCGCTATCTCGATTCGATCGCCTTCCAGCACCTCGCCGCGCGCGGCCGCGCCATCGCCGCCATCCAGACGCGCGCCGATGCGGAACGCCGCCAGACCGCCGTCCGCGCCCGCATCCTCACGCTTCTCGACGGCCTGCCCGAGCATCGCGGTCCCGTGCCGGTTCGCGCCTTCGGCTCGGTACCCGCGGATGGTTTCCGCATCGAAAAAATCGCCTACGAAAGCCTGCCCAGCCTGTTCGTCACCGCCGACGTTTACGTTCCCACTACCGGCGCCGGCCCGTTTCCGGCCGTCCTCATCACCCCCGGCCACGAAGCCGCGGCCAAAGCCGCGCAATACAATTGGGGCGCCAACCTGGCGCGCAACGGCATCCTGGCGATGGCGGTCGACCCCATGGGCCAGGGCGAGCGCCTGCAGCACTACGATCCCGAGCTGGAAGATTCCAAACTCGGCCAAGGCACGCCCGAACACGGCCACGCGGCATTTTCCACCTTGCTGATCGGCGACCCCGTGGCGCGCTATTTCATCAACGACGGCATGCGCGCCGTGGATTACCTGAGCGCGCGCAAAGATGTGGATGCCGCGCGCATCGGAGCCTTCGGCTGCTCCGGCGGAGGCACCGCAACCGCCTACCTGGCCGCGCTGGAACCGCGCATCAAAGCCGCCGCCTCGGCCTGTTACATCACTTCTTACGAGGAGTTGCTCCGCACCATCGGCAACCAGGAGGCGGAGCAATCCATTCCCGGCTTTCTTTCCGCCGATCTGGATTTCGCCGATTGGGTGGAGCTGGCCGCGCCCAAACCCTACGCCATCGTTTCCACCACCGAAGATATGTTCCCCTTCGCCGGCGCGCGCCAGAGCTTCGAGGAATCCAAGCGGTTCTATTCCCTGTTGGGCGCCGGCGATCGCATCCAATGGATCACCGGCCCCGGCCGTCACGGCAACCTCGGCCCCATCGGAGCCGAGATCGTGGGCTTCTTTGTCAAAACGTTTAAGAATGGCGCCGCCGCCGATTACAAAGAGGCGCGCATCGATAATCCGCACGATCTGCAGTGCACGCCCACGGGCCAGGTCTCGACGTCGCTGCGCGGCGAGACCATCGAATCCATCAATCGCCAGCGCGCCGCATCCCTGATGCCCGCCAGGCCCGATGCTTCGCCGGCGACCATTCGCGCGCAAGCCGCCATCACCGCCGAACCCGGTCCGCCGCCCGCCGCCATGGTGAGCAAAACCGAGCAGCGCGGCGCGTACCGCGTGGATACCCTCGCGCTCGCGATGGAGCCCGGAGTGGAAGTGGCCGCCATCGCGGCCATCCCCGCCGCACCCGGCCGCAAGCCCGCCGTCATCCTGCTGGATTCGCAGCCCAAGGAGCGCTTGGCCGCGTCGGCGGATTTCGAACGCCTCGCTTCCAGCGGCCACGTGCTCCTGATTGTGCAGCCGCGCGGCACTCCCGCTCCGGCGGCCGCGCAGGCGTCATTGCTGGGCGCGTTCAACCTGCTCTCGCTGCGCGCCATGCTGGTGAGCAAAACGCTGGTGGGGCTGCGCGCCGATGACGCCATTCGCGCGGTGAACTGGCTGGCAGCGCGGAGTGACGTCGATCCCGCCGCCATCACGCTTTACGGCAACGGCCCGCAGGGAGTGGTGGCTCTTCACGCCGCCGCCGTGGATGGCCGCATCGCGCGGGTGGTCATCGAAAATACCCTCGACTCCTACCGCATGGCGCTGGACGCGCCGCTGCACAGAGACCTCGCCGAGATTATCGTACCGGGCGTTCTGCGCCATTACGATCTGCCGGATTTAGTCCGCGCCATCGCTCCGCGCACGGTTGCCGTCTGGAACGCCGTGGACGCCATGGGCAAGCTGCTGCCGCGTGGAAAGCAGCGCAGCTTGCGCGATCCGCTGCCGATTGAGTGAAGCGCGCCGGCAGGAGTGCCGGCGCGGCACGTTGAGAACGTGCGCCCCAGCCCAGCCAAAGGTGACATGCTGGAAGCTGACCTGGAGGTGACCCATGGCAAAATCGCCGAAAATCGCGAAAGCCGCTTACATCGTTGCCTTCATGATGGCGGGGTTGACGGCCGTCTCAGCCGTGCTGGGGCCGATCATCGCGCTGCCCTTGGCATTGATTCCACTGCTCGCCGGGATTGGGATTTGGCGCGGGCGCGTGTGGAGCGCTTATGGATTGGCTCTGTATTTCTTTGCGGAGATCTTGGTGGCGTGCCTGGCCATATTCCGCGCCGGCGGCGTGGCGTCAGCACCGCCGGGATTGATCGCGTCCGCCGCCGTGGCTCTATTGCTGGGTGCTTTTTTTGTTCTGGCCGGCAGATCGCTGGCAGGCGCGGGCGCCGCGCGAGGGCGGGCGCTTCCATGGATCCTGGTGGCGGCGATTTGCAGCTTGCCGTCGATCTTCGTACAACCGTTTGTGATTCCTTCGGCAGCTATGGAGAATACCCTGCTCGTCGGCGATCGCATTTTCGTGCAGCGGTTGCCAAGGCCGAATCCGAGCCGCGGCGATATCATCGTGTTCCGCTATCCGCTAAACGTCAAAGAAGACTACGTGAAACGGGCAATCGGCCTTCCGGGCGACCATATCCGGCTGGTGAACAAACAGCTTGTGCTGAACGGGCGCGCGGTGGAGGAGCCGTACGTGAAGCACGTGACCTCGTACGTGGATGCATACCGCGACAATTTCCCCTCCGCGCCGAATATTTCCCTGCCGGCTCCCGCTATGGACATGCTGGAGAAGCACGTGGTGAATGGCGAGGTGGTGGTGCCGCCGGACTGCGTCTTCGCGATGGACGACAACCGCGACGATTCCGCCGACAGCCGCTACTGGGGCTTCGTTCCCCTTGAGAATATCGAAGGTAAGCCGCTGGTGATCTACGCGTCGGTGGAAGCACCCGGCAAGATACGCTGGGGCCGCACGTTCCGGATAGTACACGGGTACGGCGAGAAGCGCCGGTAAACAACCGGCGCGCAGGATGCCATCCTGCCCCACCCCTCGCGGCCGAATTACAAATTGCCGCGCAGCGCCTGCTCGCGCTCGATGGCCTCGAACAGCGCTTTGAAATTTCCCTTGCCGAAACTGCGGCTGCCTTTGCGCTGGATCACTTCGTAAAACAAGGTCGGGCGGTCTTCCACCGGACGGGTGAAGATCTGCAGCATATAGCCTTCGTCGTCGCGATCCACCAGAATCCCCAGCTCCCGGAGCGCGGCAACCGGTTCGTCGATGGGCCCGGTGCGCGCCAGCAGGTCCTCGTAATACGCGTTGGGCACGCGCAGGAAATCCACGCCCTGGCGGCGCAGCGTTCCCACCGTTTCGACGATGTTATCGGTAGCCATGGCGATGTGCTGCACGCCCGGCCCGTGATAGAACTCCAGATACTCCTCGATCTGCGATTTGCGCTTCCCCTTGGCCGGCTCGTTGATGGGGAATTTCACGCGCTCGTTGCCGTTCGACATGACTTTCGACATGAGCGCGGAATAGTCCGTGGAAATATCTTTATCGTCGAAATGCTTGAACATGCGGAAGCCCATGACGCCGCTGTAGAAGTCCACCCAGCGGTTCATTTCGCCCCAGCCCACGTTCCCCACCATGTGGTCCACGTGCTTCAGTCCCACCGGCCGCGCGATGGCGTCTGCGCCTTCCACCGCGGCAAACCCGGGCAAAAACGCGCCGTGGTAATGGCGCCGCTCGACGAACGTGTGGATGGTGTCGCCGTAGATGGCGATGGAGGCCAAGCGGGCTTCGCCGTCCCGATCGCGCAGCGTCTCGGGCTCGCGCACCGAGCGCGCGCCGCGGCGCGTGGTTTCGCGCCATGCCGATTCGGCATCGTCCACCCACAGCGCGATGTCTTTCACGCCATCGCCGTGCAGCCGGATGTGCCCGGCGATTTCGTGATCCGGCCGCAGCGGGGTGGTCAGCAGGAAGCGGATTTTGCCCTGCATCAGCAGGTACGATGCGCGGTCGCGCGTGCCCGTCTCGGGCCCCTGGTAAGCGGCCAGCCGGAAGCCGAATGCGGTGCGGTAATAGTGGGCCGCCTGGCGCGCGTTGCCCACATAGAACTCCACGTAATCGGTGCCGTTGAGCGGAAGAAAATCCTTCTCAACCTGCGCGGCTTGCTCCAACGTTTGCGGCATACGTTCTCCTTAATGCGTCGACGCAAAGCCGGTTGTCCTGGTCCGTCCCGGTGGAGATCCGAATGCAGTTCGGCAACCCGAACGCTTTCAGTGGACGCGTGACCACGCCCTGCGCCAGCAGTTGTTCAAAAACTCTGGCGGCGTCCTGCTCGCCCGGCAGAACCGCCATTACGAAATTCGCTTGTGACGGGACTGCCTTCAGCCCCAGGTCCTCGAGCCCCGCCGTCAAAAACGCCAGGCCGCGCGCGTTCAGCTCCAGCGAGCGGTGCAGAAATTCCTTATCCGCCAGCGCGCCGATTCCGGCCGCCTGCGCCGGCGTGGAAGGCTCGAACGGCAGCTTCACCTTGAGCAGATTGCGGATCAGCTCCTCGTGCGCGAAGCCGTACCCGATGCGCACTCCCGCGAGGCCATAGATCTTGGAAAACGTGCGCAGGGTGATGACGTTGTCATAGCGGTAATGCATCGAGTCCGGATACTTCGGATTGTCCTTGGCGTATTCGAAGTAAGCTTCGTCCAGGATGATCAGCACGCGCTCCGGCACGTGCTTGTAGAACTCGTCGAACTGGTGCCTGGTGAAAATCGTGCCGGTGGGATTATTGGGGTTGGCCAGGTAAATGATCTTGGTATTGGCGTTGATCCGCCCCGCCAGCGCCGGCAGATCGTAGTGCCACTCGCGGTACGGAACGGTGCGGTACTTCACGCCGCGCGAGCGCGCCAGGACCTGAAACCCGATGAAGGCGGCGTCGGTGGTGAGCACTTCGTCCTCGTCGCACAGGAAGGCGCGGATGATGTTGCTCATGATGCCTTCCGACCCGCTGCCGGCGATCACGTTTTCGACTTTCAAGTCGAATTCCCGCGCCAGCACCTCGCGCAAATCCAGCCCGCCGTTGGGGTAGAGGTTCAACGACGCCAGCGCCTGCGTCATGGCCTCGATGGCTTTGGGCGACGCGCCCAGCGGATTTTCGTTGGAAGCCAGCTTGGCGATGTGCGCCAGGCCGTACTGTTGGCGCACGCTCTCGATCGTCCGGCCGGCCTCGTAAGGCCGCAGCGCTTCGATGTATGGAGGAACCAGTCGCACCAGTTTCATTCTATATTCTTATGAGGAGGCCCGGCATGATGTTGGCTGACGGCGCACGCGTGGAATGGGACCCCCACAAAAAGCGATGGGAAGTGCATATTCTGGTAGGTGAGGAAGTCATCAAACGCCCAATCGACAAGCATGTGGCCGAATCGGGCGCAGCCGCGCTCAAAGAGGCGGCGCTCGGCATCGCCCACGACGAGGGCTACGAAATGGACCCGCAAAAAGTGGCCATCGAGGAGAGCCCCGGGCACTTTTCGTAGGGCGGGCGGCGCCGGTTGGCAACCGGCGCGCAGGATAACATCCTGCCCTACGCGATCTGCGATCATCGTAGTATGCAGAGATTCGCTCTTCGCGCGGCCGCGTTCGCTGCCGCTCTCTTCGTCTGCGCCGGTAGCGCGTGGACGCAGCCGAAGCTGGTCCGGGTGAACGTGGTAGCGCTCGATAAGAGCGGCCAGCCGGTAGGCGATTTAGCGGCCTCCGATCTCCAGGTGCTCGACGACGGCAAGCCCCAGACCATCGAATTCTTCCGCTCGAACGACAACCAGCACCGGCCGGCCGCCGCGCTGGCCTCGCACGAATATTCCAACCGCACGGAAGCCACGCCATTCGGCGCCACCATCATGGTTTTCGATCTTCTCAACGGCACCTTCACGGACCGCAACTATATCGCCACCAGCATTGTGAAGGCTCTCGGCCGCGTGGAAAAACCGGGCAACGTTTTTCTATATTTCATTACCAACCACGGCGAGTTTTATCCCATCCACCCGCTTCCCAACGGCGAGGCGGACGCGGCCAAGCTGGACCAGAACTGGACCACCCAATCGCGCGCCATGATCGATGCCGCCATTCAGAACGTCTACGGCCTGCGCCCCATGGACGATCGCGACACCGGCGTGCGCGCCGTTACCGCCTACAACCTGCTGCACAACCTGGGCGCTGCCGCGTCCACCCTGCCGGGGCGCAAAAGCGTCGTATGGATCACCGACGGGATGCCGCTCAACATCCACTACGGCGGGGTTTGCCGCGATATCAAGGTCATGAACGTGGTGGCGCCCTGCACCGGCGAGTTCGTCGATTTCACCAACGTGGTTCGCTCCGTGGGCGCGGAGCTCGACCAGGATGGCGTCACCGTCTTTCCGGTGGAGGCTTACGGGGTCACCGTGGTGACGCGCGAAGTGCTGACGGATTTGGCGCAGGAAACCGGCGGCAAGGTGGTGGTCAGCGCCGGAACGCCCGAGGCGCTGGAAGATGCCGTGCAAGCCATGCGCCAGAACTACACGGTGGCTTATCAGCCCGCCAATTGGGACGGCAAGTACCACAAGCTGCGCGTCAACTGCACGCGCAAGGGGGTCCAGATCCTCGCCAAACAAGGTTACACAGCCGCCGCTCCCACGGACGAAACCGGCCAGTTGATGCAGATCGCCGCGCTCTCGCGCACCGACTTTGCGGCCCTTGGCCTGCGCGCCGCCGCATCCGACGCCGGCAAACCCGGAACCCTGCGGGTGCAGGTCCACATCGATCCCACGGACCTCATCCTGACGCCGGACAACGGCAAGTTCAGCGGCCAGCTCGCCATGGTGTTTATCGGATTGACCGACAAAGGCCCCGTCACTCTCACCAGACCCAACGCGCTCACCTTGAGCATGACCCAGGAGCGATACGACAAAGCTGTCCGCGACGGCATTCCGCTGAGCGACGAGGTGGCCGTTCCCGCCAACGTGCGTCAATTGCGCGTGGTGGTGGTGGATCGCAACGCCAACCGCGCCGGATCCGTGACGCTGCCGGCATCGCACAGCTAGGAGGCTGGTCCTGCCATACTGAAGATTCTTCTTCCCGGCTGTAGTGGATGTCCGGGAATCCGGGTCTTAGTTCTGTCTTCATGACTCCGCCGCAGAAAGACTTCTTCTCGCACTCCGCCCGCTGGTGCACGTTCGGCTCGGCGGTCGCCATCCTGTTCTCGATCGCCGTTTCGCAGATTCTTCTGGGCCTCGCGCTGGCCTCTTTGCTGCTTTCCGGAGACCCGCTGCGCCTCCCTCGCATCAAGCTCCCTTTGCTGTTGTTTCTGGCCGGCACGGTGGTCGCGCTGCTCTTTTCCGGCGAGCCCGCCCACGGCCTGGCGCAAATCAAAAAGTTCTATGTCTTCGGCGAGCTGCTGGTGGTCTTTTCCTGCCTGCGCGAGATGCGCGTGGTGCGCTGGGTGTTTCTGGCCTGGGGCGCCTTCGCGGGCGTGGATGCGCTGCGCGGCTTTCTACAGTTCGCCGCCAAAATCCACCAGGCGCACGCGCTGGGCATCGCTTCCTCCAATTTCTATCTCTACTACCTTCCGCATCGCATCACCGGCTTCATGAGCCACTGGAATACCTTTTCCGAGGAGGAGATGTACGCCCTCCTCATGCTGGCGGCTTTCCTGTTCTTCTCGCCCCACGCGCGCAAGCGGGCGTGGCTGTGGATCTCGCTTTTGGTCTGCCTGGCGCTGGCCGTGCTGCTGGCCGAAACCCGCGGCGTGTGGATTGCCACGGCGGCCGCGGCGCTCTACCTGGTGTGGTTCTGGCAGCGCAAGCTGGTGCTGGCGGTTCCGGTGCTCGTGGCGGTTGCGTTTCTGGCTTCGCCGCATGCCATCCGCGAACGCTTCGAATCCATCAGCCGCCCCCAGCAGCAGGATTCCAACGAATTTCGCTACATCACCTGGCGCACCGGTTGGGAAATGATCAAGGCCCATCCCTGGCTGGGCATCGGTCCGGACGGCCCCAAATATCACTTCCGGGAGTACATTCCCGCGGATATTCCGCGCCCCTTGCCGGACGGTTTCTACCAGCACCTGCACAATTTTTATTTGCAATGGGCGGCCGAGCGAGGCATCCCCGTCATGCTCATCGGCATGTGGATGCTGTTCGAAATCCCGGTGGATTTCTGGCGCGGGTTGCGCCAGCTTCCACCCGGCCGCGATGCGCGGCGCTTCCTTTTGCACGGCGCCATCGCGGTATGGATCGCCACCATGATCGACGGTTTTGTGGAAATGAACCTGGGCGACACCGAGCCGCTCACCATGTTTCTGGTGGTGGTGGCTTGCGGCTACCTGGCGCTGGAGAAGAATCTTGCCGTGGAGTGAATCCCTGCGAGGCCGCCAGATCGTCCTGGCGGGCGGCTCGGGAGGGCTGGGCTCGCCTCTGGCAGCGCTGCTGGCGGACGAAGGCGCGAGCCTGGCGGTCTCCTATCTGCGCAGGTGCTGTGCGTGGACGGCGGGATCACGCTGTAAGAGGCGGGCCGTGAAAGTGGACCCGATGGCCGCTCTGCGCCGCGAGTAGGCGGCCGCGCCCTCTCCCCTTATTCCCGCGGCTGCAAAATCCGCCCCCAAATCACCTGATAGCCTTCGATCTCCCCGTAGGGGTCCCTGCCGGCCCGCACAAACACGCGCTGATTCGGTTTCAGGTCGCCGGCCTCCACCGTCTTCCCGTTCTCCAGGTAGCGGGTGTCCTTCCGCAGCAGGATGGTCTGATCGCCCGCGTCGCGCGTATGCAGCACCAGCCGCGCGCCGGCAATCTCGCCGATCACCCCCGCGTATGTCAGGTCGCCCTGGGGCGCCAACGGGTCTTCCGGCAGGGTGTAATGGCGCAGCGGAACGAATGTGGGGACGCGCCTGGCGGGCGCGGGCGGCGCGCTTGCCAGCACGCGGACCGTGCGCGCGTAGCGCAGAAGCGAGCCATCCACGCTGTCCGACGCCACTTCCACAGGCTCGCCCGGAGCCAGCCCCGGCACGTCGATCGTGTGCTCTTCCCGTTCCACGCGGGTGTGGGAATCGAAGCGGAACCGCAGCACTTCGCTGTCCGGCATGCGGATGGCGAATTCGCCCGCGGAGGCATTTGCGTCGCGCTCCAGCAGCGTGCCGCGCGTGAACCCGGAATCCGCCGGCGGGGATTGCGCCCAGAGGGACAGGGACAGGAGCGCGGCAAGGGCACTCATGCGCGCCGCATCTACAATCCTGCCGATGCCTCTGTGGCTTCGCATAAACCGTCTCCGCATGAGTGCGGACACGGCACGTTGAGAACGTGCGCCACGCGGCGGAAGCGGAAGTGCCACCGTTCCTCTCCTGACCTACGGTATCACGCGCCCGTTGCCAGGGCGGGCGCGGCCTTCAGCGCAGGGTGTCTTCCACTTCCCGCAGCCAGTCCGGCCGCTTGAGCACTTCGCGCGGTTTGCTGCCGTCCGGCGGGCCGATGATGCCGTCGCGCTGCATCATATCCAGAATGCGCGCGGCGCGGCCGTAGCCCAGCCGCAAGTGGCGCTGCAAGGTGGAGGTGGAAGCTTTTCCCATTTGCAGCACCAGGCGCACGGCGTCCTCGTATTGCGGATCGGAATCGGCGCCGCCCGCCTCCCCTTCGGCCGCGCCTTCCTCTTCGTTGGGCGGAGCGATCAGGAAGCTCTGGTCGTATTCCGGGGTGGCCTGTTCCTTCCAGAAATCCACCACGCGGTTGATCTCGGTCTCCGTCACGAAGGCCCCGTGAACGCGCGTCAGCCGCGAAGAGCCCGGCGGCAGAAACAGCATGTCGCCCTTGCCCAGCAGGTGTTCGGCGCCCATCACATCCAGCACGGTGCGCGAATCCACGCGCGTGGCCACGCGGAAACTGATGCGCGAAGGAAAATTCGCCTTGATCAGCCCGGTGATCACGTCCACGCTGGGCCGCTGCGTGGCCAGCACCAGGTGCATCCCCACGGCGCGCGCCATCTGCGCGAGGCGCGTCACGCTCTCTTCCACGTTGCGCCCTTCCAGCATCATCAGGTCGGCCAGCTCGTCGATCAGGATGAGCACGTAGGGCAGCGGCTTGACCTCTTCCGCGGTGGGTTCGTTTTCCTCGAACAGGCTGCGCGGCTCTTCCTGCATTTTGCGGATCTTTTTGTTGAACTGATCGATGTTGCGCACCCCGTACTCGGCCAGCAGGCGCAGCCGCCGCTCCATCTCCAGCACGGCGTTGCGCAGCGCGTTGGTGGCTTTCTTGGGATCCGTGATCACGGGCGTCAGCAGGTGCGGAATGCCTTCGTACATCCCCAGCTCGACGCGCTTGGGGTCCACCATGATCATGCGCACTTCCTCGGGCGTGGCTTTGAACATGATGGACATGATCATGGAATTGATCATGACGCTCTTGCCCGACCCGGTCGAGCCGGCGATCAGCAGATGCGGCATGGATTCCAGCGACGCCACGCGGATGCGCCCGTTGATGTCCTTGCCCAGGGCAATCGTGAGGCGCGAATGCGATTGCGCGAATTCCTCGGATTCCAGCATCTGCCGCAGCGCGATCAGCTCGCGCCGCGTATTGGGCACTTCGATTCCCACCGTGGGCTTGCCGGGAATGCGCTCGATGAGGATGGATTCGGCCTGCAATCCCAGGCACAAATCTTCCGTCAGGGTGGTAATCCGGCTGTACTTGATGCCGGCTTCGGGCTTGAACTCGAAGGTGGTCACCACCGGCCCCGGGTTGATCTGCACCACGTTGCCCAGCACGTTGAACTCTTCGAATTTGCTCTTGATGCGGGCGGCCGTTTCTTTTAGCTCCAGCTCATCGTAAGCGCTGCGGCCGGGCGGTTCGTTCAACAGGTAGGTGGGAGGCAGCCGGTAGCTGAACGCATGCGGAGCGCCGGGAACGGCCAGGGTTTTGGGCGGCTCGGCAAGAACGGGAGCGGCTTCCTCCAGCGGGCAAATGGGAATCTCCGGTTCTACTTCTTCCTGTTGTCCCTGTAGGACAGGCCTCCCGGCCTGTCCGTCCGGTTCGGCCGGCTCGGCCTCCCATGGCGGTGTATCGTCCACCGGCGGAGCCGGGGCAGGCCGGGAGGACTGTCTCGCCTTCGCCGCCTTTTCCATGCGCTTGCGGGCGCGCTCGCGGGCTTTTTCCGCCGCTCGTTCGCGCCTGCGCCCGCGCCATTCGCGCCACGCCCCGGCGCGCCGATGGAACCACCCGAGCGGCCCCGCGAACCACTCCCCCAGCCTGGCCAGGGTAAACGTCGATACCAGGTAAACCGACACGATCACGGTGGTCGCGGTAACCACCAGCGCCCCCGCCACGTTCAGCGAATCCACCAGGTATCGGGCCAGCGAATACCCCAGCGTGCCGCCCAGCATGATGGCGCCCGAGTACAGGTGCAGCGGCAGGAACGAAAGCCCCGCGCAGGCGCTCAGCGTGAGCATCAGCGAGCCCAGCATCTTCACCGCGCCGGCCTCGAGCTCCTCGGAGCGGATCCATTTCCACGCCAGCAGAAAAGCCAGCAGGGGGAACAGATACGCCGCCGCCCCAAACGTCTGGTAGAACAGGTCGGAGAAGAACGCACCCGGATACCCGATCAGGTTCAGGGGGTGCGCGGAGGACGCGGTATCCCAGCTAGGGTCCTGCGTGTGGTAAGACACCAGGCTCAACAGAATCACCAGCCCCAGCGAAAGAAGCAGGAAACCGGTGACTTCGTTCAGCCGTTTGTAGCGCGTCGGAGATAAGAGCTTCATCACGCTGGCCGGCGGATGAAAGCCAGAGCAAGCACTATTATGCCAAAAATAATGCGATAGTACACAAACGGACGGAGGCTGCTGCGCCGCAAATAATGCAGAAACCAGGCGATGACGGCGCACCCCGTGATGGCGCTCACGGCTACCCCGACCACGAAACTGGAAGACGCCAGGGTGTGCAATTCATGCGCTTTGTGCATGTCCCAAAGGGTCTTGACGGCCGCTCCGCCAATGGCCGGCGCCGACATCAGAAAGGAAAAGCGCGCCGCGCTCTCGCGGTCCAGATGGCGGAACAGCCCGGCGGAAATGGTGATTCCGCTGCGCGAGCATCCGGGCACGATGGCGAGGCCCTGCGCCAGCCCGATATCAACCGAGTCCGGAAGATTCACCGATCCCAGGTCGCGAATCTTGCGCCCGGCGTTATCCGCGATCCACATCAGCACCCCGATGGCGATGAGCATGGCCCCCATCACGAACGGGGTTCGCCACGCCCCTTCCGCCTGCTTATGGAACACGGCGCCTAGGATGCCTACGGGAACGGTGGCGATGGCCAGCAGCCACAGCAGCATCGGGTTGCGCTTCAGCTCCTCGTCGCGCCCCACGCGCAGGCCGAATCCCTGCCCCACAATCTGCAGCCAGTCGCGAAAAAAGTAGAGGAAGATGGCCAGCAGCGTGCCGATGTGCAGCATGATGTCGAAGGAAAGCGCCTCCGTCTGCCAACCCAGCAGCCAGGAAGTGAGATAGAGATGCGCGGTGCTGCTGATGGGAAGGAATTCCGTCAGTCCCTGCACCACGCCCAGGACGATAACTTGCAGTATGGGCATTTAGGTTCAGCCTGAAGGATGCGCGCGAAGTTGTCAAGCGAGCAGGAGAGGCCTCCCGGCCTGTCTGGGACAGGCCGGGAGGCCTGTTTTACTTACCCACTACCACGATCGAGAAGGAATCCGGCACCATCTGGCCGCGGCCCCCGCGGCCGCCACGGCCGCCCCGGGCGCCGCGGCCTTCCGCCGGCGGCTGCGCGCCCGGCGGCGGGGGCGTGGTGTACTCGGCGGCAATCAGGAAAATCTTGCCGGTCTTGCTGTCCAGCGTGCACGTTTTAGCGCCCTGCATCGTATTCAAGTTCTGTTCCACCGTGAAACTGGTGGGGCTGTTCTCCTTGATGATCGTCAGGGTGCCATTGCCATGCGAGCTGAAAGCTTCCATGGACTTGGGGTTGAACACCGCGCCGTCGCTGCCCCCGGCCAGCGGCAGGGTATCCAGGATCTTGCCGTCCCGGGCGCTGAGGATCACCATGTTCTGCGGATTGCGGCAGGCCGCGAAGAGAATCTCGTTTTTGGCATCCAGCGCCAGGCCGGCGCAGCCATCGCCTTTGGGCGCAAGATCGTAGTGAGTCTTCACGGTCAGGTTCTTGGCATCCACCACCGCGATGCTGTGCTGGTCTTCGACATCGATGTAGAGGGTGCCTTTGCCGTCGGTGGCGGCCTCTTCCGGGGCGCCGCCGATGTCGTCAATCGTGCCCACAATGTTGCCGTCGGCCGCGTCGATAGCCTGAACATGGGGCTTGGCGTGGCTCAGAATCAGGACCCGGTCGTTGTACGGGTCGTAGAGATAGCCATCCGGATTCCCCTTCATTTCAATGGTGTTGATGGTTGCCAGGGTTTTGGTGTCGAACATCACCACCGGGTTGCTGCTGGAGAATCCGTGATGCGACTTGGGGGAAGCCGTCGCGCCGTGTCCGCGCATGACGTTGGGGATTTCGCCCACTTTCTCCAGCGTGTCCAGGTTGTACACCATGATCCGTCCGGGATTCCCGCTGCGCCCCACATACAGCCTGCGGCCGGCGGCGTCGGCGGTCACGTAGTCGAAGCCGCCTTCACCCCCCACTTTGGCTGTTTTCTCCACTTTGTACGGCCCCTCTTGGGCCAGGCCGATGGCAGCCACCATGGCCAATGCCAGGCAAAACTTTCGCATGAGTCGTCTCCTTCGACGGGATTGGAATTCACACCCCGGTCGGGAGCATTATAACCGCATGAAGGTGAACGGAGGATGAACACCGGCTGCGCCAGGCCCGGCGCGCGGAGCCGGGCGGCATGGTCCCGGGTTAACCTTCGACATCTTGATGACGGCCCGAGAGGCTGTTAATTATGAAGCAGGCAAGCATATGAAGAATTGCGGGCGGAAACGATGCCGCGGCGGAAGCGCATTGGAAATGGCCATGCTGCTGCCCTGGTTTATCTTTCTTTTCGTGGGCGTCTTCGATTGGGGATACTACGCCCACGCCCTCATCTCCACGGAGGCGGCGGCGCGCGAGGCGACCCTATACGCCTCCACGAGCAAGGCTGTCGCCACCGCCGGCACGGCCAGCGCCACCGTCTGTACGCTGGCGCTGGAAGAGCTGCGCATCGTTCCCAACGTAGGCAGCTCCATCACCACCTGCTCGGCGAGTCCCGTGGTGACGACTCTCGCGCTGATCGGTCCGGGCCAGGCGAACACGAACAGCGCCGACAGCCAATTGGCCGCGCTGGTTTCGGTGCAATATACGACTCTTTCGCTGATTCCCATTCCTCTGCTGCTGAAGGGCTCGGCGACGTTCTATCGCGTGGTTGAGATGCGGCTGCGAAGCGATTCCTGATGCGACGTCAACGACAAGCCGGCAGCGCCATCGTCGAGTTCACCATGACCGGCGTGCCGCTGATCTTCATCTGGATTTCCATCGTTCAGATGTCGCTGGGGATGTGGAATTATCACACCATGCAGTACGCCACCAAGCTGGCCGGCGAGTACGTGCAGGTACACGGCGGAACGGATGGCTATTGCAAGAGCAACACCTGCCAGGTGCAGAACGTGGCGACGGTGCTGGCCACCGCGGCGGTGGGATTGCAGCCCAGCCTGCTCAATGTGAGCTTTTATACCATCAGCTCTTCCGACCACCTCACGCAAACGCTGGTGGCGAGCTGTCTGTTGAGCGCCTGCGAATCGAACACCACCAATTTCCCGAACGAAGCGTCTAACAGCGAGTTTGCCATCAAGATGGAGTATCAGTTCAACAACGCCCTGGTGATGTACGCGCTGAGCGGGCGGACCCAAAAATTTCAGAACCCCTGGTTTCCGTCTTACACCCACCAGGTCATCGTTTATTAACTTCCCGCGGGCGGTTTGACGCTCGCAAGGGGACGCGGCAACCCGGCGCAGCCAGCCGGCAGGGCCCGCCCTGCCCCGCGCTACGCACAGCGGCTGGACGCGCGAAGTGGCGCACGGATTCCCGCGCCATTGATGACGTAGATCCCCGCGCTGAAGTAGGACTGCGCGGGCTATTGGATCAGGTAAGCTCCCGCCGCCGCTCCGCCGTTGGAGAGATAGGGCGACGTGGCGGCCTGGCTGATGTTGCCCCCGCTCATACTCATGGTGTAGACGATGATCGTTTGATTGACCGGCGAATTGCCCCCCGAATAGGTCATGGCCGTCTGCGGCATGTCGATAATGCCGCTGATGGTGGTGTTGGAACCGCTGATGGAAGCCGAGCTGGCGGTGGTTCCGTCCTTCCAGATGGCAAGGCCGTTGGTGCTCCCGCTGGTGGGGGCGGTGAGGGTGAGGTTCCCGCCCGAAATGCTGATGGTGCCGGCCGAAGGTCCGAAATACAGCGTGGCGCCTCCCGCCGCGGTAGTCACGATGCCCCCGGACATGGTAAAGCTCCCGCCCGTAATGTCAATGATCCCGCTCAGTACAATTCCGGTTCCACCGCTGATGGAGATGCCGCTGCAATAGGTTCCCGCGCCAATGGTGGTGCTGGTGCCGCTGGAAACGTTGGGATTGGGTAGGCAACTGCCCGCCGTCGGCGCCACCACGCCCGAGACCGGGTTGGTCACGGAGCCTTGATTCTGCAGCATATTGGCCGCTGGACTAATGACCCCACCGCTCTGCGTCATGGTCGTGCCGACATCCATGTAGACATTGCTGCCCAGCGTGAGGTTGCCGCCGGACATGCTCGCCGCGCCGTTAATCTTGACTCCGCAGCCGGTGCTGAAATTCCCGCCGCTCTGCGTCCACGCCGTGCCCGGACCCAGCACGTAGACGCAGCCTCCCTGTACTCCCGCGAACACCCCGGCGGTCGCGTTGGCGCTCACCATCTGCCACTGGGCCCCGAACATCGAAGTGAACAAGGCGGGAATCTTCTCCACCACCGTAAACCGCACCCAGTAATTCGGCGATACCCCGCTGACCGGGTTCCCCGCGGTGCCCGCCGAATACGAAACGTTTTGCCGCGAGTTGTTCCCGCCCGCCGTATATCCGTTGGCTTGCGCGTACAGGCAGCCGTTCATGAGGTTGTTGCTGGGCGGCGTAGTGGGGCTGGAGGGACACGCCGTCGTAGTGGCCTGGCAGGTCACTCCCGATCCGCAGGTCAGATTGCTGGCCAGTTGCGCCGCCCTGGCGGCCGCTTCCGCCGCCGATTGCGCGGCGGTTTTGCATGCCTCCTGGCGCCAATACGCCCATCCGATGTCCACCACCATGGCCATCAACCCGAACATCAGCGGGAGGGAGAGCGTGACCATAATGGCAGCCTGGCCACGCCGGCGTTGCAGGGACCTGGAACCCATGCCATCCATGTTCCTCCGCGCGTTCCAGCCCATCAAGTACCCTCCCGGCAACATACTCGCGCTAACCAAGGATAGCCGCGGGGCGGATAGCCGCGGGGCGAGGCGCGCCGCGTCCAGGGGCTCAGCCCTCGCGCGATTGGCCATCGGGCGGCTCCTCCCTGCGGGTGGGGCGGGCGCTTTCGCTATCGCCTGCCAAGTGTTGGCGGGCGGAAGCGCCAGGTAGAGTCGAGGTTGGGCGCGGGTACTGACGCCGAGCGCCGCCCCGTTTCCCAACCCCGCTCATCAAACCGGACGTGCCGATTTCCGGCATCCGGCTTTCCGACTGGCTTCATC
>Ga0181536_10001883_pt1 | contig 24281 bp, 21 predicted proteins | sample PEATcosm2014_Bin_41_FD_121105 | JGI IMG/M metagenome (GOLD analysis project Ga0181536, IMG submission 121105) | Peatland microbial communities from MTU Mesocosm Facility, Houghton, MI, USA - PEATcosm2014_Bin17_60_metaG | ecosystem: Environmental > Terrestrial > Soil > Wetlands > Peat | place...
ATCCCACTGGCCCGGTATTCCTGGACCAACGCTTCTATTTCCTCAGATTTTCGCCGTCGTGCCATGACGACATCTCAGCAGGCTTTTTGTATCTCATCAATAGGGGTTGGTCTAACGCTTACGCGCCACCCGAGACGCGCGAACCGCTCACGATTCGTCAGGCACTACGTACGGCTCGCGATAGTTCCTTGTAAGCAGCGCGTTCGCCTCGTCGTCTCCAAGAAATCGGCCTGTGGACTGAGCCATCCGCAATGCATGTCCAACCCGGTAGCTAATGTTCGCCAGGTGGCAGAACGCAGCGGAGCGCGCGCCAATTTCGATGTCGGCGTGAAGAAGCTTGTGATCGCGGGCGCGTATGGCGTCGAACAGGTTCTTCATGTGTACGGCGGTTGAGTCAACTCTCTCGCCAGGTTTTTCATCCGCCACTTTCTCGTACTTCTCTGCGGCTCCAGCGCCAGAGCCACGGGCGGCCTCACCGCTGATATTCGCGGCAGTGCTCTTGAAGATTTGGAAGCCCTGTTCCAATACCAGAAAACCGCCGTCGCCAAAGAAAATGTTGCCGACGTAGCTTGAGCCGCGCATACCGCCCAGGCCCTCCGGAGGCGTGGGCAGGTTACGAACCTCGAAGGTGATTTGGGCGTCCCCGAAATCCAGGGTGCTCTGTTGAGTGTTAGGTGTTTCTTGGTCGTCCTGCCAGACAAACTTGCCGCCAGCGGAAGACACCGACACAGGCCAGCCGGTGCGTCCCAAGCCCCAGGCACAAATATCCATCTGATGCACCCCTTGATTGCCGATGTCGCCGTTGCCCGTGTCCCACATCCAGTGCCAGTTGTAGGCAAATCTGTTTTTGCTGTAGGGCTTCCACTGCGCCGGACCCAGAAACTTGTCCCAGTCAAGCCCCGCCGGCACGGGTTCGTCGGGTGTATGGCCGATCGAGAAGCGCCGCCGGAAGCAAAGCCCGCGCGCGTGATAGACCTGCCCGATCGCACCTTCCTGCAGCATCTGCATGGCCCGCATCATGTATGGCATGGAGCGGCTCTGTGAGCCAACCTGCACCATCCGGTTGTATTTGCGTGCCGCCTTTACCATCTGGTGACCTTCAAATATGTTGTGACAGGCCGGCTTCTCCACATAAACGTCTTTACCGGCCTGGCATGCCCAGATGGTAGCCAATGCGTGCCAATGATTGGGCAGGGGCAACGAGACGGCGTCGACATCCTTAGAGTCGAACAAAGCTCGCATGTCCGGGTATTCTTTGGACTCGTAACCTCTCAGCTTGCGGACAAGGGCCACTGCGCGCTCCCGTGCACTCTGGTTGACGTCACAAAGGGCAGTGATGCGAGATTCGGAATCGAGCGACGAGTAGGAACGGATATGGTCGGTGCCGCGGTCCCCCAGGCCGACGATTCCCACGTTGATCCGGTCATTTGCGCCGAGAATCGGGAACTGCGAGGTAGCAATGGCCGCGGCGGCCGCTTTCACAAACTGTCGTCTGTCTGAGTTGAGTTGCATGAGGACATCTCCGGTGGATCATTTTATCGCAGCCGGAGGTCCGACTCGTTCCGCTCTAGCGCTGGCCCCCAGACAGCAGGGCTAGCGCGGCAAAGCCGGTTGCCGCGTCACGCATGAACAGCGCGGGCATGGAACCTTCTTCGTAGTGGTGGTTCATCGATTCGGCGGCCCAGTAGCCCGACTGGCGGTCCTGGTGCGCCCGGAGCCAGTTGAGGGCACGGGCGACGCTCGGTTCCGATGGCCGCACGCCAGCCTGCTGGAGCGTAAACGCAACCAACCCGGTTGCATAGCTGCTGGAACCGGTGGCAGGAGGTGCGGCCGGCCGCGTCTTCCAGGCGCCGAGGGACTCCAAGGCCCAGCCGCCGTCGGGCGCCTGCTTCCGGCAAACGTCGTCGAGTATGCTTTGCCGGTCGCTCTCAGGCAGCAAATCGCGCAACTTTGTCGAGGCCCATAGCAGGATCAACCGGTTGTGGAGCGGCTGTGTTTTTTGTGTACTGCGCAGATAGGCCGTGAGCGACGACACATTCGCCCGGATGTCCGGCCGCAACTGATAACCGGCAGGAGCCGTGCCGGTCGCGAGTGCACCCAACGCCGCTCCGTAGAATACGGACTCCGGCGTTTCCCATGGATCGAGGTTGAATTCCGACCAGTACCATGCGCCCTTGGCGTCTCCCGTCTGGATCTGGACCGACCACATGCGTTGGAACGCTTCTTCTGCCTCGGCGCTCAACCGGCCGCGGGGTGCGTCATCGTTTGCCAAGAGCAATGCCGCGAGCACGGCCTGCGCTCCAAACACGCGGTCGGCGGCAGGGCCCTTCTCATCCGAAGCCTTCGCATCCTTTTTGAAGACTGTGGCGCGCACGCCGTCTAGGAGGACTGCCTCGTACAACGTCGGTGAAGTCTCGCCGAGCGCCCTACGCAATGCCGGCCGGGCCAGCAGATAAGGCACACCCGTGTGGCACGAGATGCAGGGAACTCCAGACTTGGTGGCGACCGGCCACTCGAACCAGGCCTTCTGGCGTGAGTCAAGATACTGGGCCGCCAGGGAGGGATTCCAATCAGCACAAAATGCAGGCAGGGACGAGAGAGCGAGGAGCACGGCTATCGGTGCCAGCGCCAGATACTGTTGTTTCAGCGGAACGTTCATTCAGAAGCCTTTGGTAGGCGTAGTATACAACGAACGGCTACTTGACGAGCACAGGAATGGTGGTGAAAGCACCAGTCGGCGTGGCCAGGATGCCGAGGGCGGAAATCTGCCCGCCCGCCGGAGTGTCGAACTCCACCGTGCCACGCTTGTTGATCGTCGATGCATACTTCTGGTACAGCAGGAATGACACATGTCCACGAGCCCCAATATTGATCGTGGTCGTGTCGAGGACTGCCCCTGTGTCATCCCGAAGAACCACGCCCACATTGCCCCCTGCGTCCGCCACATTCGCCAGCGCCACCCCCGTGACGAGACCATTCGTATTGTCGAAGCCCAGCACAAATGCGGCAGGGTTGCGTGTCTCCAGTGGGACAACCGCCTCCTGGCCGTTCTTAGCGAAGATAGCGAAGCCGTTAACACTTGCACTTCCGGTCGTTGTCAGTTGTGCCGAGCCCTCTGTCACCGACGTAGTACTACTCCCTTGGGTCAGAAGCACCATCGTGGCTCCCGCTGCGATTGTTGGGGTGAGCGTAGAAGCAGTCGTTGTCGTGTTGGTTTGTACGTAGGTCAATGGCAAAGACAGCGCATTGCCGTCGTTGTCAAAGAAACTCAACTGCACCTGGGCCGAAGACGCGCTCGGATTAATCAGAGTAAACGTAGTTTGCCAGCCACTCCCAGCGGCGATGTGCGCCATCGAACCGCCGGCCACAAGGTTCCCCAGGGTACTGGCCGACCCTGAAATGGTCGTACCGGCGTCTGTTTCAATCAATTGGATTACGCCCGCGACTACGTTGAGATTCAGATGAAGGGTTCCGCCACTTAGTGTTGCTGTTCCCGTGCAATTTGAATTCAGCGAGTAGTTCCCAGAAATGCTCCGCGTGAGGGTCACTGTGCCAGCCCCGCTGAATGTATCGTTCAGAGTAACGGTGCCGTTGGCGCCGCTGAAATTGAGCCGGCCCACGTCGGTGAAGAAATATGGGTTGCCACTCGTGTCATAGACCCAACCACTCAACGCCAGGCCATACAGACCATTGATCGTCTCGGCCGTGCAGCCGGTCTGCTGTGACGTCGCGTTCCCCGAGACGACTGTACCGGAGTCGGTTTCAACGAGCTGAATGCTTTGGCCGTTGTCAGCGATCACCAGGTTCAGAGCCAACGAGTCTCCAAGACTGTCTTTCAACGTCGCGGTGCCGGTGCAATTTGAATTTACAGAGTATGTTCCCGTAACGGTGGGCGCCTCAATAGTTCCATCCAGGCTGAATGTACTGGAACCCGAAAGGCTTCCGTTTTCGTTAGAGGTCAGCGTGCCGGAATCGGCAAAAGGGTACTCCCCTCCCGTACTCGTGAATATCCATCCGCTGAGCGTGTAGCCGTAGCTTCCAGCAACGCTCGCGTTCGTGCAAGTGCTGGCGCTTCCGATAGTTTGGGCGTTGACGATGGCGGATACGGCTGGCAGCAGAAACAGTAGTGCGGTGTATTTGGCCCGGATGAGAGTCACGAAGCACCTTTTCGCTGAGATATATCGGAGTATACCGCAGGCGAGAGCACGGAGCCGTGCGCCGGGACCAGTGTTTACACGCCGCTACTTCTTTTTCTTGAATTGACTGCGCCTAGCTTTGTGAGCGGCACTGGACTTGTATTTTTTCTGTTTCTTGGGGCGCTGGACCTTTTTGTAATAGGGGCCGAAGTGCGCAGGACGCGCTTCGGACATCGGCACAAGCACACAGAAGAGCAGCAGTAAGAGAGTGAGACGACGCATGGTGGTTAAGGACCTTAACAGAAGTCTAACGCCTGGCGGCCGACGGGTCTATACCGGAAAAGGTTGGTGCGAAAGAGCTAACGAAGGTTGACTGTTTTCCCGGCGTTACAATTTAAAATATGACAAGGACCTACATCCGACTTGCGGTTCTGATCAGCGCCTTCGTTACCGGCACGGCAGTTCGCAGTTTCGCTCAGGGTCCCGGTACGATGGCTCGTCCTGCGCCCCCGTCCACCACAAGGGACTCGAACGGCAATCTAAAGACGGGCGACACAGCGACCGCCACTGAGGCCATAGCACGCGGGCAGGTTGTGTTGGCCGACGGATCTGTCCCCGTTGAGCTCGTAAAGATTGCCGTGGTTTGCGGAGATGCCGAGAAATTCATTGCTGTTGCAGATTCGAAGGGCCGCTTCAACTTCAATCCAGGCGTTTTGAGCGACTCCCGCGACAAGAAAGGGTGTGTATTGCGCGCTTCTTTGGAAGGGTACTACTCCGAATCGAAGCCATTGGCCGAAGTGAAACCAGACTCCAGCACCAAGTTGGGCAAGACGATTCTACAGCCCTTTTCAACGGATACAAACGGATTGACGAGCGTGACAAGCGCGCAAGCAAACAAGGCTGCGAAGAAGGCGTATGAGAAAGGCCTCGATGAGGCGGCGAAGCAGTCCTGGCCGGAAGCAAAGGCATCGTTCCTTAAGGCTACGGCCGCTTATCCAGGCTACAGCGACGCGTGGCTCAGTCTCGGCATCCTGCAACAGAGCGAGGAAGATCGCGATGGCGCACAGAAATCGTTTGCCGAATCGGCGCGAGCAGATACGAAGTTCGCGGTCCCTTTGATTTTGATCGCCGCGCTGGATTCCTTGCGAGGTGATTGGCAGGCCACCGTCGACCATTCTCAAAAGGCGATCGACCTGAATCCGTTGGCTTTTCCCCACGCCTATGAGTTGAACGCCCTTGGCAACCTGAATCTGCGAAAAGCTGATGCGGTGGAGAAGAGCGCCGCGGAAGGGCTCAAGATAGACACCGGGCACGAGCACCCGGAGTTGGAATATTTCCTCGGGATCGTTTTGTCCGTCAAGCACGACCTCGACGGAGCATCGAAGCATCTGCAGACGTATATCGATGAGTCGCCGAACGGGCCCAACATCGCGCGAGCAAAGAAGGCACTGGAGGAATTGCGCGCGGCGCACTGACACCGGGTGTGCGAGTTGGCCGCCGCCGTCTGGACGTTCGCTCGGGTCGCCGGACTCGTCCATGGGCGGTTGATGGTGTTACGAGAGGGGAGTCATGCGCATCGTTTTGCTATTTGCGCTGCTGTGTTCGAGTCTGAACGCGCAGGGCCGGTTTGTTCGAACGGATGGCAAGCGCTTGGTGACGCCCGCAGGTGAGAAACTTCTGCTACGGGGCATCAATCTGGGAAACTGGCTCGTGCCGGAAGGATATATGTTCCGGTTGGAAGGGGGGCCGGGTCCGGTGGCTCCCCGCGAGATCGAAGCGTTCTTCAATGAGCTTATCGGACCATCCGACGCCGCTGCCTTCTGGCGGGAGTACCGAGACCAATACATTACCCAGCGGGATATCGATTTCCTCCACAAGGCCGGATTCAATTCAGTTCGCGTTCCTGTTCACTACAAGTTTTTCCTGCCTGGCGGCCAAGGCTTTGCGCTGCTAGATCGCCTGGTTACCTGGTGCCGCCAGGCGGGCATTTGGGTGATTATAGATCTCCATTGCGCCCCCGGCGGCCAAACTGGAAGCAACATAGACGATAGCTGGGGCTACCCGTGGCTGTACGAAAGTCCACAAGACCAACAACTGACAATCGATCTGTGGAAGCAGATCGCCAGCCACTATCGCGACGATCCCACAGTCCTTGGCTACGATCTGCTGAATGAGCCGATCCCGCACTTTCCGCAATTGCAGAAGTACAACAGCGGACTGGAGCCGCTCTACCGCAGAATTGTCTCGGCCGCGCGCGAAGCGGACCCTAACCACATCCTCATCCTCGGTGGAGCACAGTGGGACACGAATTTCAAAGTCTTCGGGGCTCCGTTTGACCGCAACGTGATATACACGTTCCACAAGTATTGGACCGCCCCCACGCAGGATGTGATTCAGGAATATCTCGACTTCCGCGAACGTTACCAAGTGCCCATATGGATGGGCGAATCCGGCGAGAACACGGACGAGTGGATCGAGCGGTTTGCACGCATGCTCGAAAGAAACGAGGTCGGCTGGTGCTTTTGGCCTTACAAGAAGATGGAGCAGCAATCCTGCGTGGCGGCGTTTGAAAAACCAGTCCACTGGGACGAAATCACCGCCTACGCTAAAATGCCGGGCAACAGCGGCGAGTCAGAGAAGCGCGTTGCAGCTCGACCATCGCTAGAACACTCGCGGAAAGCGCTCCAGGACCTCTTGCAGAGGATCCGCTTTGAAAAATGCCGGATCAACGCAGGGTATCTGAAGGCACTCGGGCTCACTGTGACTGCCAAGTAAACAGGGGCGACTCCACCGAGGACCAAGATTTCCTTCATGCCCGGGTGACTACCCGCTCAAACGCGACTGCGGTGCAGTGGTTGAGTTCGCGCGGTTGGTTGTCCAGGTGGGGCATTTCAAAGCAGGTTCCTTACGTTGTATCGGGCACTACAATGGATCTCGGGGTGGTTCTGCGACATATGTGTGAGAAGAAACCTGTTTCGAACAGCGTCTTTCGGACACCCGGCAACCTAAGGAAAACCTGAATGAACACAGGACATGCTTTTCCGGCGATTCATAACGCGATGTGGCCGGGGCTGGTCGGTAAGGGCGGCGATTCCGAACCTCCGATCGACCTCGATACAATGCTGGATCTCACGGCCACCGCCGAGGTCGATGGCGTGCGATTTGATGGTGTCGACTTGTTTCTATGCGCGCCACACGTGGAGATCGACTCATCCGACGGCGAGTTAGTGGGGCTGGCCGAACGCATCGCCGCCCGGGGGCTTCGCGTGGGTTCGCTGGTGGCTCCGGTCTGGCCGCCTACCGGCGGCGGCTCGGCCATGGGAAACGAGTCAGAGCGAGGCCGCTTTCTCGATCAAGTCAGGAAGGCTTGCCGGATTGGAAGAAAACTGCGCGATTTGAGAATCCGAGACACGGGCATCATCCGGATTGACTCGGCTGCCAGTCCGGCAGAATGGGCCCGTGATCCCGAGGGAAACACCCGGCGGATCGCACAGACATGCCGTGAAGCTTGCTTCATCGCCGAAGGTTTCGGGGAAAGGCTCGCAGCCGAAGGTGAGATCTGTTGGGGTGGCATGCATAGCTGGCGTCACATGCAGCAGTTGCTGGAACTCGTCGATAGGCCGCAAACCCTAGGGTTTCAGGCGGACATGGCTCACACTATGCTTTTTGTGCTGGGCTATAACGCACCCGAAGACCGGTTGCTTCCGCAGGATTTCGATTGGTCGGATGGCGAGCGCCTGGCCCGCGCCTATCGCACGGTGGCTAGCGCGTTGCGGCCTTGGACCACTGATTTTCACGTGGCACAAAATGACGGCACAGTGAAAGGATCCGGCTCGCACGACAAAACGGGACGACATTGCCTGCCGCTCGCTGCGAACGGCAAACTCGACATCGTCCGGGATGCGGACGCATGGATGCGTGATGACAGCGGACAAGTGACGCGGCGATTCGCGCACATTTGCTGGGATGGCTGCATGTTTCCGAACGCGATCATGACGGATCCGAAGACGTGGCAGGATGTCCTCCAGGTGATGATTGCGGTTCGCAATGCTCACGGATGGGATTGAGAACACGAAACGCGCGAGCAACGGAGTATCAGAAAATGCTTCACCCCGTAGTGGCTGAGATTACCAGCTTTACTGGCCCGCGCGGTGGGCTTCCCGGGCCTTGGCTTGGTAGATTGCTCGGCCCTCAGTAAACGCCTGGATGGACGCCTGCTTATTGGCGGGACGAGCGAACTTGGCCTCAGTCTCGAGCCAGTGGATGGCGTTGTCCATGTAGCGTGCAAAGTACTCGGCATCCTCCCAGTTCCGGATGGCGGCCCCGTTGCGGATCAGATAAACGGGCGAAGAGTGCGCAAACACGGTCTCCGGGCGGCGAGTGCCGTAGTAATCACTCAAGCGCGTGCCCCGCGGTACGTGAATCTCCTGAAAGTCCACACCCCGTCTGCGGTAACCCTCCAGGTCTTCGCACACCCGAGCAGCGAGCCAGCAGCTTTGCTGTATCTTATGCTCCAAGTGAATCTCGGCGCGGTGGCGCGGCCCGCCGGGAGTGGTTTGGGCGAGCACGACGCCGTTCGCCACGATCTCCAACCGGTCGTAGGGCAGTTGCGATTCCGCCAGCGCGTGCACCCGGGCCACTTGATCCCGGCCTGCATCAAAATGCAGGGTAGCGCCAGAATCGTGGCCATCGACGGTGAACGTCAAAACCGGGCTGTTCGTCACAAAGGTCCGGCCTTGCTTCAAAGCGTTAATCCAGTTCTGATACGTGAACTCTCCCTCGACATGGGCGAACACGCGGTTTGCCCCCACTGTGACAAAGGTCGTCATCTTGTCGGTGCCAGCCGTCGCTGGAAGTTGAAACCTACAATTTAAATAGCGATACCAGAGATGCAAGCCGTGATTGGCCTCAAACTCGGGAACGACATTCTTCATGAAAATCGGAAATTCTCTGGGGTCCAGCACGCAAAGGATTTCCAGCCCATCCACCTTCTCCATGGCGACATCCAGAGGGCTTTCCACGCCGGGCCAACTCGGGAAATGCGCCCAGGAGACGTAACCGCCCTGTGCATGCGTCTCGTCGCAGACGCGCAGATGCAGCGGATATTCATATGGCTGCATTGTTTTGACCGGTTCCACGAGCCGTTTCAGATTCAATAGGCACAAGTGCCCGAGATGATTGTTACGGAACTCCTGGTTCACGTAAATCAGGTGCCGGCCGCTAGAAAAACGGTTGATCCCCCCTTCAAACTCGGATTGATCGAGCGTGAAGTCCGACGTCAAGATGTTAGCGATATCCAGATCTTCCGCATCCATCTCGAGCCGGCAGGTCTTCGGCGAGATGTGGTGAATGTGATTGTCGCCGCTGTACCAGCCCTTGTCGGCGATCGACGACCAGCGGGACAGCGGGATCGTGATCGCGCCGTCACGCAGATCGCTGGAAGAGATTTCGCCCTCGGCAATGACATACTCGTAACCCTTAATGACCTGATAGCGCAGAGGCAAGGAGTTTGGGTTCACGGAAAACTCGCCGTCGACATACGCAAAACGCTTGGACTGGAAACGTACGTCACCTTGCTGCGCGGCCGGCGTCAACTGAGAGGGATGACCTAATGGGACGATGTCCCGGCCCCGCGCGTCTGTCAAGCGCACTCTGGCAGCCAGGCCGCGCTCGGAATGCTCCTCAGTAACCTTGCATAGAACAGCATTGGAACTTGGCGCCGCCAAGCCGAGTCCGCGGGCCGCGGAAAGAGCTGCACCCGCAATCGTGCCGGTAAGAAATTTTCTGCGATTTGGCAGCATGGCACTCCTGGCTTTGGCTTGAACGATTGTATCTGGGATATCGTGCTAACGCGCGGAGCCAGATTTTTCTGTGGGGTGGGTGGTGGGATTCGAACCCACGGCCACTGGAACCACAAGCCAGCCCAAAATGCTCAGGTGGTGCCAGAAGGCCAATAAATCCGTTCTTGCTCTACACACCTCTTCTCTGCCTTGGACGGAATGGCCAGGAAACGCACCAGTGTCCCGATGCGATTCGTTCTTTCAAGGGAGCGACCAAGCTCCGCCCGGCTGGTCCCTAACCACACAGAAGTTTTGGCCAAAATCTACTCACTGACCAAAGATCCAAAACCGCGCCGGACCAGCAGCTAGCTGACCGCCTGAGCGAGAGCATTCGCCTTCCCGCTGTGTTATCTTTGGTGCCTAAAACTCATGAAGCTCCATCTTGCTACTGTCCAGGCAGGCCGCCTGCCGGAACGGTGTTTGCTGGAACTTGGAAGGAGACTGTCGTGCTTAAAATGATCTGTCCTCTGGGTCTTGCGCTGCTGCTCGTTGGACCGGCCTTGGCTGAACCGATTAAACTGCAGCCCTCCAATCCGCACTATTATTTGTTTCGTGGAAAACCGACCGTCCTCATCACATCTGCTGAGCACTATGGCGCGGTGATCAATCTGGATTTTGACTACGTTGCCTACCTGGATGCGCTAACGGCTTACGGGCTGAACTACACGCGCATCTGGCCGGGCGCGTTGCTCGAGATGGTTGGGGAGTTCACCAAGGACAACACCATGGGACCGAGGCCGGATCGAACGATCGTGCCCTGGTTACGCAGCAACGAACCCGGCTATGTCTACGGTGGTAACAAATTCGATCTCGACAAATGGAACCCCGAGTTTTTCGCGCGCCTCAAGGATTTTATTGTGAAGGCGGCCGAGCGCGGCATTGTGGTTGAGATCTGCTTTTTCAACTCCGAGTACACGCACCGTTGGCCTCTTTCTCCGTTGTATTACCAAAACAATATCCAGGGCGTCGGAAAGTGCGATTTCAAGGACGCTCAAACGCTGAAGTATCCGGATCTTGTCCAGCGCCAAAGCGAATACGTCAGCAAAATCACTCGGGAAGTGAATGGCTATGACAATGTCATTCTGGAGATTTGCGACGAACCGTCCCTGTACACGCCGCACGCAGAAGCCGGCCCTTGGGTCGGTCGGCTGTTGGAGGTCGTGCACAACGCGGAAGGCCCATTGCCTAATAAGCACCTCATAGCGCAGGAGGTGGAAGGGGGGATCGGTGGCCCAATCGATTACTCGGGGAGCCCCCTACTCAACATCATTGTTGGACAGTATGTGTGGGGACCCGAACAGGGGGCGGCGCAGATGGGAGGAATGAAGGGCCTCGACTACGAATACGGCCATAACAAGCCGATTGAGTTCAACGAAACCCCCTATTACCCATTTCAGTACCACAAGGGTGATGCCGTGGCAGCTTCACGCGTGGAAGCCTGGGAGTTTATTGTGGGTGGCGGTGCAAGCTTCAATCATCTGAACGCCCGCTACACAATTGAGGACCCAGCCGGCAAGACCCCCGATAACGCTCAAATTCTGGGCGCTCTGCGCAGTCTGAAGAATTTCATTTACAGCTTTGACTTCGTCAAGATGGGTCCGGATAAGAACTTTGTGGTCAGCGGAATCCCTGGCGGAACCTACTGCCGAGGCATCAGCCAGCCAGGAGAGCAGTATGCGCTGTACCATCATCACAGCGTGCTGGAAGACTCCAACAAGGAATACTATGTCGTAACGCCAGGAAAATACGCAGAAACTCTAGTGCTCGATCTGCCCGCGGGCGCCTACCAAGCCGACTGGGTCGATCCCGCCACAGGTTCGGTGCTGAGTTCCGTGACGTTCACCCATCAAGGCGGCAACAAAGCACTGATCTCACCCGAACATGCGGTTGACATCGCTTTGCGAATCAAACGGACTCGCTAACGGTCAGACGGCCATCAAACCACCGTCGATTGCATAGAAGCCCCCGACGCAATACTCAGCTTCGTCCGAGGCCAGGAAAACTGCCAAACCCGCCACATCCTCCGCCCGCCCGAGGCGCTGAAACGGAATCATGGCAAGCCGTTGCTGCCGCATCTTTTCGTCCGATAATCTTGCGGCGTTCATGGGCGTGTCCATGCATCCAGGAACGATCGCATTCACGCGGATGTGATATCGGGAATAATCAGCAGCCATGGCCAGTGTGAGAGCGGCAATCCCCCCTTTGCTAGTGCTGTAGGCCGTCAGGCTCTGATATCCCCTCATACCAGTGGGCGAAGCGAGGTTGATGATGCATCCCCGCTCCTGTTTCAGCATGTGGGGGATCACGTACTTGGCGCAAAGAAAGTGTCCGCGAAGGTTGACCGCCAGAGTGCGCTCCCAGACCTCCGTGCTTAACTCATGCAGGCGCGTATCCTTGCCGTACATCTGGATCCCAGCGTTGTTGAAGAGAATGTCGATGCGGCCATACCGCTCGAGCGTCGCTTCCACCATGCCTCGCACCTCTGCTTCCTCCGCGACGTTCGTTGGGACGAAACGAGCTTCTCCTCGCATGTCATGAATCTCTTGTACCGTGGCGGATCCGGTGTCGGCATTGATTTCCGCGACTACAACCTGTGCACCTTCCGCCGCATAACGCAGCGCAACAGCCTTTCCCAGCCCCACCCCGGCGCCCGTGATAATCGCAACCTGGTTTTTCAGTCTCATACGTTGACAACAGCTACCCAGTCGGTTCCATCAGGATTCTCTGAAATCGATCATGACCGGGGCGAGGCGAAATCCGCGCGTACGAATAGCAGCATAAGTCAATCCGCAGACAAACCAAATGCCTCCGACGATTTTGGCGAGATCTCCCAGCCCCAGCCAGATGATCGTACAAATCACAAATCCCAGACCAGGCATTAAGAAATCCAGCCAGAAGTTCTTGCGCCGGCCCGCCAAAGGAAGAAAATAGAATTGGCGAATCGTAGCAATATTGACGCCCATGAACCCCAGGAAGGCGCCGAAGTTCTGCAATTCTCCGATCAGGTCATAGCGCTTACCCAGAGAGCCTGCAAACGTTAGGGCTCCGATCAACACAATGTTGAACGTGGGAGTGTTCGTCTTCGCGCTCAGGTGTGCAAAGAACCGCTTGGGCAGGACGTTATCTCTTCCCATGCCGAACAGCAATCGCGCCGCCCCGACCTGTCCGGTCAGCCCTGCCCCCAGGTTGGCGATGGCGAGCAGGAGGACCATGGCTTCGAAAAGCCATACTCCCCCCACCCGGCGCGTAGCATCCATGAAGGCAGTGGCCACGTCCGGGAAGGTGCGAAAATCCGGCCAGACGCGCTGGCCGAGGTATGTTAGCAATCCCCCGAAAATTCCGGTGAACAGGCAAACAATCACAAGCGACAGCAACACGTTTCGCTTCGGGTTATGAACGTCTTCGGCGAGGGTGGTTACCGAATCGAATCCGATGTAGGTAAGGGCCGCGAAAGAAGTCGCGTGAATGACCGCCCTTAGATCGAACTCTCGTGGATCATAAAAAGGAGTACTGGAGAACAGCCCTCCCCACCCTTGGTGGACTAGTAAATACCGGATGGCAAGCGCAATGAAAGCCAGTAGAACCACCCCCATATACACCAGCAGGACATCGTTGGTCCGGGCCGTCGCGCGGATTCCTCGCACGTTCAGGTAAGTGATCCCGCCGGCGAAACCAGCCGCAATGATTACATAAGGAACCTCCGGAAGCATTCGCTCGACAATGAGCGAGCCATACACGACACAGAAAAGAGGGATAGTCAGGTAGTCGAGCAACATCGCCCACCCCGCCAGAAAGCCAAGGTGCGGATTGAGCCCCTTTCCGACATACGTGTAAGCCGAGCCCGCCGCAGGGTAAAGGGCCGCCATGCGCCCATAGCTGATGGCGGTCAGAACCATGGCCACCATGGCGAACAGAATTGTGTCAACCGTGTGCCCGCGCGCCCTCACGGAGACCAAGCCAAATACGGTCACCGGGGCACTCGGCGTCACCGCCATGATGCCAAAGATAATCAGATCCCGTAAGGAGAGCACTCGGCGTAGGTGCGGGACCTCATTGGTAGCCAAATTGCCCGGCGCGTCAGCCAAATTCACCTCCTCACCGGGTAGAGTCCGAAGCCACCAGCATCAGGACCCAGTCGGGGTCGCCGTCGTGGTTATCCCCTGGCGGAGTGAATTGGCGCGTTCCGGTGTTCGCGAATGGACCCCCAGGGATTGTGGTGTAAGCTCCGTTCGTGGGGTCAAACCACTTGGCCCTTGCCGGCGCTTTCAAACTTGCCATGTTGACAGTGATCGTACGCGCTGTCGGCATGTAGGCTATAACAAGAGAACCGTCAGGTGTTCTGGAGGCGGTGCAAAAGTCGCTCTTACTCACGCGGGTTTGGAGGTTCCCATAAGTTCCGAACCCGGCAGTGACTGTCGCGTGGTCTTGGTCCGGAACAAGGTCCTGCCATGGCAGCGAGAAAAAGAATTCTTTCCAGATCATTAACTGCGCTATTCCGACCGTGTCGATATGGAACTTCCATCCGGAGATGAAAGGCCAAGTGTAGGCATTGCCGTAGAGCTGCCCTGTTCCCCCGCTTAGCATCGTCCAATAGCCTTGCCGTCTCAGCACCCATGGAGTCCCGTAATCGGTCGGGTCGCCGACCTTTTCCAAATCATAATGCCCTTCAACCAAGTAAGTCGGCATAACTGGCCTCTGATTGTAGCTATGCAGCATCTCGATATAAGTTGGCGAATAAGTATAAGTACTGTTGAGAGAAATAATCGGCGCCCATGTCTGATCGTCTAAAGAGGAACTTGTGGGGACATTCAGTTCGACGGTGTGAAGGGCGCTTGGGTCGGCGGATTTGATTGCTCTTGCTACGGCTTGGACTACTGCGTCATCGTCAGGCGTTTGCCAGGTATTAAAATCATCGCCGTGCAACCATACGATGTTGTCGAAACGCTTGTAGCGCTCGCCCACGTATTTGCCATACACATCCGCGGCAGCTAGGCCATTATTGAGGAGCGCCTGTAGCCATATGCCGCGCCTTGGTGCACCCGTGCAACAGGTATCGATCGGATCCAGGAAAACTACCAGGCCATGATTTGTCGCAGCCGTCATCATCTCGTCGACACGTGCAAAATAAGCTTCATTCGGCTTAGTCAGATCATAGTGAGCGCTGTCGGTTCCCCCGCCGATGTAACCGGTGAAAGGACGAATGCCGTCAGGTGTGCTTCCGTCATCGCGGCTGTCATAGTACGCGGGAGTGGCAACAAGCATGTTCATCCAGACTGCATTGAATCCATGAGCCTGGCGATCGGCAAAATAACTCTCGGCGTCCGCCGTGGAGCCCATCCCAATCAGGGCGTGAGGATTGTCACCGGTAATCAGGAAAGGGTTGTTGTTCTGGTCGACCAAATACCGCCCGTTGGCGCTGACCTTGAGCGGATAGGCAGCAGAACTTGCGCCGCGAACCTTGGGTTGGGCCGCGGCTACTTGCCACATCGCCCAAAATGATCCCAGAATCGAGAGCGCCACAACTAACGCGGGCCGTCCCAGCTTCAAAACCATTCTCCGCCTACCTGTCTTCTAAAAAATGGCAATGGGGTTGAACAGCGAACCCGTACCGCCGGGTAACCGTAACGGAGCCGCCATAACCAGGAATTCCCAGCGCCGTTCTTCCTCGCAGATTTTTACCAGGTCTTCGAATTGCAGGCTATCGGCGCAAGCCATCCCCATAGATGCAATCTGCAGGGCATGGATTGGGCAGGCGACTTCCTCCACATTGCTGGGAACCGTTTCTCCATCCCCATCCGGGAAGAAGGCGGCCACCTTTCGCTCATGCAGCAACCGGATGGTCTCCACATGCAGGCCGGCCTTTCCGTCGCCATCGTATCCGTTATTCCATGGGCCCAATTCGAGCCGCCGGCGGTGATGGCCGGTTCGGAAAAGAAAGATGTCTCCCTCGCCGAGCCGAACACTTTGTGCCTTCTCCGCCGCTTCCAATTCCGCTGTGGTCACTGCCTCTCCCGGCTCAAGCCACTTGACGCCACGCAGGCGGGGGATGTCGAGTAGTACTCCGCGGCTGACGATCCCATTCGCGTAAGCCGTAATATCCTGAATCGTCGGCCCCCGGGAAGTCACGGCGCTCGTCGGCTTGCCATTATAGATCTTCCCCTTAATGCCAACATGGCACAGCGCGTCGATATGGGTATGGCAGTCGCCATGAAACTCGGTCGCCAGGTAATCGGTGGAGAATTGCGGCTCTCCACAGTCCGGAATGTCATAGCTCCGAATCATGTAGTGAGTTGCAGGGTGAGGATTGTCGGGCCCCGCCACCTTGTTAATCGGAATCGCCATCGAAACCGACCGGCCCGAGCGGACAAGGCCGGCCGCCCGCCGGATGTGCTCCGGTTGAATGTAATTCAGCGTGCCTCTTTCGTCGTCCTCACCCCATCGGCCCCAATTGCAGACCGCCTGGAATAATTTGTCGAATTCTGCCCTGGAAACAGGGGCGGGTGTTGTTTTCGTCATCGTGTGCCCTCTCAGTGCCTCTTCAGCCGGTCAGGATTGCGCGGTGGCCGTGCCCGCGTGGGCTAATGGCTGCCGTTCAGACTGCTTGCCGCCGACGTCCGGCGCACCAAATACCCAGACGGCGCCTCACCGTGATCTCCCTGGCGCGTGGCACCGTCCGCACGCGACTTGGCTCGATAGCCGGCCGGTGTCATTCCCACCAGTTTCCGGAATACGGTACCGAAATAGCTCTGGTCGCAGAATCCCATCTCCTGGCTGATATCCGAAACCGACTTGTCCGTCATCGCCAGCAGCGCCTGTGCCCGTTCGATCCGGCAATGATTCAGATAAGCCATGAACGACTGGCCGGTAGCTCGCTTGAAAAAGTTCATGAAGTGTGATTCACTCATCCCGCAAATGCGCGCCGCTTCCTGGACTTGCGTTGGCTCGTCAAAATGCTTTTCCAAGTGTTCGAATAGCGGGCGCAACCGATCGAGAGCGCGCTGCTGGCGCCGGAACGTGTCCACCGTCCCGGCGTAGCTGGCGTACTGGTTCACCAGCAGAATGAGAATCATTTTCAGATACGTCTTCACCGCCAGTCGCGCTCGTGGAGTGGTTGCGGGAAGCTCGGTGCGAATACGCTGCATCAGTTCGAAGATTTGGCCGGGGATCGACGCATCCGCTGCAACCACATGCGGAAAATGTGGGTCCTGTAGCAGGAACGGCGTGAGATATTCGGCGTTGTCGGGTCCTCCGTCGGAGCGGATCAGGCCAGGCTGAAAAAACAGTACCGCCAAGGTCACGGGTGGATCGGAGCGGCACTCGAAGCGGTGGTACAAAGTGCTGCCCACCACCGCAAGGTCTCCCTCTTGAAGTGGTAGTGAGCGATCCTGGATTTCCAGACTAGCCGCCCCCCGGCACAGGTACGCCAACTCGAAATAGTCATGGCGGTTCTTGCGGACGTTATGCCCCCACCCGATTTTCATGAAACGCACATCCACCGGGAACGCCGGATCGAATGGCCATAGATGGATTCCCTCCGCGTTGATTTGCGGCTCCACCAGGCGGAGTTGATCCTCACATAGCTCCTTGGGAATCCGCACGGCCGACATTATTCCACTCGCTCCTCCACCGGTCAACTCTGCTCGATCCCGGGATTACGGCAGGATCTCTTGATACAACTTCACCTCGAACTTCTCCACCAGACCGGGCTGCACATCGTTGAAGAAGTGCGCGATATATGGCATGGCGCAGTGCTCATCGAAGACTTTCTTGTCCTTCCATTTTTCGATGTACGTGATCCAGCGCGGGTCGTCCGTGCGCTGGTTGAGTTCGTATCGGATGCAGCCCGGTTCCTTGTGAGTCGGTTGCATCAGCGGATGCATGGCGGCGATTAGCTCGTCGGTCTTGCCTTCCTTGGCGCGAAACTCCGCCACACACACCACCTGCGTCTTTTCGATCTTCGGCATGCTAGCTCCTGTTGGGAACAGCGTCCCTCTTCAATGACAGATACAGTTCGTAGGCTTTGTCCGGCTTTTCCTGGTCATGCACCACGGCCCGCACGGCCTGGATCATGGCGATCGGCGCTTCGCACTGGAAGATGTTCCGGCCCATGTCCACTCCCGCGGCGCCCTGATCGATGGCTTCATATGCCATCTCCAGCGCATCCCGCTCTGGCAGCTTCTTGCCGCCAGCGATGACGAGGGGAACGGGGCATGCGGCTGCCACGCGCGCGAAGGCCTTCTCGCAATAGTACGTTTTGACAACGTGCGCTCCCATCTCGGCGCAGATGCGGGTCGCCAGGCCGAGATATTTGGCATCGCGGACCAGTTCCTTGCCCACGCCCGTGACCGCCAAGGTCGGGATGCCGTGCCGGTTACCCGCGTCCACTACCTTGACCAGATTGCCGATCGACTGATGTTCGTGCTGGCCCCCGATGTACACTTGCACGGCCATGGCCGAGGCGTTGAGCCGCACGGCGTCTTCGGCGTCCACCGCCACGAGTTCGTTCGAGAGCTCCTTCAGGATGCTCTGGCCGCCACTCGATCGGAGCACCACAGGCTTGGACATTTCCGCGGGAATCGATGTCCGCAGCGCGCCACGCGTGATCATAAGCGCGTCTGCATAGGGAACCAGCGGAACGATGGCAATGTCGATGCGCTCCAGGCCCGTCGTCGGCCCTTGGAAATAGCCATGGTCCACTGCCAGCATGACCGTCTTGCCGGTCGACGGGTTGAAAATACGCGCCAGCCGATTCTTCATTCCCCAGTCGAGCGAGTTGCTCCCCTTCAGGAAAAACGCGTTCGACTGCATCGGGACCCCGATGTGGTAGTCTTTCCCATCCTGTACATCGTCAACATCAGGCATTGCCAGATTCCCCTTTCAAGTTGCTAAATCCCTTATAGAAGCCTTCGAACAGAAGGCTAATCGACACGGCTCCCGGGTCAACGTGCCCGAGCGTCTTTTTACCAAGAAATTTCGCCCGGCCGTAGCGTGCCGTAAGGCTCCGCGTCGCCTCCGCTCCCGCCTGAGCTGCGGCCGCCGCGTCGGACAGAGCCTCGTGCACGCTTTTTCCTGAGTCCGCCGCCGCGCGCAGGGCCTGGATCGCTGGCACGAGAGCGTCCATCAAAGTCTTATCCCCCGGCTGCGCTTTCGTCTGCTTTCGCAGAGCCGCAAGACCGGCCTCGAACATCTCGGTCATATCATTTGCAGCGACATCCGCCATCCCGCCAAAGAACACACCGAGTAGCGAACTCGATGCTCCTCCATCCACACCCAGCACGCTCCAGCCCGCGTCCTTGAGGCAGGTTCTCAAATCTTCCGGTCCGCCCGGCGCAAACGCCTTCTCCAGCCTGTCCACGGTACGCAGCATCGTCGCGCCATGATCGCCATCCCCGGCCACGCAGTCCAGTTCGCTCAGCATGGCATGTTGCGCCCTGATGGCTGCGGCCGCTCCCGCAATCATGCGCGCGAAATCGTCTTTGCTGATACCACTCGTCATCGCACTACGAAATATGGCGCATTGCTGGGCGCGTCCCACAGGCGCAGTAGCTCGGTATCCATGCGCGCGATCATCAGTTGGAACCCCGCTTGCTCTTGCGTGGTGATGAACTCCCCGACTTTAGCGCGCGCCAGTTTGATTCCTCTGGCTTTCAGGATCTGATCGACGCGCCGGAACAGGATGAACAACTCCATCAGCGTTGTAGCGCCCCCGCCGTTCACGATGACTAGGAGCTCCTCCCCGGCTTTGACGTCCAGATCCTTGAGCAGCATGTCCAGCATGATCTCCGCCGTCTCGTCGGCGCTCTTCAACTTCATGCGGCCTGTTCCGGCTTCCCCGTGCTGCCCCATGCCGATTTCCATTTCGTCATCGCCGAGCTCGAATATCGGCTGGCCCGTCGAGGGATGCGTGGCCGTCTGGACCGCCACAGCCAGCGTCCGCATGTTGCGTCCCATCCGCTCGGCGATCTCAAGACATGCATCGAGCGGCTGGCCTTCTTCGGCAGCGGCGCCCGCAACCTTATATACGGGCAGAAATCCGACCAGCCCCCGCCGGTCTTCGGGATTCGTCCCGCCGGAAATGTCCTCGTGAGTCAAGGTCATTTTGACGTTCAATCCCTCGCGTTTCGCCATCTCCATGGTGAGATTCGCCGATAGCACATCACCCGCGTGGTTCAACACAATAAACAGAACACCGGCGCCGTAATTGGCGAGGCGGATTGCTTCCAGGCATCGCGGCGCGCCAGGGGCTGCAAAGATCTCGCCGGGTACGCTGATGTCCAGCAACCCCTCCCCCACGAACCCGCTCAAGCCCGGCTCATGCCCGCTGCCGCCCAGCGTCACTACGCCAACCTTGCCCTTGGCCTTTGGCACGGTGCGCGCCACCAGGTTGCTGCCCACCAGCCTGATCTGGTGCGGGTGCGAGAGTGCGAATCCTTCGAGCAGTTCCGCCACGATGTTTTCAGGCTTATTGATGAACTTTTTCATCCGCGCATCTCCTCGAGTTCACTCGTAATTGGCGGGGTCGGGCAACACAATCTCCTGCCGGAATCCGCGTGTGTGCGTGGCCAGCACAAAAAGACCGATGACGAACCAGATGCCGCCGGCGATCTTGGCCGGCGCGCCGAGCCCCAACCAAATCACGGTGCAAAACAGGAATCCCAAGCCCGGCAGCACGATATCGGCAAAAAATTCCCTTGACTGTCCTGCTGCCCGCCGCACCCAGAACTGCCACAACACTGCCAGGTTCACTCCCATGAATCCCAGGAATGCTCCGAAGTTTAGAATCTCCGCTGTCAGCTCGTAGCTCATCACCAGTGCCCCAACGTACGCCAGGATCCCGATTAGCCAGATGTTGCGGTTCGGCGTATTGCGCACCGGATGCAGGTGCGCGAAGAAACGCCGCGGAATCACGTCGTCCCGTCCCATCCCGAATAATAGGCGCGCGGCTCCAACCTGCGTGGTCATCCCCGCTCCGATGTTGGCCACCACCAGCAGAATGGCCATCGCCTGGAACAGCCATACGCCCCCGACGCGCCCCGTGACCTCTATGAATGCTGTCTCGATATTGGAGTACGTTTTGTAATCGGGCCAGACGAGTTGCCCCAGGTATACCAGCAACCCGCCGAAGATGCCGGTGAATGCGCACACCGATACGGCCGCCAGCATGACGTTCCGGCGTGGATTCTTCACATCTTCGGCCAGCGTGGTCACCGCATCGAACCCCAGATAGGTAAGCGCCGCGAACGAAGTAGCCCTCGCTATGTCCCGCACATTGAAGGTTCGGGGATCGTAGAACGGCTTCACCGTAAACAAACTCGCCAATCCATAGCGCGCGAGCATGTATCGTACGGCAAGCACGATAAAGCTAATCAACACCACGAACATAAATACCAGCAGCACTTGATTGGCCCGCGTCGTGGAGCGTATGCCGCGCAGGTTGAGATACGTGATGCCACCGGCAAAAAGCGCGGCACAAACTGGATATGGCAGCGCCGGAACCGCGCGTTGTAAAGCCAGGCTTCCATAAATCACACAGAACAGCGGGCTGACCACGTAATCCAGCAGCATGGCCCAGCCCGAAACGAATCCGAGATACGGATGCAGCCCGCGGCCCACATACGTGTAAGCCGAACCCGCCGAAGGATACAACGCCGCCATCCTCCCATAGCTGATGGCCGTCAGTACCATGGCCACCATAGCCGCCAAAATGGTAACAACCGCATGCCCATGTGACCGCAGCTCCGCGAGGCCGAAAACCGTTGCCGGAGCGCTCGGCGTCACCGCTACGACCCCGTACAGAATTAGGTCCCATACGGATAGAACCCGCTTCAGCCGCCCAACGGTCTCGATACTCTCCCCCTGGCCCGTAGAAACACTCATTGGGCGGCCACGACGTTGGCCGTCTCCGGACCTTCCCGAGCGCTCGCTCCTGTTGCAACAACCATACAATCTTTCCCGTAAAACTACGGTCAGATCTTCGCTGTTTGTCCCCCATCCACGTACATGGCGGTTCCGGTCACGAACGACGCATCGTCCGAGGCAAGAAACAAGACGGCCTTCGCCAGTTCTTCGGGCCGCCCCAAACGCCCGATCGGGTGTGACGCCGCCAGCGCCTCCAATGCTTCTGGCGAGAGCGCCTTTCGAATCATGGGCGTATCGGTAGCGCCGGGAACCAGCGCGTTCACCCGCACCCCTTGCTTCGCATGGTCGATCGCCATTGCTTTCGTCAACATCGTCACGCCACCTTTGGAGGTTACGTAAGCCACGGCATTCGCGCAGGCGTCATGTGCGCCCACCGTCGATGCCACATTTATGATCGACCCACCGCCCTGCCGGATCATATGTGGCAAAACCGCCCGGCAGCATAAGTACGTTCCCGTCAGATTGATAGACAGCACGCGATGCCAAGCCTGCTCGTCGGTGTCAAGTACCGTGCCATAAAGAAGTACGCCCGCACCGTTGAACAGAACGTCGATGCGCCCGTATTTCGTGATCGTCTCGTGCACCATGCGGGTCACCTGCGCGGTGTCTGAAACGTCAACCTGCGCGAAGATCGCTTCTCCGCCCGAAGCATTGATAGCTCGCGTTGTCTCGCTGCCGTCCCCGCTGTAATCGGCAACCGCTACCCTAGCGCCCTCGCGGGCGAACAACTCGGCTGTCGCCTTGCCAATGCCCGATGCGCCACCCGTGACCAGGGCCACTTTGTCCTTAAGCCTCAACGTCCGAATTCCTCCCGAGACGCCCGCCAGTCCCATCAAGGGTCCTATGGACCTGGTCGGGATGGATATAAGAATACTCTGAAAGACTTTTGAAATCCCACGGGGCGCCTTGGCTCCGCCGAGCGTGCTCGCCCAACAGAAATTTAGGGGATCATTACAGACTGGCGGCATCCCGGTGAATACTTTATCGTAGAGGGCAATCGGAAGAATGGGCGATCAGCACGTTAATGGTATGGTGCGTTTTACTGGCCAGGTGGCGCTGGTGGTCGGCGGCGCTCATGGCATTGGCAAGGCCATCGCGGCACGGTTGGGCCGGGAAGGCGCTAGTGTTGTCATCGCCGATGTGGACCGCTCAGCGGCAGAAGCTGCAGGTTGCGAGATGTGTGCCGGCGGAGCGGATGCAAGGGCTCTCGAATGTGACGTCCGCGACTTCAATCAGGTTGAAACGATGGTGAAGCAGTCGTTGGGCTGGCATGGTCGAATCGACATCCTCATGTACGTGTCCGGAATCGCCCCGTCTGTGCCGTTCTTGGAACTCCCCACTGAGACCTGGGATGATACCATCGACACCAACCTGCGCGGCGCTTTTCTAGTGTCGAAGGTAGTTACGCCTCACATGGTGGCCCGCAAGCGCGGCAAGCTGGTGTTCATGGCGTCCACAAACTGCTGGGATGCGGAAGCCACCCTCGCGCATTACAACGTCTCGAAGTCCGGCGTGTTTCTTCTTGCCAAGACTCTGGCGCGCGAACTCGGTCCTTATGGCATCAATTCCAACGCCCTCGGCCCGGGATTCATCAAAACCCGGTTGACCGAGCCCCTGCTGAACAATCCGGAAGCCATGAAAAAGTACGACCCGGAAAGGGGTCTCATCCCGCTCGGCCGCTTGGGAACGCCCGAGGACGTAGCGGGTCCGGCGCTCTTTCTGGCTTCGGAAGACGCCGCCTATGTCAATGGCGTCCTGCTGTTCGTAGATGGTGGTCAATTAGCATGAGGAGACCGCAAGCATGAATCGGCGCGATTTCTTAAAAGCGACAGCGGCTTGCGGCGTCGCTGCCAGCGCCTGGAAGCCGGCCCCCGCCCAGATCGTCCGCCCGGCCACAGGGCCGCTTCGGGTACATCCGCAAAACCCGCGCTATTTCACCGACGGCAGCGGCCGCGCCATCTTCCTCACCGGCGCCCATACCTGGGCGAACTTGCAAGACACCGGCGTCGCACCCGTCCCCATCTTCGACTGGCAGGCCTACCTCGCCATGATGCTCGGCCACAATCACAACTTCATGCGCCTATGGGGATGGCAGCAATCCGCTTGGGCGCCTTGGACGCCGGACAAGATCCTGTTCGAACCGACGCTATATGTTCGGACTGGCCCCGGCAACGCGCTCGATGGCGGCCTCAAGTTCGATCTCAAGAAGTTCAACCCCGCGTATTTCGACCGCATGCGTGCCCGCGTCACCGAATGTCGAGACCGCGGCATCTATTGCGCCGTGCAACTTTTCCAGGGCTTCAGTTACAACCGGCCACACAGTTGCGGGCAGCAGACCTGGTCCGGCCATCCTTATAACTCCCAAAACAACATCAACGGCGTGAAT
>Ga0181536_10001885_pt1 | contig 24274 bp, 23 predicted proteins | sample PEATcosm2014_Bin_41_FD_121105 | JGI IMG/M metagenome (GOLD analysis project Ga0181536, IMG submission 121105) | Peatland microbial communities from MTU Mesocosm Facility, Houghton, MI, USA - PEATcosm2014_Bin17_60_metaG | ecosystem: Environmental > Terrestrial > Soil > Wetlands > Peat | place...
GGACGCGGCGGCGGGGGTGGCGGCGGCGGCCGGGGAGGCCGTGGCGGCCAGCAACCGGGACGCGGGCGGGGACCTTTCAACGGACAGTTCGCGGCCTTCGGAAACCGGCGCAGGGTGCAGCCGGCCTATAGCGGGTCGGTGGCCTTGACGCTCACCAATTCGGCACTGAATGCCGCGCCGTTTTCGCTCAATGGGGAAACCGTGGCCAAGCCGCCCGCGGCGCGCGAAAACCTAGCCATGAACGTTGGCGGGCCGGTGCGCATTCCGCACCTGGTGAGCAACGACAAGTGGTTCATCTACCTTACGGTGCAGGGAGCGCGCGGGCGCACGGGCCGCGACATTGTGACTTCGGTTCCCACGGAGGCGGAGCGCGGCGGCGATTTTTCGGCGGCCGAGGTGCGCAACGTGCCGGTCACGATTTACGATCCGCTCAGCAACAATCCGTTTCCGGGCAATGTGATTCCCGTGAATCGTTTCAATCCGGCGGCCTTGGGCCTGATGAAATTCATCCCGCTGCCGATGTACGCCAACCTGGTGCAGAATTTCCAGATCGCTCCTTCCACGCCCAGCGCCACCAACGCGGTGGGCGTGCGGCTCAATGGCTCGGTAACCACCAAGGACCGGCTGGCTTTCAACACCCAGTACAACGGCAACAACTCCATCAGCGAGCAGACCTTCGGGTTCAAAGACACCACCCACGGGTACGGCCTGAGCGCCAGCGCCGGATGGACGCACAGCTTCAAGCCGCGCTTCAACAACAGCGCCAACCTGTCGTTCAGCCGCAGCATTTCCAAGCTGGCGCCATACTTCGCTTACGGCGATAACATTGCGGGCGAGTTGGGAATCGCCGGGCCGGACGAGGAGCCCATCGATTACGGGCCGCCCAATCTTTCTTTCACCAATTTCGGCAGCCTCTCGGATTCCTCGGCTTCGCTGAATCGCAACCAGACCACCAATTTCACCGACACCATTACGTACGTGGTGCGCCGCAGGCACAACCTGTCGATCGGGTTCGGCTACCGGCGCATGCAGCAGAATACGCTTTCGTACGCCAATTCGCGCGGCTCGTTCAGCTTCAGTGGACTATTGACCAGCGGCCTGGACGCGAGCGGCAATCCGCTGGCCAACACGGGTTTCGATTTCGCCGATTTCCTGCTGGGGTATCCGCAATCGAGCTCGCTGCGCATCGGCAATTCGAATAACTATTACCGCGGCTGGGCCACCAACACCTATGTGCAGGACGATTGGCGGGTGAGTCCGGGACTGACTTTGAACCTGGGGCTGCGCTACGAATATTTCGCGCCCTACACGGAGCTGTACGGCCACCTGGCGAATCTGGACGTAAACTCCACCATGACGCAGGTCGCGGTTGTTACGGCCGGGGGCACCGGACCGTACTCGGGCAAGTTCCCGGCCAGCCTGGTCAACGGCGACCCGAACAACTTCTCGCCGCGCCTGGGTTTCGCCTGGCGGCCGTCGCAGAGAAGCAGCCGGGTGATTCGCGGCGGTTACAGCATTTTCTTCAGCGGAGCGAATTACGCCGGGATGGCTGCGAAGATGGCGGCCCAGCCGCCGTTTGCCACCACGGCATCGCTCACCACCAATGTGGCGGATCCGCTGACGCTGGAAAACGGGTTCCCCACCTCCCCTTCGACCACCGTCACCAACACGTACGCGATCAATAAGGATTACAAGCTGGCGTACGCGCAGACCTGGAGCCTGGCCATCCAGCAGAGGCTGCCGCACAATCTGCTCCTGGAACTGGAATACATCGGCACGAAAGGCACGGGGCTGGACGTGCAGTTCCAGCCGAACCGAACTCTCTCCACGACGCTGGGCGGCACGCAATCGCTGCGCATCTCCGATGCCAACCAGTTCACCTACGAAACGTCGGAAGGAAATTCCATCTTCCACGCGGGGCAGGTGCGCATCACGCGGCAGTTTACGCGCGGCATGTCGGCGGTTGTGCTGTACACGTTCTCCAAGTCGATCGACGACGCGTTCAACAACAGCCTGGTGCAGAATCCGCTGGATCTGAGCGCGGAGCGCGCGCTTTCCACTTTCGACCAGCGGCACAAGCTGTCGGTGACCACCCTGGTTTCGTCGCCCGTGGGCATTCACGGATTGTGGCGCAACGGCGGAATGAAGACGCGGTTATTCGCCGGATGGACGTGGAGCAACACCTTCACGGCGGCCACCGGGACTCCGCTGACGGCATACGTTTCGGGCAACCTTTCGAACATCGGGGGCACGGCGGCGATCGGCAACAGCCGCGCGGAAGCCACGGGCATCTCGATCGATGGCAGCGACAACCCGTATTTTAATCTGGCGGCATTCACGCTTCCACCGGCGGGCGAATACGGAAACGCCGGCCGGGATACCATTCCGGGGCCGTTTTTAATCTCGCTGAACAGCGCGCTCAACCGCGCGTGGCGCTTCGGCGATACCCACAGACAGCTTCAACTGCGCATTTCGGCGAACAACGCCTTGAACCACGTGGAGATCACGAGTTTCGGCACGACGGTGAACGCGGCGACGTACGGACTGGCTACCGGCGCTTCCGGCACGCGTACGGTCACGTTGAATCTTCGGTTTGGATTTTAACTATGCGGACTTATGGAGTTCTTGCGCTCCTGGCGCTGACGGCGGCAGGACAGCAGTCAACGCAGCAGCAGCCGGCGCCGCAGCAACGGCCGGCCGCTCAATCGGCAACCCAACCGGCCGCTAAGACCAGCGTCACGTTTACGGCCAATTCCCACCTGGTGATCGTAGACGTGACGGTGAAAGATCCCAAGAGCGGCACGGCCATCGAGAATCTGACGCAAAACGATTTCAGCGTTTTCGAAGACGGCAAACCGCAGAAGATTTCGGTTTTCGAGCGGCAGAAACTGGCCATGGAGCCGGCGCCGCCGCCCGAGGCGCCTACGCTGGAAAGCCAGAGAGAACTGCCGGAAGACCCCGTGAAGGCGATTTCGTTCGAGACTCCCGGCAAGGTGCAGTATCACGACAAGCGTCTTCTGGTGATGTTCTTCGACTTCTCGAATATGGGCGTTCCGGAAGAGCTGCGCGCGCAGGAAGCGGCCGAAAAGTTTCTCGATCAGCAGATGACCGAATCGGACCTGATGGCCATTCTGATCAATACTTCGGTGGTGTCGGTGCTGTGCGATTTCACCGGCAACCGGGTGCAGTTGAAGGACGTGATCGAGGGACTGCCGATCGGCGAAATGAGCGACTTGGCGGCGCTGGCCGACGATGGCAGCGACGATAACGAAGATACCGGCGCGGCCTTCGTAGCCGACGAAACCGAATTCAACATCTTCAATACGGACCGCAAGCTGCAGGCCATTGAAGACGCGGTGAAGAAACTTTCCGCGCTGCCGGAGAAGAAGGTGCTGATCTACGTCACTTCGGGGATCAGCAAGACGGGCATCGAAAACCAGGCGCAACTGGAGGCTTCCATCAACGCCGCGGTGAAGGCCAACGTATCCATTTACCCGATCGACGCGCGCGGCCTGATGGGGGACCCTCCGGGCGGCGGCGCCAGCGTGGGCGCTTCGCGCGGCAATGGAGTGTATACCGGCTCGGTCTACAATACGCAGCGCTCGCGCATCAACGATTCGCAGGAGACCCTGTCCACGCTGGCGGCGGATACCGGCGGCAAGGCGTTTCTGGACAGCAACGATCTTTCCCTGGGAATCGTGCAGGCGCAGCAGGAGTACCGCAGCTATTACATCCTGGGCTATTACACGAGCAATGCCAACCCGGACGGCAAATACCGCAAGATCACGGTCAAGCTGAATGCGGCCACCAGCGCCAAGCTGGAATTCCGCCAGGGTTACTACGCCGACAAAGTGTGGGGCAAATTCACCTCGAACGACAAAGAGCAAAAGCTGCAGGAGGCGCTCTCGGCGAGCGATCCGCAGACCGACCTGCCGCTGGCGCTGGAAGTGGATTACTTCCGCATTTCGCCCACGGCGTATTTCGTGCCGGTGACGGTGAAGATTCCGGGGTCGGTCATCGCGCTGGCGGAAAAGGGCAGCGGCGGCGAGACGGAGTTCGATTTCATCGGCAACGTGCTGGACGAGCGTAAATCGGTGGTGGGAGTGGTGCGGGACTACATCAAGGTGAGGGTTCCGGCCAACGACGCGGAGCGGCTGGCGCAGCGCAATTTCAACTACGATGCGGGCTTCACGCTGGCGCCCGGCAAATATCGCATGCGCTTCCTGGTGCGCGAGAACCAATCCGGGAAGATGGGCACGTTCGACGCGCGCTTCATCGTGCCGGACCTGGCGGCGGATTCGACGCTGCTGAAAACCAGCTCCGTGATCTGGAGCAACCAGAGGCAGTCGATCAAGACGGCGGTGGGCGCGGCGGAGCACGTGCAGCGGCGAACGGTGGCGGCGAATCCGCTGATTGTGGGCGACGAAAAGATCGTGCCCAACATCACGCGGCTGTTCCGGCGCAGCCAGAACATGTACATCTCTTTCGACGTCTACGACGCCGTGCCCGATCCGAAGGATTCCGCCAAGCGGCATGTGGAAGTCAGTATGAGCCTGTTCAACGAGAAGGGCGTGAAGGCGTTCGAAGCGGCTCCGCTGGAGGCGTCCCAGACCGTATCCACGCGGCCCAACGCCGTGCCGGTGCAGCTTCAGGTGCCGCTGAAGGGGCTGGCGCCGGGGCGGTATGTGTGCCAGTTGAACGTGATGGACGAGGTGGGACGGAAGTTCGCGTTTCCGCGGGCCAACCTGGTGGTGCAGTAATTCAAAAAGGGGACAGACGCATTTAAATCGATCTGTCTGTCCGCTTTTCGCAAATTCCCGCCAGCGTATCCCAAAACTCCGGGAACGATACCGACGCCGCTTCGGCACCCTCGATGGTGGTTTCCCCATCCCCGCGCAGCGCCGCCACCGCGAACGCCATCGCAATGCGGTGATCGCCGTGCGAATCCACGCGCGCCGCGTGGAACCTCTGCCGGCCGGGAATCGCCATTCCGTCCGCCAGTTCTTCCGCTTCCACGCCCATCAGCCGCAGATTGTCCACCACCGTGCGAATGCGGTCCGTCTCCTTAATCCGCAGTTCCGATGCGTCCCGAATCGTGATCCCTTCTTCGGTGGCCGCGCCCAGCACCGCCAGCACCGGAATCTCGTCGATCAACGCCGCCGTCAATCCGCCCGCAATGGTCCCCCCGCGCAGCGCCGCATGCTCCACCACAATTTCGCCCACCAGCTCCCCATTGCGGCTTTCGAGGTCCGCAATCCGGATGCGCGCTCCCATCCCCGCCAGAAAATCCAGCAGCGCCGAACGCGTGGGATTCAACCCCACTCCGCGGATGGCCAGCCGCGATCCCGGCACCAGCAGCGCCGCCGCAATAAAAAACGCCGCCGACGAAAGGTCCGACGGCACGTCCAGTTCCCGCGCCTCCAGTTGCGGACGCCCCTGCACGGCGATCTTCCCGGCCGTCGAAGTCACCTCCGCGCCGAATTCCCGCAGCGCGATTTCCGTGTGGTCGCGCGATCGCACGGGCTCGCCCACGCTCGTTTCCCCCTCCGCGAACAACCCGGCCAACAGCACGCAGGTCTTCACCTGCGCGCTCGCCACCGGCAGGTCGTAGTGAATCGCCCGCAGCCGCGCGCCGTCGATTTCGAGCGGCGGAAACTTCCCTTCCCGCGCCTGAATCCGCGCTCCCATTTTCGCCAGCGGTTGCATGATCCGCCGCATGGGCCGCCGCGAAAGCGATTCGTCCCCGAAAATGCGGCTGCGAAAGGGCTGCGCCGCCAGTATCCCCGAGAGCATTCGCACGGTCGATCCCGAATTCCCCGCATCCAGATCTCGCGCCGGCGCGCTCAACCCGTCCAGCCCCTTGCCGCGAATCGTAAACTCCGTCCCCGCGCCCTCTACTTCGATCCCCAGCGCCTGCACGCACCCCAGCGTCGAATGGCAATCCGCCCCCGTCGAATAATTACGGATGCGCGTGGCGCCTTCCGCAATCGCCGCAATCATGGCGTAGCGATGCGAAATGCTTTTGTCGCCGGGCAGCACGATATTGCCCGCGATCGAGGAAACCGGGGAGATTCTCTTTTGCATGTGGAGCTTTTATTTTAGAGGACCGCATCCGGGTTGCGAGTTGGTGCGAATCGCAAGCCGCCTTCCTGGCGCCGACGATGACGCGGCTGCGCGCGCGTGGGCCGGGCGTTCATCCCCGCGGGAAGGCTCGCCGGAGCCGCCGGCGGACCGCATACAGGCCCGCGCAGGCCAGTCCCGCGCAAATCAGGATCAGCGACTGCGGAGCCGGCGTGACCGGCGGACTCGCAGCCGCGACGATCAGGGTCGCAGGGACCGAGTAGGAGAGAGCGTTGCCGGCGGTGTTCGCGATTACCGTGAAGGGGTAAGAGCCGCTCGGCAGATTGAGCGGCGTCGTAAGCACGAGATCGAAATTCTGCATGCCGCCCGGACCCACGGTGACACTCGCCGGAAGCTGCACCCCCCAGGCCGCACTGATACCGGTTGTGGACGGGACAAAGACCTGTGTTGTGCCGGTGGGGTTGGTGATCGTGACGACGTAGGTCGCCGAGTTACCGGCGTTGGATACCGTCTGCGACGTTGGCAAAATGCTAAGCTGCGCCAGAGCCGCAACCGGGAAAACGAAGGCCAGAAGGCCTAAACCCGAAATGCTCCTTCGCATGATCGCTCCTTCCTGAAATCAATCTTTAGCAGTCCAGTCCAGAGTCGGAACTTTCAAATTGTACACGAAAGGCATTCTTCCGGGAGACCGGCGCCGGTTCGAAATGGCCGTACCTCCAAACCAGGGCTCCAGTCCTGGATGACGGCGCACCCGGACAGTCCCCCGATTGCGGCCTCCTCAGCCCGGACCTTGCCGCCGGTATTCGGCGTCACGAGAGGTCGGCGGCCAGGTGGTCAGTCTGCGCGTTGAGTGGAACTGCTCGCCAATCTTCCTGCCGCATACAATTTCCATCGCCAGCCGTGTCCGCCAGAAGGCGTTGATCGCCTGAAAATACTGATCACTTGCCTCCATGCGGTGCCGCTTCGTTTCTTCAGTTTCCTTATCTTTGCCGGAGGATGCGGACACATACGCCCACAGCAACGCTTCTGAAGATACCCGTTCTCCTACGACCTCGCGAAAGCGAGTTCTTCACGCCGTGAGCTTCGTACACGTGGGTCGCAGCATACCTGAATAGCACAGGAAACCGCCCACCGCCGCGATTATCGCCGGAACCCAAATACTTGGGCCGGCGGACGTGGCGCGCCTTGGGCGCGTGGATGGCGTTCGTGGGAGGCCGGGCGGATCTCTGGGACCTGACTTTCGATCCGGCCGCGCGGGTTGATGTGGAAGCACATAACTCCTGTGTTACGACGCACCCGGAAGTTGGCGCCGGCGATCTGGGGCAAGGCAGCGCCGGCCGCGGGCGCGCGGCGGCCGGTCCGCCCGCAGTCGTGTAACGCCCGATCCAGTGCTGTGCGGAGGGTACCGCGGGCCCCAGGTCCCCCTTCGAGGAAGCGCCAATCAGCGGTGGGCATCAAGAATCCTCGAATCCGGCTTCCGAATCATTCCGGGCCATCGGTGGTGAGCTGCGGCCATGAAGCTCACGATCGAGCTCGACCGCGAAGCCGATGGCCGTTGGATTGCCGAGGCGCCGGAATGGAATGTCCTCCTGTATGGGAATTCGAAGCAGGAAGCAATTCAACGAGCTCAGCCGGCCGCGCGGGAGATTGTCCTCGACCGAATCGCCCACGGCGAATTGCCTCCTGATTCGGCGAATGCGATATTCGACATTGCCGCATGAGACTCTTGGCCGCCGGCTGAGGCGCGTCGCGTTTTCGCCGCGCTGAAGCGGATCGAATGGCGTCACGACCGCACGGTGGCGGACTATCCGTTCTCGTTCCACGATGCGGCCTACTCGGAAAGCAGTATGGCGGGCCAGAGGTCCGGCTGTATCTCTTGGTAATTCCGAATCTCCCATCCCCCTTCGAGTCTCTGACCGCGGATCAACTCACGGAAGGCGCCGGTGTACGGAGACTCGAAACAGGATGCGATCCAACGTGCTCAGCCTTGACCCTGCCACCCTGGCGAAGATCTCAAAAAAGGTTTGCGTCATACGCCAAAGGATTTCACGCGGCCACGCGCGCGCCGTCCGGCGGCAGCACGGGTTGCCGCCCTGTCCGGCGATCCGGCTCGGTTTCCAATTGTTTGTTATCGCCCCTCGCTATATACTGTTCGAGATCCACACTTGCTTCAAAAGGGGCTGCACGATTCTCGGGGGAGCGATGGGAGGAGGGGCGCGAAGGATGAACGGCAGGTGTTCCAGGCTGGCACTGTTTCTCCTTTTCATGCTCGCCGCGCCAAAACTGCGGGCGCAGGGCCCTCCGTATCAAACCGACGATCCGGTGCCGGTCGACCTGCATCACTACGAGTTCTATATCTTCGGCGGTGTCGATGGCACACCGGCGGAAATCGACTCGACGGGGCCGGCCTTCGAGTTCAACTGGGGCGCCATCCCCAGAGTGCAACTGCACGTCATACTCCCCTGGGGAGGGATTTTCCCTTCGAACAATCCCGTTTACCTGCCCGGCGGCACGGGTCCACGCGCGTTCGGCCTCACCGACATGGAACTGGGCGTGAAACTCGCCATCATCAAAGAGACCAGGCACATTCCGCAAATCGGCACCTTCACGATGTTTGAAATGCCAACCGGGAATTATGACAAAGGACTCGGCGTCGGAAAAGTCTGGTACAAACTCCCCGTGTGGCTGCAAAAGAACTTCGGAAAGTGGCTCTTTGATGGAGGCGGCGGCTATCAGGTGGTTCCGCAGACGAACTATCGTGATTTTCCTTATACCGGATGGCTGGTGAAACGGGAACTCAACGAGAGGCTCGAGCTGGGCGTGGAGCTCTTTGCGCATGGGCGCGAAGGTTTTGCCGCGGCGCAAACCGGGCGCTCGGCGATGATCGATGTCGGCGGCTATTACCACTTCAAGCATCACCCCGGCCAGCAGTTCTTGTTCTGCTACGGCCATTCGGTCGCCGGCCAGACGGAGAATTACGCCTACGTGGGGTTGTACTGGACCTGGGGAAAAGACGACAAGAAGACCACGGCCGGAATCGACTGGATGCAGGGGCCGATGACCGGAAACGGATTTGAATGATCCGGAGAAAAGGCCGCAGTCACGGCCGATCCGCTGGGAGGCGGTGCAGTAAATGGAAATTACGGCGCGTGGTCTTTGGACTTTGATACACGGCATGGGGTTTGGCGCCCTCTATCTGCTGGCCTGTTCGGGTGCGCTGGCGGAGCTTTATTTCTTCACCACTGCGCCGCAGGCGTCTGAAACTGCGCCGAACCGCGAGCGATTCCTGAAGGTCTACCTGATCGCGATGGTTCTGCTCGCATGGGTCGCTGTGCTCACCGGAGCTTACGTCGTCTATCCGTGGTATCGCGCCATTCCCCCAGCGGGGAGCGCCGATCTCTCGATGTTTCCGCAACGGCTGCTCATATCCAGTCCCACAACCATCGGTTGGCACTCATTCGGCATGGAGTGGAAGGAACACGTTGCCTGGTTTGCTCCCATTTCGATCACGATGGTCGCGTTCGTCGTCATCCGGTATGGACGCGGCCTTAGGAATCACAGGCAGCTTCGCGCCGCGGTGCTTTGCTTTGCCTTGGTGTCGTTTCTTGCCGCGGGAGTCGCCGGGTTGTTCGGCGCGCTCATCGACAAACAAGCGCCGGTCCAAGGCGGCCACACGATTCAACTAAGCGCCGGAGGAGAAAAATGAACGCATCGGGTCACGCGATTTCACCGGACACTCCCGCCATGCCGAACGGTTCCGGCGCAGCGGCTGTCCTTTCGGCTGGTATCGGCGCCTTTGCTCTGGCGGTTCTGGCCTTCGCCGGCGACAAATCGGCTGCCGTCAAGAGCCTGCTGGTTTTCTATAAACCAACCGGGCCTCTCTCCGGCGTAACCACAGCCGCGATTCTGATCTGGCTCTTCACCTGGGGGATTCTGGAATGGCGTTGGCGAAACAGGACGGTTGCCGTGGGGCGAACCAACGCCATTGCGCTCATCCTGCTGGGCCTGGGCCTGGTGCTGACGTTTCCTCCCTTCGTTGACCTTTTCTGAAAAATGATCGTTCCCAATTCTCAACGCCGCCTCTCTTCGGGCATCCTGCTGGTTCGCATCCTGGTGGGCTGGGTCTTCCTTTCGGAAGGCATTCAGAAGCTTCTCTTTCCGGCCGCGCTCGGCGCGGGACGCTTTTTGAAAATCGGTATTCCCGCTCCCCGGTTTACGGGTCCGTTCGTGGGTGTCGTAGAAATCGTATGCGGGACACTTCTGATTGCCGGTCTCTTTACTATTCCCGCGAGTGTGCCGTTGTTCATCGACATTGCGGTCGCAATTGCGGCCACCAAGGTCCCCATCCTGCTCCAACATGGATTCTGGGCGGCTATGCACGAGGCCCGCACGGATTTCTGTATGTTGGTTGGACTCCTTGCAATCGCGCTGCTCGGCGCCGGAGCCTTGTCGCTTGACGAACGGCGGCGGCGTACCGGCTGAAGCTCCCAGCGCCGGATCCCCTGGAAGGCCGCCGCTGAACCAACCTGGCCCGAGGGCCGAGCCCCAGATCCTGCCGGGCGGCCTTGTTCGGCGGCGGCTCGTCCGGCTCATCCGGCTCATCCCCAGGCCGCGAATTCCTCCCAACTTCGTGTAAGATAGAAGTTTCAAGGAAATCTTCATGCAGAACGCGCTGTTGACCAAGTTTATAGCCAAGAACAAGCGGAGCGACATCCCCAGCTTCCGGCCGGGCGACACCATCCGCGTGCACGTCAAGATCAAGGAAGGCGATAAAGAGCGCCTGCAAGCCTTCGAAGGCACCGTGATCGCCCGCAATAACACCGGCCTGGGGGAAAGCATCACCGTCCGCAAGGTCAGTTTCGGGCAGGGCGTGGAGCGCATTTTCCCGGTCCACGCGCGCGTCATCGATCACATCGACGTGGTGCGCACGGGCCGCGTGCGCCGCGCCAAGCTGTACTACCTGCGCGGCCTCAAGGGCAAAGCCGCCCGTCTCCGGGAACGCGAATAATCTGCCAGGTTCCTCATGCGACCCGAGTCCGCGGGTGGCAAAATTCGCTGCGAGGCCACGCTGGAGCGCGAACTGCGCGCGCGCGGCTTTTCGGCCGTTGCGGGCGTGGATGAAGTGGGCCGCGGCGCGCTATTCGGACCGGTGGTGGCGGCGGCCGTGATTCTCGCTCCCGACCGTCCCATCCGCGGCCTGAACGACAGCAAACTGCTGGACGGGGAACGCCGCGAGGTGCTGGCCGCGCGCATCCGCGAACGCGCCGCAGCCTGGGCCATCGCCGCGGTGGACGCCGCCACCATCGATTGCGTCAACATCTACCAGGCCAGCCGTCTGGCCATGCGGATGGCGGTGCGGCGGCTCTCTCCGGCGCCCGATTTCCTGCTGGTGGACGCTGTACCCATCGATCTCCCCCTGCCGCAGCGGTCCCTCATCAAAGGCGATGCCCGCTGTCACGCCATCGCCGCGGCTTCCATCGTCGCCAAAGTTTATCGGGATGCCTGCATGCGCGCCTGGGACGAAATCTTCCCCGCCTACGGGCTGGCCGCCCACAAAGGCTACGCCACCCCGGAACACTGCCGCGCCATTGAACAATTCGGCCTCACGCCGCTGCACCGCCTGAGCTTCGAACCGGTCCGCGCCCGCGCGCTCTTTCCCATGGACTACAATCCTCAAATGGAATTGTTCGATACGGCGGGCGCCGCATGATGCCAACCGAACCCGGCTCGCAAGCCGTCGATCCATCGGCCCCCGCGCCGGACGCACGGCCCGTGTGGCGCTGGTATCACAAAATGTCCGCCGTCCTGCTCATCACGTTCTGCCTGGAGATCGGCATCTTCCTGGCCATTTTCCCCTGGACCGAATACTGGGACCGCAACTACTTCGCCACGCTGGTCCGCTGGCGGCCGTACTGGGAAAATCTTTACGTGCGCGGCGCCATCACCGGGCTGGGCGTCGTCAACCTGTACATTTCCCTGTCGGAGCTCTTCCGCCTGCGGCGCTTCTCCAGGCACTGATGCGCCGTCTGCTTCTGCTGGCCGCGGCTTTGATCGTCTACGGCTCCCTCTACCCGTGGCATTTCGATTTCAACCGCGACGTCCATCCCTTGGAGCTCCTGCTGTTCTCCTGGCCGCCCGTCTGGAATCGCTTTTTGCTGCGCGACGTGGCCCTCAACGTTTTCATCTACGCCCCCATCGGCGGGCTGGCCTTCCTGGTTTTCGCGCAGCGCCATTCGCGCGCCTTTGCCTGGGCCGCCGCGGCCGCCTTCGGCCTGCTCCTTTCGCTTTCCATGGAACTCCTGCAGGCCTACGTTCCCTCGCGCGATACCAGCCTCTCCGACGTCCTCAGCAACACCGCCGGCTCGATTGCCGGCGCGGCCGCCGCGCTGCTCTTCGGTCCCGCCCTGGAGCGCGCCATGCGCCGGCGGGCCCGGCGGCCCATCGCCTCCGGCGCCATCCTGCTGGCGCTGTGGATCTGCGCGCAACTCTACCCGTTTTTTCCGCTATTCGGGCGCACCCGCTTCCGCGGCGCTCTGGCCGCCCTGTTTGCCCCCGCTTCTTTTTCCGCCGCCGAAACCTGGGCCGCGGCCGCCGAATGGTTCGCCGTGGCGCTGGTGCTCGAAGCCCTGTTGGGACGTCTCAAGGCGCGTTGGCTCCTGGCCGTCATGCTTTGCCTGCCGCTGCGCTGCTTCGTGATCACACGTTCGCTGCGCATCGAAGAGGTCTGGGGCGCTCTGGCAGCCGTGGTCCTGTGGCTGGTGCTGCGCGATTCGGCGCGCTTGACCGCGGGCGTCTGGCTCATGGCTTCGGCCATCCTGGTAGCTGAACTGGCGCCCTTCCATTTTTCTTCTCACGCGGCCGGATTCTCCTGGGTGCCCTTCGCCGCTTCCATCAAAAGCGGGCGCGATTCCAGCCTCATCGTCTTTTGCCGCAAACTTTTCGATTACGGCGTCATGCTGTGGCTGGCGCGCCGCGCCGGGGTCTCTTACGCCGCCGGCGCAGGCGTGCTGGCGGCCGTTCTGGCGGCGCTGGAATTCCTGCAGCGGTACCTCCCCGGCCGCACGCCCGACATCACCGATTCCGTGCTGGCGGTCCTGATGGCCATTGTTCTGTGGTTCAGCGACTTCCGCTTGCGCCGGGGTTTAGCATAGGGATAGGAGTGTTTATGCGCTTCGCTCTGCTCGCCTTTTCGCTCTCCTTCGCCGGCGCCGCCGCCGAAATTCCCCAGGGAAGCCACGTGGCCCTGCACCTGGTGAACTCGCTGAGCACGCGCACCGCCAAGGAAGGCGATTACGTCTATATGCGCACCGCGACGCCTATCGCCGCCGAGGGACGCATCGTGGTCCCGGTTGGCACCTACGTGCAGGGAGTCGTCACACGCTCGCGCCGCAGCGGGCGCGTCAGCGGCAAAGCCGAGCTGGCCATCCGCATCGAAACCATGACGCTTGCCAGCGGCCAGGTGATTCAGGTTTCGCCGCATCTCAACTCGGTGGATTCGGCCGGCTCGACGCAGAAAGTGGATCCCGCCGAAAACGATATCAAACAAGGCTCCGGCCACGATGCCGACGCCGCCCGCGTAGCCACCCTCTCCGGAACCGGCGCGGCTGTGGGCGGCCTAGCCGAACGCACCTGGACAGGCGCGGGAATCGGCGCGGGCGCGGGCGCCGGCGTGGGACTGGCTACCGTGCTGCTCACCCGCGGCAGGGAAATCGAACTGCGGCAGGGCTCCAGCGTGGACGTAGTCTTCGAGCGCGCCGTACCCGTCGATTAGCGGCGGCGGGTTGGCCGTCGAAAGCGCCGGCGAAAGCCCCTGATCCGCGGGTTGCAAACGATCCGGCGGTGCGCTTCCGGGCATCTCCCGGCTCTTCCTCCCCGCAAGCGCCTGGAGGCGTGCCGCGCGATTTCGGACCCGGCGGAACGCCGCCAGCCAGGCGGCGGCGCTACCTCGGAAGCTCGCTCGGAGCTCCCCGAGGAAGCGATGCTGGAAGGACTGAACCGGAACGCGACGGAGAGCGCGGCGTGCCGGAAAAGCCCCAAACGAGACGGTTTGCGAGGCGGCAGACGGATGAGCCCGGATTCTACCGTGCCGCGACCGCGATGGTGACCGAAGGGCTGGTGAAAGCGCCCGCCTGAACGGTAACGAGGACTTGCGATCCCGATACGCCGACCGGCAACTGAACCTGGAGCTGGAACATGCCGGCGACGGCGCCGGGTACGGCCGAGGCTGCGAGCACGCCGGCGGATTGGCCGCCCACGGTCACGGCGATGGGCAGGATGGGGATCGGCAGGAAGTTGGTGGCGATCTGACCATCCACGCCGGGGGGCGAGGTTTGTCCCAGGCCGGTGGCGTAGAGCGTAACCAGGGCGCCTGCCGGGGCGGGCGAGGTGGCGCTGTTCCTGGAACCATCCTGATTGATGGCGAGAGCCTGGCCGGCGCCGGACTCATTGGCGGTGAAGATAGCGGGGCTGGCGGCGGCTACCGGGGCGGTGGTCTGGGCGGCGGCCTGCGCCAGGTATTGCACCGAGACGGCTGCGGGTGCGCCCGAGACTTCGTAGGGCACAATGGCGGAAAGCTGCGTATTGGAGGCGTAAATCACGGGCGCGGAGATGCCGCCGATGGCGACGGTGACGCCGAAGGGGGGTGCGGTGGCGAGTTCGGGAGGTCCCAGGCCGGCGCCCTGGATGACCACGATTTCGCCGGGCGAAATGGCGCCGGGGGCATTGCTGGCGGCATTCACAATGGCGCTGATGGCGGGGACGACGGTCGCGGACTGCAGGCGGCGGACGGCATTGTTGGCGGTATCGGCGATGTAGAGATTGGCGGAGGGATCGAGCGCCAGTCCTGCGGGCGAATTGAACAAGGCGGAGGCCGCGGGCCCTCCATCGCCCGAGTAGCAGCAGGCGCCGGCGCCGGCGCCGGCAATGGTTACGGCGGAGCCGGAGGAAAGCGCTTCGACGATGCGGTTGTTGCCGGTATCGGCGATGAAGACGTTGCCGGAGGAATCGACCGCGATGCCGGCGGGAGCGGCGAATTTAGCAGCGGGAGCGAGCGTCGCGATGGTTCCGGAAGGGGAGATCACGCGGATGCGATTGTTGCCGGTATCGGCGACGAAGACGTTGCCGGAGGAATCGACGGCGATGCCGGCGGGAGCGTTCAACTGTGCGTTGACGGCGGGTCCGCCATCGCCCGAATAGCCGGCAGTGCCGGCGCCGGCGATGGTTTGAATGACGTTATTAGGAAGGATTTCGCGCACGCGCTGATCGAGCGTATCGGCGACGAAGAGATCGCCGGCGCGATCGACCGCGAGGGCGGAGGGAGCGTGAATCGCGGCCGTGGTGGCGGGTCCGCCATCGCCGAAGAAGGCGGGGTTGCCGTTGCCGCCGATGGTGTAAAGGATGCCCTGGCTGGTAACCAGGCGGATGCGGTTGTTGCGCGTATCGGCGATGTAGAGTGTGCCGCTGCTATCGACGGCCACGCCTTGGGGTCCGTTGAACTGGCCGCTGGTGGCTGGTCCGCCATCGCCCGAGAAACCGGCCGCGCCATTGCCGGCCACGGCTACGATGAGGCCGTTGGGAGAGAGCTTGCGGATGCGGTTGTTGAGGGAATCGGCGATGTAGATGTTGCCGGCGGCATCGGAGGCGACTCCGGCGGGCGCGTTGAGGAGAGCGATGGTGGCCGCGCCGCCATCGCCCGCGAAGCTTTCGATGCCGTTGCCGGCGGCGGTGGAAAAGATGCCGGCGGCGACTTTCCAGACTTTGAAATCGCCGCCGGCGAGGCCCGAACCGTCGCCGATGGAACCTTCCGTGAAGTAGACGATGCCGGAGGGATCGACTACGACGCCGGTAGGTCCGTTGAGCCGGATGGCGGCGGCTGCCTGGCCGTCCTCGAGGGGGATGCCATCCTCATTGCCGATCAAGGTGTCGATGACGCCTTGGGAATTGACGATACGGATTTTGCTGTTGGCGTAGTCGGCGATATAAAGGTCGCCGGCGGAATCGACGGCCACATCGGTGGGGAAATCGACGCTCGATTGAGTGGCCGGACCGCCATCGCCGGAAGAAGAAACGATGCCGGTGCCGCCCACGTTATCGCCGGAGTAAGTGGCGAGGCCGTTGCCGGCGACGGTGGCAATGGCGCCGGCGGGTGAGACCTGGCGGATGCGGTTGTTGATGGTATCGGCGATGTAGAGGTTGCCGGCGGAATCGACGGCGATGCCCTGGGGCTGATCGAGCATGGCGGAAGCGGCCGCTCCACCATCGCCCGAGTAGCCGGGAATGCCGGTGCCGGCGTAGGTGGAGATTGTTCCATTGAGGGAGACTTTGCGGATGCGGTTGTTGCCAGTATCGGCGATATAGAGGTTGCCGGCGGAATCGAGCGCGAGAGCGGCGGGGGCGTCGAGTTGAGCGGCAGCGGCGGAACCGCCATCACCCGAGTAGCCGGGAGCGCCGTTGCCGGCGTAGGTGGAGATGGAACCGGCGGCGGAGATGCGGCGCACCACGTGGCCCGTGAGGTCGGCAACGTAGACGTTCCCCGAGGGATCGACCGCTATGCCGTCGGGATAGGAAAGCTGGGCCGAAAGAGCGGAGCCGCCATCGCCGGAGTAGCCGCAGCGGCCGTTGCCGGCGATGCGGGTGAGGACGCCGGTGGGCGCGACTTTAAAAACGGAATGCAGGCCGGCGAAGTAGAAGTTACCGGCCGAATCCACGGCCACGCGGGGCGGATCGCCGATGGACACCTGGGCGGCTGAAGCGGCGGAAGCGGGCGCGGCGCCGCCGGCCACGGTGGAGACGGTGTATTGCTGCGCAACGCTGGGCTGAAGGGCGAAGATAAGCGAAAGACTAAGGGAAAACCTGGTCACGTTGGTAATGGCTCCTGGGGGGCTTCTTGAGTTATAACACGAGCGCCTGGGCGGGAGTCGCGGCCCCTTTGCGGATCGGCTATTGGGGATAGGTGGAGAACAGTTTGCGGCATAATCCGTGCAACCGGTGCGGCCAGGCAGGATCCGGGAAAAACATGAAAGGGCACTCGCCGGCGACCAAAGAAATATTGTGCCGGGAGCAGAAGAGTTGAGCGGCGGTGGCGGAACCGGAGCCGGTGGCGCGGTATAGCCAGATGTGCTGGACTCCGGCGCGGGCGCAGTCCGCGACGATTCGATCGGCGGCCTCGGGGCGGGTCAACAGGATAGCGGCCTCGACGGGTTGAGGGATGGCGGAGAGGGAGGGAAAGCAGGGGAAGCCCTCGATTTCCGAGGCATTCGGATTCACCGGGACGACCTGGTAGCCGCGGTTCAGGAATTCGTGGAAAAGGGAGCGGGAGAAGTCCAGCGGATTGCGCGAGAGGCCGGCGAAGGCGAGGCGGCGGTGCGCGAGGAAGGCGTCGATTGCGGCGCGCGTGTTCATATCGGATGTTGTACTCCGATTTTACGGGGATGGCAAGGGACAGTGAGACAGATCGAGGGCGCGGCGCAGGCCGAGCAGGGGCAGTTCGGGCAGAAACGCGTCGAACAACCGCTCGTCTTCAAAAAGGCGGCCGAAGCCGCCGGTGGCGAGGATGGCGGGCGAGTCGCGGGGAAAGTGCTTTTCGGTAACGAGCGAACACAGCGCGCGCACCGCGGCCACGGTACCGAAATACAAGCCCGATTGGATGCTTTCAACCGTGGAACGGCCCAGTACTTCGGCCGGGCGGACAATTTCGACGGCGGGCAAGCGGGCGGTCTTGGACTCCAACAACTCCATGGAGGCCTGTATACCGGGGGTGATGATGCCGCCCAGATACTCTTTGTCTTTGGTGACGGCGCACAAGGTGGTGGCGGTGCCGAAATCCACGATGAGCAGATTGCGGCCGGGGAAGCGATCAAGCGCGCCAATGGCGTTGGCGATCTTATCGGAGCCCACTTCCAGCGGGTTGCGGTAGCGAATTTTCAGGCCGGTTCTGACGCCCGGCTGGAGCACGAAGGGCTGGAAGCGGAAGTATTTGCGAAAGCAGTTGCGCAGCGAGTGCAGGACATCGGGCACCACCGAGCAGATGGCGGCCATGGCGATTTGTTCGGGATCGACGCCGTTCTCGCGCAGCACGGACCGGAAGAAAATTCCGAACTCGTCGGAGGAGGAACGGATGTTGGAGGTACGGCGGAAAGCGGCTCGCAGTTCCTCTCCGTCGTAAACGCCGGCGAAGATCTGACTGTTGCCGACATCGACACAAAGAATCATGCCCGGTCCTCCGGGGAAGTTGGGGGCAAGGGCACGTTGTCGATGAGCCGTACACCTTCCAGGGAAGCGGCGGCGAAACGCCTGCCCCAGCGCTCTTCCACGTACTCGACGGCGAATCCTGCGGCCTGGAGCGCGGCGCGGGCTTGGGCGGCCGTGGCGGCGGAAGAAAGGGAGCGGAAGATGCATGCCGCCCGGTCGCGCCCGGCGGGGGACAGGAGCGCATTGCGCGAGCTTTCGGCGAGTCCCGAAGCGCCGCGCACGGTGGGGCATGCGACGATTTCCGTGAGGAGAAAGAATTCGGCGGCCATTTCGGCAAGGGTCCGGTACTGCTGATAATCTTTCTCGCCAAAGTAGGCGCGGCGGGGACGGACCAGGTTGAGGAGTTTCAGCACCACGGTCATGACGCCTTCGAAGAAGCCGGGGCGATGCACGCCTTCCATGACCGCCGCGGTATCGGCCGCGGTCACGCGGAAGCGATAGCCGTGCGGATACAACTCGGCGGCGGCCGGCGCGAACACATCGTCGACGCGCAGGCTTCCGAGCAGGGCGAGATCGCTTTCGAGGGTGCGCGGGTAGCGCTGGAGGTCATGGGGATCGTTGAACTGCGCCGGGTTGACGAGGATGCTGGCAACGGCGATTTCATTTTCGCGGCGGCAGCGTTCGACAAGCGCAGCATGGCCGCGATGCAGCGCGCCCATGGTGGGGACGAAGCCGAGTGCGCGGCCGCCGATAGCGGCGCGGCGCGCCTGCCATTGAGCGACGGTGTTCCAAACCTGCATTACTGATAACTCTCCTCGATGGCGGGAAAGGTTCCGGCTTTCACCGCCTGGTCGTAGCCGGCGATGGCATCGGTGACGCTGCGGGCGCCGTCCCAGAAGGGGCGGGCGAAGCGCGGGCGGAAGTCGATATTGAGGCCGAGAAGGTCCTGCAGAACCAGGATCTGGCCATCGCAGCTGGCCCCGGCGCCAATCCCGATAACGGGAATGCGAAGGGCGGCGGCGATCTGTTGGGCCAGGCCGGCAGGGACACATTCGAGAACCACCGCGAAAGCACCCAGTTGTTCGAGGGTTTCGGCCTGGCGGCGAATGGCGCCGGCGGCCTCGTCCGTGCGGCCCTGGACGCGATAACCGCCGCAGGCGCAGATCGACTGAGGTTGCAAACCGAGGTGACCCATGACGGGGATGCCACTTTGCACCAGGCGCCCGACCACGTCCTCGTGGCCATCCACGCCTTCCAGTTTCACGGCATGAGCGCCGGCGGCCATGAGTGCGTGCGCGGCTTCCATGGCCGGCAGCAGGCCTTTCCGGCAAGAGAGAAACGGCATATCGGTGACCACGAACTTGCCGGCCGCGCCGCGTACGACAGCCTCGGTGTGCAACTGCATCAATTCGACGCCGGCGGAAAGCGTGGAAGGGCGGCCATGCATCACCATGGCGGCGCTATCGCCGACCAGGATGGCGTCGATGTGAGTGGCGGACAGCAAGCGCGCGAAAGTGTAGTCGTAGCACGTGACCATGGAGAGCTTGCGGCCCTCGGCTTTGGCGGCGGGAAAATCGGTTGCTTGGAGCATTGCCTTGGTACCTGTCGCGATCGATCAAGTCCTGGACTTACATGCAGCCGGGAGGCAGCATGGTAGAACCTTAGTCGCTGCGGAACGTCAGCGCTATGGCAATTATAGCAGGTGGCGTTTGCGCCGCCAGCCCGCCAGCCCGCGAGCGGCTGGGACCCGTGGAGCAGGCGTCGGTTTTCGTGACCTGCCGTGCGGCCGATCCCAGCCGCGGAGGGCAGAAGTGCGCTAGCAGAGGGCGGCCATGAGGGCGCCGCGGGCGGTGGAGTTGAGCGGATCGGCGGAGATGCGGACCTCGGACAGCTTCACGGGCAGATCGACGGTGCACATGGCCGTGAGGAAATGATCCAGGAAGCCCTTGGGCATGGCGCTGCCGCCGCTCAAAACCAGGGGAACGGATTGTTCCAGCTTGGGCAGCTTTTGCGCGGAAGAGATGTGGCTGCGCAGAGTTTGCACCAGGTTGCCGATCATTTCCTGGTAGTAGACGGTGAGGGCGTTCTGGACGCGGTCGCCGGAGAGGCCGTTGAGGCGGAAGGACTGTTCCTTGCGGATGCGCAGGCGGATGGCCAGATCGCCGGTGACCAGGGCGGCTTGGGCATCGATAAAATCGCCGGCTTTGGGCACGCTGAAACTGATCACGGGCACGGACAGGACGGCCAGGCAGACGTTGCACAAGCCGCTGCCGCAGGAGATGCCGATGCCGCTGAAGTTGGAGTCGCCCAACTCGCCGAACACCACGGCCAGGCCTTCGGTGATGGGGGTGGGAGCGTAGCCCAGGTCGGTCAGAATCTGGGCGATGGAAGCCTGGTGGTAGGGGATGCCGGTTTCGCAATCCTCGACGGGAGCGGGGACGCTGAAAAAGACCTTTTGTTTCTCGACGGAGGCGCGGCCGAGGAGTTTGGCGACGATGCTGCGCACCACGCCATGGCTGTGCGGCTCCTGGGGATTGAGGACGCCTTTGAGCATGGGACGGCGGGTTTCCACGTGGAAGACTTCGGCGAATTTTTCGGCGTCGTTGCCGGCCACCACGATTTCCGGGCCCTGGATTTCATGGAACACGTTTTCGCGGTTCAACAGGTCGTCCGCGAGTTTGGAGTAAGGAAGGGTCAGAAAGGCATTGAGCTGCGATTCATAGCGGTATCGTTTGTCGGCGCTGCGCGCCGCGACGATGCGGCTGGTGCCGACATCCAGGCCGATTGGCTGCGTGTAATCTTCTTCGGGTTTGGTCATCACTGGTCTCCTGATTGCAATTACTCAAACGGAAAAATCTGTTCGCGGCGGCGCTCTTCGGAGAATCGCCGCAAGATGCGCATTTCGCGCACGTCCAAGGGACGTTCGCGCCGCGCCCAGCCGAAACGCAACAGCACGGCTGCGACTGCCAGACATACACCGCCGCACAACATGGCGGCCTACGCCAGCCGGCGCGTTTGCGACGCGCGTTCCAGGACGGCGGTGAGGCCGTTGCCGTTGGGGGAGCCGGCTTCGGGCACCAGGTAAGCGGCAGCGTCGGCGATGCGCTGGCTTTCCTCCTGCTTGCGCTTCTGCCAGGCGAGCAGGCCATCCTGCTGGCGGGCGACCTCATCCACGTTGGCCTGGATGCGGGCCATGTATTGATTGGTGATGCGGTCGAGCTCGGCTTGAATGGCGCGGTTCTCTTCGCCCTTATCGGCTTCAAACCGGCTGAGCCGTTCCTGCTGCTTTTCGCCGTAGTCGTTAAGCGCGCGCTGGCGCACCATGGCGTCCTGCAGGAGATCCTCCATGCCGGCGCCGGCGGCTTCCAGGGCCATCAGCAGTGCGCAGCGCTTGACTTCCGTGGTCATCCCCTTGAGATGGGAGTTACCCAGCATATCGACCACCTTGAGGATGGTGTAGGGCAGGTCGGGAGGCTTTACGACCGAGTTTCTGTAGATCTGATCGAAATCGGCCGGCTTGGCGCCCTCCGGCGCGGGGCGCGGGGCGGGACGCCGGCGCTCATCGGCCGCATCCATGAGCCCCAAGCCCTGATTGGCGGAGCTGGAAGAAAGCAACCCGATCGAGGATTTGCCGTTGTTGTGAGAGGAAAATTCAAACCATCGTTTAAACATGCCAAACTCCAGTGTTTCGATTGATACTCCCTAGTTACTTGAAGGAGGTATTACTCTCAAAAGAGTTTTCGTCTGGAATTGGAGAAAACTTTAGGGTTCGTCCCACTGAATGGATACATATGGCAATTCGTGTCCGAACTCTCCCGGACGTCCACCCGTGGGTGGAGCAGGTTGCCAACTATATTCACGATCCGGTCAAGCGCCTGCGGTTTTTGAAAGCGGTGGCGCCGGCAATGGCGGAAAGAAAGGTTTCCGAGCGGGGCCACGGCGGCAGATGGCTGCTCGCGGCGGCGATGGCCGCGGGGGCTCTCCTGGCGGGGTTCTGGTGGCTGCACCCCGGGGCACGGGCGAGCGCGCCGGAAGTTCGACAGCCGGCCGCGGCGCCGGCAGCCGGGACGCAGCCGCCAGGCAACCCGGATGTGTGGCCGGTGGAGCGGAGCGGCAATGCGGAGACCTACAGCAATGGACTGCGCGTGGACAACCGTTTCGTCACGGCCACGCACGCGCGCTCGTACCTGGCTTTTCCGGCCCACCGTTGGCAAGCGGCGGAGCGGCGCACGCAGCCGGCGGGCATGGTTTTTCATACCACGGAGAGCCGGCAGGCGCCGTTCGAGGCGCGCGAGAACGGGGAGCTGAAGCGCATCGGCGAATCGCTGCTGGAATATGTGCGGCGGCGGCGCAGCTATAATTTCGTAATCGACCGCTTCGGACGGGTCTACCGCGTGGTGCCGGAGGACCAAGCGGCCAATCACGCCGGATATTCTTTGTGGGCGGATGGGGAGTGGGCTTATCTCAACCTGAACGAGAGTTTTCTGGGAGTATCGTTCGAAGCGGAGACCCGGCAACCCGAGATCAGCCCGGCGCAGGTGCGCAGCGGCGCCATGTTGATCGAGATGCTGCGCAGCCGCTACCGCATCGCGGCGGCCAACTGCGTGACGCACGCGCAGGTATCGGTGAATCCTTCGAATATGCGGGTGGGCTACCACATGGACTGGGCCGCGGGTTTTCCCTTCGAAGCGATGGGGCTGCCGGACAATTATGCGGCTCCGCTGCCGGCGCTGTGGCAATTCGGCTTCGAATGGGACGGGGCCTTCGGCACGGCGGCGGGATCGCGGCTCAGGGCGGGAGTGGACGACGCGGAGAGCCGCCTGGCGGAGGACGCGCGGGCGGCGGGGTTGACGGCGGCGGCTTACCGCAAGCTGCTGCGCAAGAATTATCGCGAGCTTCTGGCGGAAGTGCGGCGGGCGGAGTAGGGGCCTTCGCGTGGCAGTCCGGATGCTCCGGCACGATTGGCGCTGGGCATATAATTCTCTCGGGAGGAGCGGCGGTGATGAATTGGGGATGCCAGCGCTCGACCGTGGTTTCGGGATGCGGCGCCATCTTGTTGGGTATCGTGGTATTCTCCGCCTCGGCGTATCAGAGGGGCGGCGCCGCTATCGGCCGCGGCTCAGGCAACTCGGGCTGTGAAGCGAACCCGGATGGGCCGGCCCTGTGCCGGGAGGAGACGCTGCCGCCAGCCAGCAACCCGGCAGTGAAGGCGAAACTGGACCACGAGCAGAATATTAAGGACGCGGCGCGCCTCGTGGAATTGGCCGGCGAAGTCCAACGCGATCTGGAGAACGGCGGCGAATTCACGGTTTCGGTCGGGACGGTCAAGAAGTCGGAAGAGATGGAGAAGCTCTCGAAGAAGCTGCACGACCGCCTGAAGAGCGGCAGCGCGGCGGCGCCCAAGCCGCCGGGAGGCGCGGATGCGGCGAAGCCGGGACGCTAGCCTGGCGGTTCGGAGGGCCCGCAGCGTGCGCGGGCAGCCCGCGTGGAGGTTTCTTGTTCTGAAGGCGCATGGGCGCTCCCTCTGCATCGAGAGCATTGATACCATCGTATTCAATGAGCCTGCGGTGTTTCGTGCTCCTGCTCGCACCTCTCCTCTCGACATGCGCCGATAGCCCCTACTTCCAAATCAGGGTCGTCGATCGGCAGACCGGCCGGGGAGTGCCGCTGGTGGCCTTGACCACCAATAACGACATCGTCTGCTTCACGGATAGCAACGGCATCGCGGCCTGGAATGAACCGGGCCTCATGGATCGTGACGTCTACTTTCGGATCGAGAGTCCCGGTTACCGCTTTCCCGGCGGTGGGGCCACCCTCCACGTGAAAACCGGTGGGCAAATCGAGATCAAGATCCAACGGCTGAGCATCGCCGAGCGCCTTTACCGGGTGACGGGACAAGGCATTTACCGTGATAGTATCCTCACCGGGTACCCGGCGCCGATCCGCGAGCCCGTGCTGAATGCTCAGGTCTTAGGCCAGGACACGGTGCGGGTGACGCCATACC
>Ga0181536_10001890_pt1 | contig 24227 bp, 28 predicted proteins | sample PEATcosm2014_Bin_41_FD_121105 | JGI IMG/M metagenome (GOLD analysis project Ga0181536, IMG submission 121105) | Peatland microbial communities from MTU Mesocosm Facility, Houghton, MI, USA - PEATcosm2014_Bin17_60_metaG | ecosystem: Environmental > Terrestrial > Soil > Wetlands > Peat | place...
CGAACGTAGGATTCGAGCAAGTGGGGGAGAGGTTGCGTCGTCAACCTGCTCGACCACCGCGATCCCGCGCCCGAGGATCGCCACGCGGTCTCCCTTCTTCAAGGTTCGCTCCTGTCGGCGTCGGTCGTAATACTGTTTGCTCCTCTCGATCAGGTAATCGAGCCCAGCCGGGCTGTATCCGGCATCCTTCGCCCATAGCGGGATGTTCCCCTTCGGATCGGCAACGAACATGTCAATGCGGTAGGTGGTGAGCATTTTCAAGCGGGACTGAATTTCCGCGAGCGTGAACGGCAAAGCGTCTGGCGACAGGAACAAATTCTTGGGATACGCAAGCTGTGCTCGCCATCCTCGTTCGTGCTCAATGACTTTTCCCCACAGGTTTACCTCGCCGTGGATGCCGTACCTCGCATATCCAGTCGTGCGCAAATGCTCAAGGCTCTTGCTTGCGTACACACCGCAGGTGCAATTTGCTTGCGGGGCACCGTGAGCCGCCTCGGCGCGACCGACGATGGTCACAGCGCTATAAACCCGGCATCGCGCAGCCAGCGGTTGACCGGGATGCCACGGCTCTCCGCACAGCGACTTCAACCCCGTGGTGTCCCACTGCCAAACTCGGTGGGCGGCGATGGGAGAAATGTAATCGGGAACGTTCATCGGGTGGCTGGAACCTGCTCGGGCTCAGTTTCCGGCGAGGGAATCGGATCAGGATTGGGGTCGGCTGTCGGTTCGTCTACCGGAAGCTCCAGAGGGTCCACGATGATGGTTCGAAGCGGTTCACCGATTTGCATGTGTTTGCTCCCTTCGTATCTCGCAGCCAATGAGTCACGAACGTATGTGCCTGTCACCAGCGAGCGTCGGCTGAATAAAGGCAACAGCATCAACGGCGCTGGGTCGTGGCAGCACGGAGCCTCTGTCACCAACCGCCGCCCTCGTTACCAGTTTGCAAACTAGGCTCCGCGAAATGCCCCACTTTCTGGCAACCACGGTCAGGCTCATTCCGCTGAGTCGGTCGCGAACGATGGCTCCCCGGTCGATATTCATCGGGGCGCGTCCGATCCTCACGCCTTCGAGCTTCGCCCGCCGCATTCCGGCGAGGACACGTTCGCGGATCAAGTCTGATTCCAGTTCGGCAATCGAGCCGATTAAAGTCAAAAAGAGCCTTCCCAGCGGACCGCTCGTGTCTATGTTCTCTCGTCGAGAGATGAAGACCACACCGAGGCTATCGAACTCATCCATTACTTGCAGGAAGTGCTTGACGCTTCTGGCGACTCGGTCGAATGCAGCGACTAAAACCACCGAGAATTTCTTCCGCCGAGCATCCGCGATGAGCGCGTCGAGACCGGGGCGTCTCGCTCTCTTCCCTGAGACTCCGCAGTCCTTATACTCCTGCTCGACCTCATAGCCGCGTTGTGTCGCAAGCTCGCGTAGGTCATATAGTTGGCTTTCGACATGCTGGTCGGCACTGCTCACGCGCACATAAATCGCTGCTTTCAATGGGCTCCTCCTGAACGTAGATTGGTTGAATGTCTCCTTAGGAACCACCACCCGCTGTTTTGGATATCGTGTCCATTGCACACAGTATAGAGATGTCTGCTGAAGAAGTCAAGGGTATCGTGTCCTTCGGACACACTGCTATAATGTGGACATGGGCTGGAAGACAATGCGAGTCGCCGTGTGCGACATGTGCGGTCATCCGTGGATACCGGAGACCGAGAACCCGACACATTGCCCTTCTAAAAAGTGCCGCTCAAGACGATGGAACAAAGGTGGCGTTGACGGGAGGACGCGGGAGGCGCGGATCAAGGCAGGGCGCAGGCGCAAGACGGCGAAGAAGCGGTGAGGGGGGCGACATCATTCTCGACGAACCATCGCAGCTTCGCGTACTCGGCTTTGGCTTCCTTCAGGATGGGGATGTCGGGGTGGGCGTTCTCGATTGCGACGGATGTCAGAACCCGACGACGTGAAGTTTCTCCGAAAGCCCTCTTTTCGGTTGGCGGCGGGACTTATTCGTGCAGACGGGCGTCAATGTTTCTCTGATTGAGTACGATGACCGCGTGCGCGTCTGTGCGTCCTTTTATCTGCACATTACCTACGTACTCTTCTTGATGACTATCAATCGTGAGATAACCGGTGCAAGGGGACGGTATGGATTCGAATATGAGTGACTACACAACAACGTATCGCTTGATGACTAACGAACAACTATTGAATCTCGCTACAGACTGTGAGTCGTTGTGCCCAGAGGCAGAAGTTGCCTTCAATTCCGAACTAGCAAAACGGGGGTTAAGTCGAGAAGAGATTGAGGAACAGGCGGAGTGCGTCCGAAGAGGCCAAATAGAAGAGGCACAGCGAAAACCACTGGCTCAAACCCTCAATGGCATTGGTACCAAGCTTTATGGGAAGCGCAACTTTCGGCCGGACGGTTCTTTCGTAGCTACGTTGTGGGTTGTGCTTTTTTGGATTCCACTGATCCCACTGAAGAGCGTCCGTGTTAGAGACGCGGGAATAGACGTCGGTCCCGACAAGCCTACGTTCTTCCCCGGATGGTCATCGTCTTGGTCTTATTTCGTACTCGGCGAATCTCGCCTAGACTTTAGGCAGGTGATGAACATCTACGTCTTCATGCTCTTGCCTATCATCGCGTTCAAGATACTCGACTCGGCTCATGCCAAGATACCTGACTCGGTTGGTTATGCGGCATTAGCGGCGTGGGTCTCCATGCCGTGGTGGACGCGATGGCTGGCAAGGTCTCGTCAGTGACGAAGAACACCTCCCGCAATTCGATGCTCTAAGCCCTTGCGTCGGAATAACGAATGCTGATGGGGTCGCTGCTGTCTCCGCCTACTTCACCACATTCGCAATACCAGACTTTGATTTTCATCGATGCTTATCAAATCAGAGTAAGGCGCTGGTCGCTGCTTCCGCCGCCAACCCGTTTGTATTTCTCCAAGTTCAATTTCTCAGTCTGGATTCGATTCCATTCGACGGCAATCTCGTCGATGTTTCGAGCGTAAGCCAACACTTTTTTGTTCGCGTCTTCGACCGTGAAGAATTCGCCGCCGTCCTTGGGCGGTCGAACGAACAAGTAGATGTTGTCAGTCATCGGCGTCCCCGGCTTGTTGAAAGAAACGTTGGCGAGTGGACCTGTGTCATTCGGCGGCGGCATCGTTTCAGACTTCCGGCGCGTGTCAGACCATTTCTGGTTCAGCGCCAAAATTTCCTGCATCAAGTCGTTCGGAAATAATCCAATGTGAATCTTCGCTTCAGCCAAGGACGAGAGTCCGTACACGTTTTTGTCTTTATCAGGCATCCCTGAAACGACACGCGCACACTTTGCGTTGATAAGGCGGGTCGCGCATGGAGTTTTATTTTCGCCGCGCTCGGAACATGGTTCCAGCGTCGTGTACACAGTGCAGTCCGTCAGATCGACTTTGTCCACGTCTGGTCCCAACTTCTTGAGAGCGCAGAATTCGGCGTGGTCTCCACCTTTGCCTGATTCTCCACGAAAGCCAGTGGCTATGACTTTGCCATTCTTCACGATGACCGCGCCAACATAGGGATGAAGTTTGCCAGCGTTCTCCATAACGCTTTTCTTCGACAACTCAAAAGCTTGTTCGCAGAACGGTCTATCCTGCGGTTCGCGAATCATAGCCGCGCCTTTTTCTGTCAAGAGAATATCCACCAAAAAATATCCTTGATTCAGTCCCCGTAGCGGATTCCCGCGCTTTTCGAGATGTTTACTGTTGAATGCGGTCGTTAGCATCATGAATTGGGTGCTCTGCTTGGTGACAGTGGAATCCAAATTGTCATCAATGGTCTGACCGTCGCGAAAGGCTGCCAAGAAATCCGTGTAGTCAGTGGGAAACTGCGTGATCTGCGGATACGGATGTCCTTGCGGTAGCGGATGAATGATAAGCATAAAAAGTTTAGGCTTCGGCGACAGGTGCAGCCACTTACATCCGCAAATTCTACCGCAGAGAGTATTAGCGGTCATGGCACTGACCAAGCCGCATGGCAGAAAGTCCTTGGAAGAATGGGCAGGATCGAGTGCCTTTCCGGCAAAGCTCATGACTTTGACCGCAACGGTGATCGCGTTTATTTCGTGCTCCCCGCCACTTGGCGAGGCGTACAGCCGGGATCGCGGTTTGAGGGACATGGTGCGTGGGCTTTCGTGCTCACAAAATCGTCAGGGCAATGGCGGATCATTGCTTATGGTTGGGGTTGCGAACTACGAGACGGACTGGCCGATGAAAGACGCCGTGAAATAGGTTGCCACTACAAAGTGAGTCAGTGAGGCTCATGGAGACCGAAAACGTGTCGGGAACCCAAACATGCCTCCAGCGTAGTAGCGCGTTTCTACCACTAGGCGAATAGACGATTCTGAGGCTCTCCGATCACCACAGGGCGCGAGCACTCCTCGTCATCGTTCGCCACGTGGTTGATCCGCGTGCTCACGGGATAGCACCTCATCAGTCTTGCATCGAACGGCTTCAACAGTTCGGACGCTGCATTCACATCCTTCATCCCCGGATCAAGCCATAGATCGTAGCCGTCTGGATCGAGTATGACTGGCATGCGGTCATGGACGCCTGACGTCACGGCATTCGGCGTCGTGGTAAGGATCGAGCAGGTCTTGATCCAGTTGCCAGTCGGGTCTTTCCACCGATCCCAGATTCCCGCAAACGCGAACAGGTCCCATTCGTTGACTTCAAAGCAGTAGGGCTGTTTACCTTTCGCCGTTTTCGCCCACTCGTAGAACCCGTCCGCAGGAACCAAGCACCTGCGAGATTTCAGCGCGTCGCGGAACGCGGGCTTTGTGCTCGCCGTTTCTGACCTCGCGTTAATCATCTTGGCGGCGACGGACGGGTCTTTCGCCCATGACGGAATGAGTCCCCAACGGACTAACGACAGTTCGCGGACGGGCTCCTTGGGATTCTGGCGGATCACTGGGACGGGCTGGGTCGGGGCGATGTTGTAGCGCGGATTCCACTCTTCCTCCCCTGAGGCGGCGAAGTACTCCTCGACGAGTTGCTTCCGCCGCGAGAGCCTGTAGCGTCCGCACATGGAGGAGATTATTTCACATTCGGCTTGAGCCTTTTCGGTAGCTTACCTGCCACTTGCGAGGGGTCCCGCAGTGCTGCACAATTCCAGAATGACCGTCGCACTCGTCCGCTACGATGCCGCCCGCAAAGCACTTGCTGCCGCTCATCGCGTAGATGAAGTAAAACAAATCCGCGATAAGGCGGAAGCCGTCCGCGTGTATGCCCGGCAGGCGGGCGACTTCGAACTCCAGAATCAAGCAGCAGAGATCAGGATTCTCGCCGAACGCAGAGCGGGCGAATTGCTAGTTGGCATGGCAATGCACCCCGGCGCTCGGGGTGAGGGGCGACCCCGCAGGGACGGACGCAGAATTAGGCTGTCATCTTGCGTTACAGCCTATCCGCCAAAGCTGGACGACCTCGGTGTCACCAGAAATCAATCCTCGAAGTGGCAACGGCTGGCGAAGCTGATTGACGAGGACACGTTCGAACGGGCTCTGACCCGAGCGAAAGAGAAGAATGTGGAGTTGACCACGGCTGCTTTGCTCCGCGAGATCAAGGAAATCGTGAAACCGCCAGCGGGCGGGGTCGTCGTTCCCGATGTCAACGTGATTGCGGCGGAACTGATCCGGGAGATCGAGTCCGCCAGCAGAAAGGAAAAATTGGAAGCGGTCGTCCGGCTCCGCAGTCGTCTGAATCCCACGATCCGAAGAAATCTCATATCAGCACTGAAAACTTCAATGGCGCACTGCGCGACCTTCGAGGAGCAACTCTCCGCAGACTTCACTGATTTCCCTCGCAACGGAAAGTGCCATCAGCGGATCGTTCGGGAGATGATGGCAGAGCAGCCTGATCCATTACTCGAAGAGAAGAAGGCACTGGCTTCTGATTTCATGAACGCCATCGTGAGAGAAATCAGCTATGAAGAGGCGAAGCAAGTCGTGATCGCAAACGAGTATTTGGCTTCGATGGGAACAACTGAGTTTTCGTTCGGGCTGTACTTCGGGGAGCACTTGGCTGGCACGGCGTCCTTCGGGCGAACGGGAGGAACGCAAGTCGCAGCTTCGATCTGCGGCTCCGAGCACGCGCACAGAGTGGCGACGCTCTGTCGCGGAGCCTGCGTCCATTGGGCGCATGCACATTCGGCTTCGTTCCTGATCAACGCGGCATGCAAGGAGATGACGAAGAAGGGCTACAACATCTTCGTGGCATATTCCGACCCCAACGCGGGGGAAATCGGTACTGTCTATCAAGCCTCGAACTGGCTCTACTGTGGGACGACCAACCCGACCGAGAAATTCCGCACCCCGTCCGGCGAGGTCAAAGATGCGCGTCTCGTCAGCGCGTATTCTCGCGACCGGACTGGCGGAACATTGAAGTATCGACGCACTCGCGCCGAGCAGAAGCAGTTGCTCGTGGAAGAGGGCTGCGAGTTTTTCAAGGACGGCGGACGCAAACATCGCTATGCGGGAATCTACGGGGATCGTCGGATCAAGAGGATTCTGCGCCGCGCCTTGAAGTGGGAAGTGCTGCCGTATCCCAAACGCCAGCGACCCCTAGAGGCAACCGAGACCGCGCCGCAGCCAGCGGAAGTCGATCTGCCGATTCCTAGTCTGCGCTCTCCAGAAAATGTTCGTCCGGGCGTGTGAGTTCGTCTGCGCTCGTCGAACTGACAAATCCCGTCCGAAGGCTAGTCGTCAACCCACCCGTAGGGACTGCTCGCTGAGCGTTTCTGGATAGCCAGAACTACTTGTGGCGTCGCGCACGCTGCAACCGTTCCTGCGCAGATTTCGCTTCGAGATGTGAGCGGAATAGGGAATCAACAAGCCGAGTGCAAGTCGATGTTGCTCTTGCGAGAGCCGCTATTTGCTCACGACATGCTACGCTCTTTGTTCGGTGTGGATAGTTGATGCTGTGGTCTACCTCTCCCCATACCTCTTCCATCAACGTTCGAACCTGAATCTCACACGTGTATTGCGTTTTCGTGTTCGGCTTAATGACGTAATGAACGCTTGTGTACAAGGAGGGGCTTGTCTTGGTCTTAATGTTGATATGCTTGAAAAATGTTCTCGACTCGTCATCCCACGTGCGAGCGGTCGGACCCTCAACGAGCTTGTAACTTTCTTCCTCAAAAAGCTCTCTAAGACCCTTCGCAATTGCATCAACCTGCTCGGTGTGCAGATGCAAGATTCTCAATCCAGCCAGATCGTTGATCTTTACGAATAGGTTCTTGGTAGTAATCGGAAATTTTTTCCCCTTCTCTTTGTACTGCCTGAGCTTGCGCTTGAGTTTGTCCTCCAAATGATCCGGCTCTTTCATGCGCCCTTTCAACGAGTGAATGTAGGGTTTCAATGCTTTTGAACCTTGAATTTGTCCTCGAAGGCTTTGCAGGAACGTGCTGAGCACGTCGCTGTTCTCTTTGTAGTGTCGGACTAAATCTCGGATGAGTTTTCGCTCAGCCGACGTAAACTCAGCCATATACGTGGTTTACTTTGTCCTCTCGATGATCTTTTCCGCAACGGAGCGAAAGGCGTGCTTCGCCTTGCTGCGCTCGTCCGGTGTCCCAACTTCCCAAATAGGAACGCCCACCTCCTGCGCGGCAGCAGCAAGTCGACCGAAGTCCTTAATCAATCCCAATCGCGACTGGAAAGCTAAGGGCGCGAGTTTAGGGTCAACCTCCCTCAGTACGGCTGCAACGTCGCTGCCTACGTGACGCTCAATTCTAGGTAAGTAACGCGAGTAGTCGGAGGCGACCTCACCTCCGTAAACACGGAACCGCTGCGGGAGATACCCGATCAGAGTTGGTTTTCCCGGAAGCAAATACACATCGTCGGGTGCTAACGCCAAAATGGTTGACCAGTCTTTGACCCAGTCGAACAGCGTTTGACCGAGAGTCTTGAGCGCACGAATGGAAAAGGAATCACATGCCGCGGGCACGATGAAGGCATCGCAGTCCAAAAGAATGACTCGGTTTAGCGGACCGATGTTGGGACCTGAATCGTAGAGAACAAAATCAACTGCCTTCTCGGCTGCGATGTGGTTGACGAGGGCACTCAAGGCAGTTGTTCCACGGTATCCTCGAACCTTTCTGTGGAAGCAATCTCCCCAAGACTGGTGCAGGTCCTGCTCAAATCTGGAAAGGAGAATATCACCGGGAAGAAGAAGCAGGTGGCCAATGGCTTTTGGCTTGATAACGTTGAGATCGCCTATGCCTTCCGCTACTGGTTTCAGCGCCGACCACAAAGTCTCACCAGAGTCGGTTTCCGACGAGTCAAGCATATCATCGACAACAGCGGCTTCGATGAGATACGACGTGAGATTGCACTGAGGGTCAGAATCAACCAGCAAGACTCGCTTGCCTAATGAGGCTAATGCCTCTGCCACGTTCACGGTCAGGGTGGTTTTCCCAACCCCACCCTTGTGATTGAAGATTGATAGCCTCTTGGATTTATGGCGCTTGGTTGGCTTCGTCGACACGGTCGCGTCTAGCTCTCTTTCCGCCTTGCCCGCCTCGATTTCCGCCTCAGCCGGGCATCCGCCATCGCTGCACGAGCAGCGTCACGATCTGGAAGTGCCTCCACAAACCTTTCGCCTGCTGCGCTGATTTGTTTGTTGCCTTTCGTGGCGGATACCAAGTAGCCGAGGGTAGTTGCATTATTCACTACCGTAGCTGCGTTCGGAAACTTAACCTGAGCAGCTTCGGTGTTGAGCTTACTGATGTCCAGCGACTTAAAATGCGGTTGGTCTCTGTAGTGCGTCAGGTAGTATGCCAAACATGCACCCCTCTCCACATCCGTGCGAGGGTCTTTCTTGACGAGGAACTCCTTGGGGGAGATTGGACGGTCCTTTGAAAACCTGTCTCGCCCCGATTCAATCGAAGGGACTGGAATTGAAGTCGTAGATGTAGTTTGGCTGTCAGCACCCAGACTGAACAATGTTGCAATCGTTCTAAAGAGTTTTTCTCTTCCTTCATCATTCAATTTTCGGAAAGCCGCGATTACATCCGGCAAGACTTCGCTCAAGACGTCTAGTTGTGCGCCGTTCGTCGATTCGTCCTCAGACACGGTTCCCTCGCAGTGAGAATTAGCTTCTACTGAACAGATGCTCAGACCACCCGAGTAGATATTAGTCCCCCGAAGGGCTCAGGGCTAGTACGAAGGCTGCGTCAAGCCCCCTCATCGGGGGCGGCTTGAACCAGACCCAGCCTGCCGACATTCATCCATGACCGCTATCTGAAGATCGAGTTCAAGTCTTCCACTTCGATCCAGTCCCGAAGAGCCTTGGCATGCCTCTGTCGTAGTCGAAAGAAGCGTGCAGCCTTCCCCTTTGTCCACGTCGCCAGTAGCACCTGCTGGGCGCGATGGCGTCGGGCTACGGTACGCAATCGGTGTCCATCTTCCGCAGTAGGCATCGGCGCTCGTCCGCCTTTGACCTGAATGAGGATCATCTGCAAGACATCGCCACGCTTCGTGCCGGGAAGCGGGTTGCCGTGATCCTTGCGGATAGCCATGAGGTCTACCACTCCGACCGACTCACCACCTGCGGCTCCGCAAAAGGTCACCAACTGCCAGCGGGTGCGAGCCAACGCTTGGCGAATACGCACCTTGGTCATCGTCACCGCCCAGCGGGCAGTCCGAGATGCCTTCCGTTGTGCCTTTGTCCAGTCCACAGCCATGCTCTAGCCCTCACATCCCACTAAGAGAAGAGTGAATTCTGAATCAGTACGAGTTCCACGGGCGTGGAGCAGGCTTCGTCGTCGTTCGCCACATGTTGATCCGCGTACTCACCGGGTAGAACCGTCCTTTGAAGCCGTTCTTTTCTTCTTTTTACCAAGGGAGACGGTAGTTCATTCGTCCTGTTTGAGGAGGCTACTGCCCGGATTGTTTAAGTCTTTGCAGAATCCCTCGACTCCTCTCTGGGCTACGATTACGGCCACAGTACAAAGCACATCCTCGTATGGTTGAAGCTCGGGAATCGAATGCGAGAGAGCAGCAACTACTGCTGCGGCGATCACTTGGCCTCTATCTCCCGCGTTAGCTCGCACGTCTTTATAGAGGGTGATGTCTGAGCAAATTGCAGATTGTAACTTCAGCTTCCACTCGCGGAAAAACCGTCTGGCGAAAGATTTTAGTTTCTCGACTTCGAACTCTTTCCCGCCCAGCGTTTCGCAGGAGAGACCTCCGCTTCGCCCCATGTGCAAGACTTCTATGGGACTCGCGACTAGCGGCACGACTTCAAAGCCCAAAACAGACATGACCTCTTCAGAGCGGGCATCGTACAAGGTTTGCAGATCAATTGTTGTTAATCTCAAGTCGCTTTCCTCCATCGGTTTCTGGGTGATTGAAAACATGGAGCGCGGTGCCATACTTGGCAGATTCATTCTGCGCCGTTACAGCTAGGATAGAGTCCATGATCGTTGACGATTTCACCTTTTGAAGAAAAAGCCTAAACTGCTCGTTTGCATCAGAAGCTTTTATAGTGCCGTGGTTGACCCACACGGACGAGGCACCAGCCATTAGGAACGCCTTAGCGAATCCGCTCTCTTCTCCGTTGCAAATCCGAATAACGACGAAGGGGTGATTTTGAAGTTTCAAAGATGCTACGTCTGAGGGTGCTATTTCTATTGCGCCGATGCCGGGAAATTTAGCAAAACACCCGTGAGAGTGAGCGGTGATCCACACGATTCCTTTCGCATTCTCCATCTCGTGCAACACGTCATCCTTGGACATCTTTCGGTAATCTTCGTTGGCAATGAGTTTGAAGCCGAACTCGTCCTTCATTTCACGTACTTCAGCGGACCGTTTCTGCCAGTTTCGGAGGTCCCCGTTCTTATCTTCCTTAAAAATGCTCTTGTACTCCTCGTCAGAATCAGGGTAGCCAAGAAACACGCTGAGGGTCTGAGGGTCAAGCTTGGCATTCTTCAGGTCTTCGTAGTTCTTGAGGGCATGACCCAAATCCGAAGAAGTAAAGACCGCCGCATCGCCATCGAAGCCGAGGCTTTCAGGAACAAGCCCATAGTAGGCGATATTCTTGAACAACACAGCTTTTCCTTTATCCAATGAACGATCTGCGGGCAACAGCATCTTCTGTAGGTCTTCTCGGTCAGCATTCTTGCCGGGATCGTTTGCCTGAATCAATTTCCTTTGCAACGTAAAGTAATCGAGGGGGACTTCTTTCACGACCTGCTCAGAGTAGCCTCTCTTTGGGATGCTCTCATAGCGGATGGTCAAAATTTTGTTCCTCTGTTGCACCGGAAAGTAGACGACCAAGTTCGAAAGCTTAGACACCCGAAAACTCTTCCGCAACTGATAGAGTGCCGACGTATCGGCACCGAAGAGCAGCAACTTACGCCCGTCAATCGTGATCGGTTTGTCCTGCTCCGTTGACTTGCCCAGATCATCAAGGCGAGTGAGGTGTATGCTGCATGGAACCTCAATCGAGTTGCTTTGGGGGACTTGGCAGAACAACGTTGCAGGAGCGACTATGGAGACAATGATCGAAGCATTGATCCAACGCGGGAATTTCATCTAGAACACCTCGGTAAGAAGCGCCGTGACCGCCCATTATACATTTCACCATTCCAGTGGAATGCTTTGTGTGCCAAGCGTCCGAACTTCGTAACGGTAACGTCAGCACACTGGGAGATTATGGCAGATAACTCACTTCGAGAATATCAATTGCCACTTGCAGGCTCCCCGGCTGAGCACTAGACATTGAATCAATGATCGCGTATCCGGGCAGCAAGATTAGGCTGGCACAGAGCATCGTCTCCTTCCTGCCGAAGCAGGGTCGAATCTACTCTGAGCCATTTGCGGGCAGGGGCAGTATCTTCTTCGCCGCCGCGTCACACCTTCAGTTCAAGCGTTGGTGGCTGAATGACATTGCCACCACACCCTTCTTCGACGCCATCATGCGGATTGGCGATACCGTCGAGGTGCCGCCCCGTGTTGAGGAGGAGTATTACCGCCAATGGGAACTTTGGAAGAGAGGCGACGAGCGAGCGATAGTTCTTGAGCCGTACGTCACCTTCGGAGGAGGCGGCTACGGCAAGGGCGGCTTCGGCGGCAAGAAAGGTGTCAGTCAGTCTGGGTATACCAAGAGCATCCGCGAGTGCCACAAGCTGATGCGCAAATCGACGCCGAGGATCACCGCGCTGGACTGGCGAGACATGGGGCTGGAGCGCCTGACAGTGGATGACGTCGTGTTCCTCGATCCGCCATACCCGGACGCTGACGTTCGTTCGTACCGCAACGACAGTCTGAATCACGAGGAGTTGGTGGACGTCCTACTTCGGGCGAAGTTCCGCTGGCTTCTATCAGCGTATCCCCACCCGATCTGGAGCAGGCTCGGCGTTCCCTTCTGGGCGAAGGAAGTGAAGCTCCTGAGTGTTCGAGGAGAGCAGGAGCCGCGAACGGAATGCCTCTGGAGCAACTTCGCTTCTGCCAGCACGAACCGCCACTCTCTGCCACTAGCGCTGAACAGAACATTGCGGACGTTATCCGATGCCGCGTCGCTGTCCTTCATCGCCCTCGATGCCCGGATTGATGAGGGCTTGCAGGCTGTGGCGAACGACTGGAACTCGGTTTTGCCCTATCTTCTGGAAATGAACAGGAGGCTCAGCGCACCCGGCAAGCGCACCGACCTTCGGAAAGGCGCTTCTGCTGGCTTGACATGGACGGCATGGGTTCAATCAAAGCGCACGAGGCTGGGTCGGAGCCTACGGTCTGTGCAGCGGTTATTGTCCGGCAAAACGGAGGCGTCGAGGAGGCGACAGGGAGCAACCGAGCGCCATTTGGCGCAAGGTTCCGTGGACGCACCTGAGATACCCAGTGACCCGCTGGAAATTGCTGCTGAGATGGCTCGGCTCGTTGTCGAAATGAGCGATGGGGGCGCGAAAGTTGGATCGAACTGGACGCGGCTGGAAATCCTTGCGGAACACTTCCTGAGGATCGCTGGGCAGGCGCACCTGCGGCAGGATGGCGCACCGCCTCTCGACAGCACCGAAAACAGGATCGGTGAACGCAGTTGGAAGATGTAGGGAACGGGATGCAAGATGTCTGTATGGAACTCGACAGCTTCTACGAACGATTAAAGTTGGCGGCAGCCGCAAAGCTTCAACCTTTGCACGAGCACCAAGAGGGATCGTCATATCACATCTGGGTGGCGGGGATGACCATAAAAATCGCGGAGGATATCCATGAAGAGCAGCAGAAGAGGCTCATCGGGCTAATCGACTATCCTCGGTTGTGCGCGAAGGCGACCTTCGCGAAGCACTTGGGTCTGACGCTGCCGCAATTGAAGAAGTTGCTGGATGGCTGGGGCTATGAGCACGTGTGCAAGGACCCGATGTATCCCAACAGGTACACGCAAATGGTTATCGTAAAAACTGCCCTGCTATGCGCAGAACGCGACGGGATAATGGCACGCATCCCTATTCCCCAAGAAAGCGCCTGCGAGCGATACGGAAACATCTGGGAACTCAGGAATGGCAAAGGCAGGTCAGTTCCCTGCACAGCCGGGGGATCGCAAAACGCAGATCAGGAGGTTTACTGATAAGAGAACTCCGTTTCAGATTTTGTCCGCCAAAATCGGCAGCAGGGAGGCTGTCAAACATTCATCGTCTCTGGGTACACGTGCTTGAATTCCCGAATCATGTCCTTGGCAGTTTCGATTTTCACCGCCAAGTCGGTATGACCCTCGCTGAGCAGCATCTCAAGGGTGATGACTAGCAGTCTCGCCAGCATAATCTCCCTGCGGCGGCGCTCCGCTGCCGATGGCAGGGCAACGACCGCGAGCACTTCGGGAGTATCTGGATTGTTCATGTATTTCATAAAAGCGGGTACGCCGAAAGCATGGTTATACCCAGACGGCGTGCTTCCTCCGGGTGCCGGGCAAGAAGCCTAGCAAGGTTCCGCCGTGCGCGTGCGGGCGAGCTATTTGGGTACGCGGACGGGTGCCGCCCGATCAACGCCCACTTTCTCATCTTCATGGCGAGCAGGTGCTCGCGTAACTCGGGTCTGGCGTGCATATTTCGATTTCCTCCGGCAGAGCCTCGCATGGAATTTTCCAGTGCTCGTGGCAATTCTGCTGATTCGGCACTGTGACCCACCCTGCCGGAGCAGCGGAAACTCCGCTCTACCAAATGGGTCTGGAAGTTCCTGAATTGTTCCTGAGTTGTGCGGGGAAACCCGACAGGGCTTGAACCCTCCGATTTCGGGGATTTTGAGTGTTATCGCGATGTTACGCCAACAACCGCACAGTTTCCGAGTTGTCTTCTCGGAACGCTGACCTCAGGTGGGTTTCTTGGGTTGGAAATACCAGCCGATGAGGAAGCCAAAGAGTGCGCCGAGTAGTGTTCCGGCAAGACTCACCACCGGGAAGACGATGAAGCCCAAAAAGATAGCTTCGACGTCCGTCCAGGCATCACCGAAAAGAGGAACCTCAAACAGGGCGGTTCCGAGGAAAGCGCCGTAGACGAGGCCACGGTATTTCGTTTGCGCAAGGGGCAGACGACCAGCCACGACAGCGACCGCTACGAACGGCAGAACCCAAAGAAAAGAAAAGATCACAAGAATAGGAATGACACCGAGTATCCAACGCAAGGGCATGGGCTTGACCCCCGGGATACCGACCACTTGCAAGTAGAACCAAACGCAGATGCCGATCAAGCACGGAAGAAAGTAGCCGAGACATACGACGATCCAGGGCCAAGTGGGCTTTGCAGAGGATTGGGCGGGGGTGTTCACTCAGATCGACTTTTGCTCTATTTCCGCTTTGAGCACACCATGATTGTACCGTGTACAGCAAAGAGCAAAACTTCCAAACAAAATCGCTAACTGACGTTACCAGGCGTTCTCGCAACTTTGCGCCGTCTGTTCGCCTGTGTGCGACGAAGCTTGTGATACGGCGATGGCATGCGGTGCTCCCTCGACGATTGCGATCTGGGCGTAAACGTGGCGTTTATCTGATCCATGTTAACTCCTGTTGCTTCTGACTCGTGCGTCATACATCTTCGTTTTCCCATCATTACTACTATTACAGCGTTTTGGGGACGGCGAGACAGGAAGAGCAAAACAGGTACGTGAAAGCTCTCTAGCTCTCTTCCTCTCTACCAGTGGCGGACAGGAAGAGAGGAAGAGAGGAAGAGAGAAAGATATACATAGATATGCTCTTTCTCTCTTCCTCTTCACATCTGCTCCACGTTCGCCATAACTCGTTCATCCTGCATCGTTTCCCCGAATGGGAATGGTGTGTTGGGCGTCAGCGTCATCCAGTAGCCTTCGCGCTGGTTGCGTCTGTCGTACCAGCCGCCCCCGATGCGCTTCAGGGCGTTGCGGACGGTGTTGTCGCTGAATTTGCCAGCAGCAAGTGCCGCTGCGTACACATCAGGCGAGCGCTGCGGTCCGTCCGCCAAGAAGGTGAGCAAGAACATTTCGCAAGCATCCGCTTGCTTGTCTCTCATTTCCTTCTTGCTGTTCTGGTGAGCCATGATGTCGTTGCCGTCGAGCGTGGTGATTTCGCCCCATGCGATCTTCACGGTCTTCAATGTCTTGCCTTTGAACTCGACCTCAAGACCCTTGGTGCTGAATTTCTGACCGTTGGAATTGCCCGTGTAATTGTATTTGACCATTGTCAAAATGTGGTCGTTCTTGTTGTCCGATTCGGGATCACGCGAGAGCATGAACGCAGATTTCGCTGATCCAGCTACGGCGCTTCCCCCAGCTATCTTCTCGATAGCCATGTTGGTCTGGCGCTTGGGCACGTGCGTGACGCCCACGAACGCGACCTTGGCTTCCTCGCAGAAGTCGATTAGGTGCTGGAGCACCGGATCGACCTCCTCGTTCTTGCCGATGTTCTTGTCGCCGAAGATAGATGTGATGGGATCGACGATTATCATCTTGTAACCCGGATTCTCCTTGATGAGTTCCATCAGGATGTCCAAGTCCTGCGTCAGATTCAATGGGCGCTTCTCTGGGTCGTTGTCACCTGCCATCGTTCTGAAGCTGCGTCGGTCGAGGAACTTTATCTTGCTGCGATCCGCGCCTGCGGCTATGAGGCGCGGCACCACGACCTTCTTCAATGAGTCCTCGCCGCAGTACATCAGCACCTTGACCGCGCCCACCGTGTTCTTCGATCCGTCTGGCCATTCCTTGCCGGTGGTGGCGCACGCGGCGATCTCAATCGTCATCACGCTTTTGGCGTTGTTTGGCTGACCGAGTATCCACGTGATCGAGCCATCTGGTATCTTGTCCTGCCAAATCCATTCGGTGTTGTCGGGCTCGATGGAGTCGGCGTCTATCGCCACGATCTGCCTGACGACGTTGTCCTCTTTCGGACCGTCATTGCCACGGTAAAGTTCGACCTCGCCTTGTTTGAGCGTGAATTTCGCCTCGTGCTTTTTCATCAGGCAAACGTCGCAAAGGTAGCCCCCGGTGACCATGTTGCCGCATTGCTTGCACGGTCCTTTGTAGTCTTCCTCACGGTCGATCATCTGCTCGCGGGTGCGCTTCGTTATTTTCTTCTTACCGTTGGTGCCAACATTCTTGTTGGTCTTGAACTTGTGGTCACGGTCGTACTGCTTCCACTTTTTATCGGTGCAGCCCATGCAGCAAATGCCCAGACCAAACTCTTTGTCCACGCCGGGGAGCTTGCATTCCAAGCAATACGTGACGCCGTCCTTGACAATGGGTTTGAGGTTCTTGGGATTGATCACCGCCATTACGGCGGTACGTGACATCCCCCTGTTCGCTTCGCTCACAGGGGCAGCTACGCTGACAACAGCCGCAGGCGCTTCGACCGCTTCTTCGTCCAAGAACTTTAGGAGTGGGCTGGGTTTGGCGCGTTGGGTTTCAAGTTCGAACATACAGACAGGGCATACGCCTCTTCTGTCTTTGTATCCGTCGCATGGAACATTATGCGTTGGGCAAATTCTGGTTTCGGTTTGTGTGTTACCCATTACCGCTCCTCAATCTTCTGGGGGACGCGGGATTGAGGTACCGCGTCCGGGGCTCCAGAAGCAAACGATCCAGCGATCAACTGGTCATTGGTTAATACTGCCTTAGCTGGTTTTTTCGGCAATCTCCTGCCGCGCTGATCAATATCTCCACTGCCGTGCAGCTTGGGATTGTTTGACAGGTCGGGCTTAGGGTTGCTTATGCCGTTCGCCTTCGTGCCGTTGGTTCTTTGCCGGCGTGCGACCACCGCTTGGTGGTAGCAGTCGCCGCAGAAGCCTCCGAGGCGCTCGTGCCCCGGAGCCTTGCCGCAATTCGGGCAGAGCGCGGTCTGCGTAGTCGGCTTGCTCTGCGCGGAACTTCGTTCCTCGTCTAGGAACGCGGCAAGTTTGCTCAGTGTTTTCGGATTGGTCTCGGTCATGTCAACTCTGCTTTGTCAACCTTGTCCGCTTGCTGAGGGCGGTGCTGGAACCGTCTCGGGGGCTTGGTGAGGTTGACGCTAACCAAACCCCCCGGTTGGAGGACTGAACCTCCGATCTCTGATCCGCGACCAAAGACCCAGCTACTAATGGATACTGAAGTCAGCCCGTTTTCGGCTTTTTACCCGGCACCCACCTCTGGCGGCGCGGTCCGCCCTTTCGGCGGGGCAGCCCCATCTCCCGCGCCCAGTTGCTTGCAGTGCGCAGGCTGATCCCAAGCTCCCTAGCGATGTCCCTGTACAGAACGCCCGCAAAGTGGCGCTCGCAGAACATCTGCCGTATCGCGTCCGACTTCATGCTTATGACTTTCGTAGTCGGCAGATTTGCAGCGATTGTTGCTTTCGAAATTGCCGCTACCGAACCCAAGGTAGGCGGGCGCAGTAGGCGGGAACGTCACGACCAGCACTGAGCGCTTGCAAATTCAACGCCTGCCAAAAGGAAAGAACCCCCGGCGCGAAGGAGAGAGGTGCTACATGCTTACAAGACTAAAGACTAATACTGAACACTGGCACAATGGGCGGCATTGCCTCAAGCCTGAGTGCGCTAGCCCGCTGCTGCCCTTCATCGGGAAGTCGCTGGAGGAGTTGGAAGAGGACGAGCCTCGCTGCGGCGACCACACGAAAGCGGAGCGCCCGCGTTGCGAGCACAAGGGGTCTCTGCCGCACCCCGCGACGCACGTTTTGGTGTGGGACCTTTCCTCAGGGCGGCAGACCAAGTTCATGTGCGACCGCCACAGCAAGGACGCCAGCCCGCAGCCGTACTTCGTCGCGGAATTGATCAGCTACAACAAGCGGGAGAAAACAAACACGGACGAATAAGGAATTGGCGTTCGGCGAACAGTTGGAGCGCCATCTCGCGGCGGCGCTGGGCACGACCAAGAACTCCTCAAGGCAGCGGACGCCGGCCGCTGTCCGAAGTGCGGACGGGTCAGGGTGAAGGAAAGCGACCTTTAAGCTCGCGGGCGCTATATTCCACTCGTCGCCTGATGCTCGGATCGTCTCCTGCGACGATGTCCTCGGTCCCGTAATAGCGTATGCACTCGTGGAAGCCCTCGGGCGATTCGCGTTGATTAGTACATCCCTGGACATCAGTTTTCACTCTTCAAGTGACGGCTTAACTCCGACGCGTATTCTCCCGCTTTTTCCGCGTCCGCAAACTCAGCGGCGATGATAAGCTCGTTGCCGCTATCGTCAATGGTTGTGGTTCCACCATACTCTCCAGCCCACGCGTCCAGCGCACGGTAGATGCGAGGACGTTTGATTGGATCGTCTATTTTCCCCATGATGATCTTGACGGTCGTCGTGAATGTCTCGCTCATCAGAATTTCTCCAGTTCGGGAACCTTTTTCGGGTACGGCAGCCGCTTCCAAGCCAGCTGCCCCTCGCTCTTGCGGTCAAGGAACATGACATAGCGATGCTTCCGTGACCGCTTCTTACGTACCGTAGAAACGCCTGCCCATGTGCGGCGATTGCCGATCTTGTCGCCTTGCATCTTCTTCGGCACCGAACGATGGTCTTTTCCTTCAATTGTGATATCCACCCACGGTGTGCTTACGCCCGTGTATATCCACCCCGTCGCCTTGTAGATCACGCCGACATGCCCATGAGCGGTATCGGCGTAGCTGACCAAGATCAAGTTGGGGTTGATCTTCTTGAGTTGCCTGAGGCACCAGCCGATGAACTTGGACTCGATGCAATGGTCGGTTACGTCGTCGGCGATCCACAAGCGGTTGAGTTCGTATACATCCCGCCAGCGTCCCTTGCTCTTCCTCACGTCCCAAAGGGAACCCCCAGTAACGCCGACTTGCACGGACCACATGGGTTTGCCGAACGTGCAGACGCCCACGATCTCGCCGTCGCGGACGATGCCGAAAGCCCATGAGATCAGGCAACGTCGATGCAAGTAATGGTGCTTGACGATTAGTTCGGTCGCCTGTGCCTTTTCTATTCGAACAAATTGGAGCGAGGGGGTTGGGGTCGAACCACCATTTTCCAGTTGGACTGGACGCTCTACCTTTGAGCTACCCTCGCAATATACGGTTGACATACTACCTAATACCCGATTTGCGAAAATCTCAGTGCCACGCAAGCAAACTTTGCAGGTGGGCGCGGTCCCGTCTGGGGCGATGAGAACCTTCGAGGCATCCTTGGTGCAGCATGTGGTCAACCCCAACCCTCCCCCTAACATCATGTGGGTTTTGTGAACCGCACCCTGGTGTAGATCGGAATCGGTTTGATTGGCATTCTGCTCGCTCTGTTGCTCTTCCGGCTCCGAAGCCTGAGGTCCGGGCGACAGCGTAAGCGCTGTGGTAATAAGGTTCGCCAGCAAATTTGCGTTTTCCGCCACGCCGAGCAGCACGGTTGCCAATTGCGCGAAGTCTTGCGCGTTCGAAAACACTTGATCCGGCTTGTCCCGTAACACCTCAAGGATTTTCTTGAACCCATTTTTTTGAAATGAATACAGGTAGCTAGCTTTGAGAATCCCAGATGCCTCATCGAAATACTTCCGCTTGTACTGGGGAGCGGGCAGTTGGTGGTTCTGCCAGTCTTCGTAGGTCGCTTTCTGGGGCATCTGTGCATTCTCGGGCTTGAGAATCGGCTTCAGCGCCTCGGCAGGCGTGGCGACTGGCACCTGCCCGACCTCGTCCGTATGCGTGACAGTTGTCACGCTTCCGGGCTCGGGATCGGATTCCTCAGCCGCCTTATTGACGACACCCTCGACATCCTCATTCGAGATTGCACCGCTGATCTGGCTGGCGCGGTGCGCCATTACCCAATTGAACCGCTCGATCAGGCTAGTGCCTTCGGCAGCCTTCGCCAGCCCAGTCGCCTCAGAGTTCTTATAGCCCTGCTGCATCAGCGCATCGCGCAGTTCGCGTTGGTCCGGCGTGAGCTTGGAATCACCACTGCCATCCGTCAACCCGACAGCTTTCTTGAAGTCCGCCACGCGGTCGCGGTGCCGCTTATTCCACTGCCGCACAAGGTCGGCGGAATAGCCGATTGACTCAAGGTATGCACCGACCTGCCTCTCGCCTGAGTAACCGTTGATGTCTTCGCCGCCCTTGAGGCGCTTAATGGTCTCGTTCAGCGCAGGAAGAACTTGGTCGTACAGGTGCGCCGTAAACTTGCCGTGCAAGCGCCCGCTTTCCTCGAAGTTCTCGATGTTTGCGTTGTGGAGTTGTTCTGCTGTGTACGCGCCGTAATGCTCGGTCGGGAACAGCTTGTTCGCCTGCTCCGAGGACAAGACCAGGTCATTAGGCTGCGTGACAGTTCCGCTCTCGGGAGGCAGCAACTCCGCTGCTGGCAGTCCGGCTTGAGAGGGCTTATTAGACTGGTCAGGAGTCGCAGGGATGGATTGCGACAGCGTGGTCGTTGCATCTGCGTCTGCAGTTAAGGGATAAGTTGCCCCATCCTGCGTAGGAGCATGCGGACTATTTTGACGCTGAGTTGGGATGACCCCAGCGATGGGCTGGCGGGCTGCGGCTACTGCTTCTGTGCCTGCGGCGACCGGATCGGTTCCAGTCGTGGCTCCATCGGGCGATTTCGAGTCCTGCTGAAGGTTCTTCAGTGCTGAGAGCACGTGCCTCTCCCTCGGCTAACACCAGACAGCTTGCTGGTGCGTCGCCAAAGGGGGAACAAGAACCTCACACCGCCCTATGGAATTTACTGCCTATATTTATTCATACCACGCCCGCCCCGGCAAAGTCTAGCGTTTCGGCGTCCAGACTCGGCTCTGGCGCGGCTTTTCACGCGGGACGGCTTTTTGAGGGCTTGTCGGCACAGCGTTCTGTAATGTGACGAGCTTCACGGCTGGATTGCGCAAGTGGGGCAGTCATCCCAGTGCGAACGATTCAGGGGAGGCTTCGGTGCAAATAAACGCAGTTCGCCCAGAGAACCGAGTATTACTCACTGTGCCCCCGAAGCACTTAACAGGTCGTACCGCGACGCTGAAGTGCGGGGAAGCACAAAATTCCAATTTCTGAGGCGGTGTGCTGTACCTGTTCCCCTCGGCTTGACGCTGGACGTCCAGCGCGAGCCGAGGAGTGTGTTTGTGAACCGCCTTACATCGCAGCCGGATTCGTCCGGCTTGAACAACCTACCCAACCATCAGCCGCCAGAGCGCTTTGTAGATGCGGCAACTGCTGCCGAATTTCTCTCGATCACCCGCAAATACCTCCTGAAGCTTTCTCGTCTCGGTATCGTTCCGGCTCACCCACTCGGCATCGGCTCCCGGAAGCAATGGCGGTACCGCATTTCCGAGCTTGCAAAATGGGGCTTGTCCCAGAGCGCCATCCAGCCAGACAATAAGGACGGCAGTCCCCGAGCCGCAAAAAGGGGGAAATAAATGGCTCAGGGATGGTTTCGCCGACCGAAAGGAAGGCTAGTTTACGTCTGGCAGATCGAGGACCCGAAGACGGGGCGCAAGCTGGAACGCGCCAAGGTGGTCGGCGACGCGACTCTGTCGGACGAGGAAGGATGGCAGTTGGTGGGCAGGATGAAAGCGGAGGGCACCATTCCGGTTGACCCAAACGGCGAGATTCCGTCCGCTAAAGTCCTCTTCCGCGATCTTGCCTCTTACTATCTGACGAAAAAGGTGTTCAAGAAGATTTCGACAAAGGCTCTGCACACGCAGATCATAAACGAGATTTTGAAGCCCCGTTGGGGTGACAAGGTTGCCGTTGCGATCAAACCGAAGCAGATCAAGGATTGGCTGTACACCATCGAGGCAGTTGAGGACACCACGCGGCACAAGTACAAAGACGTGATGGGCGTAGTGTACAAGTTCGCTCAGTCGGAAGGCTTGATCCCTCTGGGCGAACAGTTCAATCCAGTAAGCTATGTCACCGGAATCCCGTCCGTGTCCGACTACGAAGCCATTGCGTTGACGCCGGAACAAGCGTTGAACGTCTTGGATCAGCTTCAACAGCCGGAATACACGATGATCGTGTTGGTCGCAGCCACGGGAATCCGAGCGAGCGAAATGCTGGGACTGCGTTGGTCAGACATCCTGTGGGAGCGATCCGAAATCAGGATCAGACAGACTTACGTCCACGGGAATATTCAGCCCGGCGCAAAGACCAAGCTGTCGAAATCTACCGTCACGATGCACCCGGTCCTAGCGCAACTGCTCAAGGACTGGCGTGCGGAATCCCCGTATGCGGCTGACGATGACTACGTGTTTGCTTCATCGAAACTCGGCGGCAGGAAGCCGCGCATCGGGTCGATGGTGGTTGAGGATTATTTGCAACCAGCAGCGATTCGGGCGGGCGTTCTTGAGGTCAAGGATGGGAAACGCTACATCGACGGCGAGTGCGTCAAGCGGTTCGGGTTTCACACCTTCCGGCATTCGCTCACATCATGGCTCATGGCGAACGGGGAAAATCCCCAGATCGTCCGGGCTATGCTGCGGTGGACAAACCTCAACATGCTTGCCCATTACGCGCACGGCTTCAAGTCCGACAAGCTCGAAGCCCAAGGCGCTGTCTTGGACAAGCTGGTCAAGTCGGGAGTGAAATCGGGAGTTGGAAACGATTGACCAGAAACGAAGTGGATAGGGAACTTGTGTATAATGATGAACTTACCGCAGACAGTGGGCGCTTAACTCAGCGGTAGAGTGCCATCCTCACACGGTGGAAGTCGTAGGTTCAAATCCTACAGCGCCCACCAACGACATCCGCTTACCGCACAGCCGCTTCTGAGTGGCTGTTGTTTTTACCTTCAAAATCCCAGCCCGATGCGAACCTTTGCTGGGTAGATGGCTGGATTCGGTGTGGGATACCCATGCCGAAGATGACCGGGATGTCCTCAAGTTACTTTCGTACCGGCGCATGGCACGTAGGAGCCATTCACGAAGTTAAGCACAGAGACTAAGTTGGGATTGAGCAGTTTTCGGGGGAGGGCTGTTCAACGATAGCGCCCAACGACTCTTTGAGTCTGGGCGCTTTCGTTTTTGTCGGCCGCCGATCACCACTGATTAGACAAGACACAATTCCAGTTCCCTTCAAAGGACGGTCCACGGCCTCGTCCACGTAAGATTCGGCCAAATGCTCGCAGATATCCCTTTCCGATGGACAGACGCGCCAACATGGCCGTTGATGTTTTGAATGGGGCAGATGATATGGATGCAAAGAAAAACGACCCAGAGCAGGTTCTCTCTGGGTCGGATTCCTTCACACTAACTCACTAAGCTCAATACCAGCGTTCCATGATCTGAGGCTTAGGATTCCCTATAGAGTCTTTGCCGTGCTCGTTGCGTACATGCTTCAACATGGCGCCTGCGGCCTGCGTGCGACGGCTACCGAGCCTTTCATCGAACTCGTTGACGCGCTCAGTATGTGGGCAGTCATGGCAGACCAGGATCACGCCGCTCGCGTCTTTGTTGATCGTGTACATCACGCCGAGCATACCCGCTGCTCGTTCTGCCCGGTGTGATCGTCATCACTTTGCGGTTACCTTCGTTTTTTGAGGGGGAGGGTGCGCACCGAACGGTTCTTGCGAGATATGTCATCCGAGTCGTCAAACTTCTCGCCTGTCCGATGCGGGGAAACCCGCGTGGCTTCCTTGTTGGCTCTACGAGCAATGTAGACGACCGTCGCGGTAGCCTGTCGGGTCGTTTTCACAAGCGTTGGTGGAGTCGGTTTCGACCTGCGCCGGCCTGGGAACGGCAAGCAACTCTTGCAACCGTCTCTTAATCTGAGCCCCTTCTTCATAAGTTTGTTGGGCCGAGCGACGGCGGTGCTCTCTTATCGATGCAAACAA
>Ga0181536_10001899_pt1 | contig 24198 bp, 17 predicted proteins | sample PEATcosm2014_Bin_41_FD_121105 | JGI IMG/M metagenome (GOLD analysis project Ga0181536, IMG submission 121105) | Peatland microbial communities from MTU Mesocosm Facility, Houghton, MI, USA - PEATcosm2014_Bin17_60_metaG | ecosystem: Environmental > Terrestrial > Soil > Wetlands > Peat | place...
GTGCAACTGGACATTCCGGTGTTGTGGGTGGACCACGGCTATAATCGTCCCGCGACCTACCGGCACGCGGAAGATTTGAAGCAGCGGCTCAAGCTGAATTTAAAGCCGTATTTGCCGAAGATTTCCGCCGCCCATCGCGATGTCGTTTACGGCCCGATTCCGACCACGGACGACGAGGAAGGCCTGAAACAGTTCAGTGCCGTGATGAAACTCGAACCATTTCAGCGCGGCATGAAGGAACTGGCGCCGACCGTCTGGCTCACCGCCTTGCGCAAGGTTCAGAACCCGAACCGCGCCGGTCTGGACATCATTTCCGAGGACAAAAATTTCGGCGCGCTCAAGGTCAGCCCGGTTTTTTATTTGAGCGACGCGGACATGGAAGCCTACTTGACGCAACATAATCTCCCGAATGAATGGGATTATTTCGATCCGGCCAAGGCCGATGACAAGCGCGAGTGCGGTCTGCACGCCGCATGGGGCGGCAAAGCCGTGGCAAAAAGTTGATATATCCGCCGATGCCGCAGATTTTCACAGATTTGATTTTAGTTTTATCTGCGCCCATCTGCGTTAATCTGCGGACAGTAAAATGAGTTCATACCATCTCGATCATTTGCAGTATCTGGAAACCGAGGCGATTCACATCATGCGCGAAGTCGCGGCGGAATTCGAGCGCCCCGCCCTGCTCTTCTCCGGCGGCAAGGATTCCATCTGCCTGCTACGCCTCGCGGAAAAGGCGTTTCGCCCATCGGACATCCCGATGCCGTTTCTCAACATCGAAACCGGCCACGAATTTCCGGAGTTGATCGAATTCCGCGACCGGCGCGCGAAGGAACTCGGCGCGAAATTGATCGTCCGCACCGTCGAAGAGGCCATCGCCAAGGGGCTGGCCCATCCCGCGCCGGGCGAAATCAGCCGCAATAAACTGCAAATTCCCGCCCTGCTGGCTGCGATTGAGGAGTTTCAATTTGATTGCGCCATCGGCGGCGCGCGGCGCGACGAGGAAAAAGCCCGGTCGAAGGAGCGGTTCTTCAGTTTCCGCGACAGCTTCGGCCAATGGGATCCAAAAAGTCAGCGACCGGAAATCTGGAATCTTTACAACCCCCGCGTGAATCCCGGCGAAAACATGCGCGTCTTCCCGCTCTCCAACTGGACGGAGATGGACGTGTGGGAATACATCAAGCGCGAAAAGCTGGAGGTGCCGGCCATTTATTTCAGCCACAAGCGCAAATGCGTCCGCCGCAACAACCAGTGGCTGCCCGTCACCGATTTGCTGCCGCCGAAGGATAAGGAACAGGTCAGGGAACTCGTCGTCCGCGTCCGGACTATTGGCGACATCATCAGCACCGGCTTGGTTGAATCGCCGGCGGATTCCGTGGACGACATCATCGCCGAAATCGCCGCCGCGCGCGTGACCGAGCGCGGTTCCCGCGCCGACGACAAGGCCGGCGAAGCCGCGATGGAGGACCGGAAAAAAGCGGGATACTTTTAGGAGATGGGAGATGGCAGATAGGATCAACACGTTTGAGGAACTGAAAGCCTGGAAAACAGCCAGGGAATTGGTGCGCTTTGTCTATACCATCTTTCGCCGCAAACCGGCAGCACTTGATTTCGGGTTGCGTGATCAAGTCCAACGCGCCGCCGTTTCAGCCATGACAAATATTGCCGAAGGTTTCGAACGCATTCATTCGCCAGAAAAACTTCAGTTCTACAACATCGCCCGCGCTTCCTGTGGCGAAGTCCGTTCACTCGGTTACGTGATGCTTGATGCCAGTTACATTTCGGAACCAGAACACAAAACGCTACTGGAACTTGTTGTCCATACCGGTCGCTTGGTCTCCGGCTTGATTCGCTCCACCCGCGCGCGAACCGCACAACCCTAACTTCCATCTTTCATCTCCCATTTCCTAAAATGCCCCACACCCAACACCCAATCGAAATTCTGCGATTAAACACCTGCGGGTCGGTGGACGACGGCAAGTCCACGCTCATCGGCCGGCTGTTGTACGATTCCAAGAATCTCATGGAAGACCAGTTGGAGGCGCTCGAACGCAGCGCCGACATCACCGGCGGCGGGCAGATCAATCTGGCAAATCTCACCGACGGCCTGCGCGCCGAGCGCGAACAGGGCATCACGATTGATGTAGCGTATCGCTACTTCGCCACGCCCAAGCGGAAGTTCATCGTCGCCGACACGCCGGGCCACGTGCAATACACCCGCAACATGGTCACCGGCGCCTCGACCGCGAACCTGGCCATCGTGCTCGTGGACGCGCGGCAGGGCGTGATTGAGCAAAGCCGCCGCCATACTTACATCGCCGCGCTCCTCGGCATCCCGCACCTGGTCATCGCCGTCAACAAGATGGACCTCGTGGATTGGAGCGAGGACCGGTATTGGGAAATCCGCGATGAATTCGAGGATTTCATCCCGAAACTCGACGTGTTTCGCGATGTGAAATTCATTCCCATCAGCGCGCTCAATGGCGACAACGTCGTCGAGCCGTCCAAGCGCACGCCGTGGTATGAAGGTCCGCCCCTGCTCGCGCATCTGGAAACCGTCCACATCGCCAGCGACTGGAACCTCAGCGCGCTGCGTTTTCCCGTCCAATGGGTGAACCGCCCGAATAATCCGACCGACCTGCACCTGCACGATTTTCGCGGCCTGAGCGGACAAATCGCCAGCGGCATTGTGCGCAAAGGCCAGCCGGTGGCCGTGCTGCCCGCCGGCATCAAAACCATCGTGAAGGACATCTGGACTTATGACGGCCCGCTGACTGAGGCGTTTTGTCCGCAATCGGTGACGCTTTGCCTCGAACACGACATAGACGTCAGCCGGGGTGACATGATTGTGGGCCTGGAAAATCTGCCGGGACAAAGCTCCGATTTGCACGCGCACGTTTGCTGGATGCACCAGCGGAAGCTGCAGGCGGGCAAAAAATATTTTCTCAAGCACGCCACGCAGACCGTCCAGGCCGTCGTCACCCAGGTGGAAAGCCGCATCAACATGGCCACCTTTGAACCGGAAGCCGCGCCGGCCGCGCTGGTGGTAAACGACGTTGGCATCATCCGCCTGAAAACCGCCAAGCCGATTGTCTATGACGGCTACAACACCAACCGGCTCACCGGCTCGTTCATTTTGATTGAACAGGGCACCAACGCCACCGTCGGAGCCGGAATGCTGTTGCCGCCCACCGAAGCCGTGAAGCCCGAATACACCGACTTCGCGATTTGACCGCCGCCCACGCCGATCAAAGACCAAAACAGCTTTTTAGAAAATGTCCGTTTGACAGAGACTCTTTTCGCTGTTAACCGCTCACGCTAATGGGTGACACGTTCCCTTTCCTTTACCAATCAATATAATTTAAATAAGGAATTTTTTCGTCCAACTGTATCGCTTGCCGATCTGATTTTGATATTATGTTTGTTTTAAGATTTGAAGACACAGTCACAAGTAGGGAATCGTTGTTTTTGACTTTTGCTCGATCCCGACGGATTGCCGCAATTTTAGCCCACACATAAGCGCGTTTATTCTCATGTTGTTCGTCGAGGAGCGAAGCTGCACGTTCCATGCTGAAGACCTTACCTTTACGCGCAGCTTTTTCATACCAGTCAATGGCCGAAACAATTGAAACATCTGTTCCACGTCCTTTTTCATACATTTCCGCCAATGCACGCATGGCTTGACCATTGCCCTTCTTAGCCGAGGAATGGTATAGTTTCATTGCTTCTTTATATTGCGGCGGATGGACGTCGTTTTCATAATAAAACGCAAGGTTATATTCGGCGGTTACGTTTCCCAAATCAGATGCTTTCTTTAACCAATAAATAGAGTTTGTTTCTGAATTGGGAATAAATTCATAGAATAAGTACAATCGAAGGGCAGCACCTGCATCACCATGATTTGCCCGCTCGATATTATTGGTAATGTCTGCCGTGCTCAAATAATAAGAGGATACGGAAGTCAACGGCAAATCGTCTGCGAATGCATTTAAAGCGAATCCAATTAGAAAATAGTACAAAATAAATCTATTTTTCATAAACGGGTCACCCATTAGTGTGAGCGGTTCTTAATATTGTCATATTAGCTGGCCATTTCTGTTTGCCCGCCGTCGGCGAGGCAAAAACGAGTTCTGAGTATTGACACCAGTTTGCTGTTTCCGGTGGTAAAGCCGGTTGGCCACGCGAGTCCATGTCTCCATCTTTAACCGGTCCGCCATTCATTTCAACGTCATTGTCGTCTCCAGCTACAATCGTAAACGGGTCACAGTTTTTTCAGCACGAACAGGCAGACATCGTTTTCACGCAGGTCAAATCGCTGTTGAACTTTTCCATCCCGGGTGACCTTAACCGTGGAGCTGGCGATGGGCGCGCCGCTGTTCTCGGATCGTATTTTTGCAACCTGCGCCCTGGTCAGTTGCGCGGGAGAACCCAGGTCCATGTAGGTCGCGTAGGCGTCGTTGACACGGTAGCCGACCTGGTAAATTTCCAGCGCGTATTCCCCCTGAGGCACGTTGGTTAAATCGAGCGTGACCTTGTTTTTCGGCAAGGACGGCAGGTCGCGTTTGTAATAAACCTGGTTGATGACGTTCGTGCCGGGATGGGTGATGGTGAAATCCCAGACCACCGCCTGAATGCCGCCGGATGCATCGGTGCATATCCACGAGGCCGGGTCGCTGTTTTTCAATTCGGTCGGGCCGAGCCGGTTCAAAAACTGATACGCGTAGAACGCCGGCTTGTTGATGTCCTCGTAGTTGATCAGGCCGAAGCCGCCGTGGAACGGCGTCCAGCGCGGACCGGCTTCCTCGAAAATGTCCGTGAACACCCAGTAAGACATGGACTGCGCGGCGGCACCGGTATGCTTGAGCTTGTCGAGGATGAACGCCGCACTGTGGTAGCTGTCGTGAATCGGATCGCTCGGCGTGTAAGAAGCGCTCCACTCGGTGAAATGCAGTTCCAAATCCGGCCGGGCCGACCCGGCGATCTGCCGCCGCGCCCGGATGACATCGCCATAGATGCTGGATCGGTCGGGTGAGAACACCGTGCCGGCATTGCCGTTCTCATCCAGATAGCCGCTCGTGACGGCATAAGTGTGCGTTGAAATAAAATCCACCGGCGAATGATTCGTCACGCAGAAATGGATGAACTCCGGCACCCACGCACAACCCGCCGTCGCCGGACCGCCGACCTTGTAGGCGGGCGAAACGTCCTTGATCGCCTGCGCCGTGACGGTGTAGAGGTCGAAATAATCCTGCTGCGTGCCGTCGAAAAAACCGCGCAGGTTTGGTTCGTTCCAAACTTCAAAATACCAGGAACGCACTTCGGCGTCACCGTAACGCTCGCGCAGATGCGTGACGAAGGCGCGGATGAAATCGCCCCACTTCTTGAAATCCTTCGGCTTGGTCACGTTGCCGCGCCACCAGAAAATCGTCCTGGAACCGCTGGCCATGGCCGACGGCATGAAGCCCAGTTCCACAAACGGCTTCATGCCGATGCTTTGGAGAAAATCGTAAAGCTCGTCAATATATTGCCAGTTGTATTCCGGCTGGCCGTCCTTGCCCTGCCGGTAAACGCCCATGTCGTCGCAAAACAACCCATGCATGCGGATGTATTCAAAACCGCATTCGCGATGCGCGTAAGTCAGTTGCCGCTGCCAGTCGGCGCGCAAACCTTCGTTCGCCCGCCCGGCCCCGACACACTTCTTGAACATTGTGTTCAACGGCCCCTGTACCTGCTGGAAATCGGCGGAGATGACACGGTCGGTGGCCGGCGGATTCATGTTCTCCGCCGGACGAATCCCGGCCGGTAAAAGCGTCAGGCAGGCAAGGAGGGCAAAACGGGTATTCATAAACGTAAATGTAAACGGATAAGTCCTTAGGATTGACACAAGTTCACTTTTTCAGGTGGTAAAGCCGGTTGGCCACGTGAGTCCATGTCCCCATCTTTAACCGGGCCGCCATCCATTTCAACGTCATTGTCGTCTCCTGCCGCAACCGGGTCGCAGCTCGAGACTCCGGAGCGCGCATGCGCCCAAGGAAAACAACTTTTAATAAAAAGGCTATTCGACAGAAATCCTTTTCACAGCCTGTCGCGTTCTACGCGAACCGCTCACGCTGATGGGTGACCCGTTTATGTTGTTGTGTTGGGCCAAGACCGTCAAAAACCAGCAAAACTTGCCGATTGACACCCTTTCTGCCCGTTTTCTAGCATGGGGCCAGAATGAGCGGGACCCAAAAACAATTCTCCCCTGCCCGCACAACGTCAATAAACCGGGGGGGCAAAAAAAGCAATTTCCTGTCAGTCCCGGGAGGTTCCATGTCTTTTGCTGACGACGTGTCGGCCGTTCTGCGCGGCTCGCCGGTACGGAGCGGCGTTTTGGCAATCCTGCTGCTTGGTGGCAATCTTGGTCTTCCGGCGCGGGCGGCCGAAAATGCCGTGTTCATGCGGTTTCCGTCCCTGCACGGGGATACCGTGGTGTTCGAGGCGCATGGCAATCTTTGGCGGGTAAATCGTACCGGAGGCGTTGCCTCGCGGCTTACGAGCGAGCCGGGATTCGAGTTCATGCCGCGCTATTCGCCGGACGGCAAATGGATCGCCTTTACCGGTCGGTATCAGGGCAACCGCGACGTGTACGTCATTCCATCGGCGGGCGGCGCCGTGCGACGGCTAACCTATCACTCGGATGTCATTGATGATGCTCCGTTGCGATGGGGACCGGACAACATGGTCGTAACGTGGACGCCGGACTCCAAGAACATTGTGTACTTGTCGCGCCGCGAAGCGTGGAATTCCTGGTACGGGCGTTTGTTCCGTGTTGCGGTCGGCGGTGGGCCGTCGCAGGCCTTGCCCCTTGATAGTGGTGGTCTGCTCAGCTATCGGGCCGACGGCAAGCAGATCGCCTACAACCGCATTTTTCGCAATTTCCGCACTTGGAAGCGCTACGACGGAGGACTTGCCCAAAACATCGACATTTACGACTTCGAGACCGGGAAGTTGACGCACCTTACCGATTGGTCCGGTACGGAAACCGCGCCGATGTGGTACGGCAATACGATTTACTTCCTGTCCGACCATGATGCCAATCGCCGCGAAAACATCTGGTCTTTTGATCTCACCACGAAGAAATTTCGGGAAATAACGCATTTCACCGACTATGACGCCGACTTTCCGTCTCTCGGGGATAACGGAATCATCTTTCAGCAAGGCGGAAGCCTGTACGTGCTCGACCTGCCGACGGAGCAATTGCACAAGCTCGACGTCTCCGTGCCCGACGATGGCACGCACACCAATCCGCGCTTCGTCGATGCGAGGAAATTCATCCGCGACGCCGATGCCGCGCAGCAAACTGATTACGATGTCGCGCCGAACGGGAAGCGGGCCCTATTCACAGCGCGCGGCGACCTGTTCAGCGTTCCCGCCGAATATGGCAACACGCGCAATCTCACGGAGACCCCAGACGCCGATGAAGACCACCCTGCGTGGTCGCCGGATGGTACGCGCGTGGCCTATACCACCGACATCAACGGCGAGCAGCAGATCGCGATGCGGCCGGCCAAAGAGGGCAAGGAAACCGTCCTTACCCATTTTTCCGAAGGCTTCCTGTACCAACCCGTCTGGGCTCCGGGCAGCGACAAGCTTGCCTTTTCCGACAACGAACATCGTCTCTGGGTGCTTGACGTTGCGAAATCGGAGCCGACTCTGGTTGCGCAGGACCGCTACCAGGAAATCCACGACTATGCCTGGTCCCCGGACGGTCGCTGGCTGGGCTACAGCGCAACGGAAGACAACCTGGTGCGCTCCATCTACCTGTACGAACTCGAAAAGGGCAAGGCCACGCGCATCAGCGCCGGGCGGGACAATGACTTCTCGCCCGTATTCGATCCGGAAGGCAAGCACCTGTATTTCGTCTCCAGCCGCCGCGAGAATCCCGTGTTGAGCGAAAATGAATTAGACGCTGCGAACCTCAAGACCTCCGGAATCTTCGTGACGCCCTTGGCGGCCGATGCCGCCTCGCCCTTCGCACCGCGTTCCGATGAGGGAGTGAATGAGACCGATGGCACGAACGCAGTCGCTCGCGATTCGGCGAAGGCAAAAGAGGCGGCTGATGCCGCTCCATCCAAGGGCGAAGAAAAGAACGAGTGGAAGGCAGGCGCTTCGGCTCCGATTCGCGTCGATTTGGATGGCCTGATGCAGCGCGCCGTCGCGTTGCCGGTGCCGGCAGCAGTGGTTGCGGGCCTTGATGTTCGCAAGGGCAAGGTTTTCTTCCTGACCTCGCCACTGCACACCATCGAAGGCAAGCTCCCGGGCGAGAAGGCTACGCTTCATGTGTTCGACCTGGGTGACCGCAAGGACGCCGTCGTCATCGAGGACCTGGATAACTACCGCCTATCCGCGAACGGTGAGAAAGTCCTGTACAAGAAGGACAAGGATTGGTTCATCGTCGATGCCAAGGCTCCCGGTGACGGGGGTGCGTCTGGCGCGAAAACAGAGAAAAAGCCGCTGGACTTGGCGCACATGCGGATGCAAATCGATCCAAGGCGGGAATGGCGTGAAATGTTCGAGTCGGTATGGCGGCTCGAGCGCGACTTCTTCTACAACACGAAAATGAATGGAGTCGATTGGAAGGCGGTCCGTTCGTCGTACGAAAAATTGCTTCCCCTGGTGGGTTCGCGCGAGGACCTCAATTACCTGATCGGGGAAATGCTGGGGGAACTGGGGAACTCCCACACCTATGTCGGTGGCGGTGACCAGGATAACCCGACGGAAACCGTGCGCACGGGTTTGTTGGGAGCAGACTTTGCGCTGGATCCGTCGTCCGGCCGCTATTACTTCGCGCGCATCTTTTCCGGGGACAACACCCGCGAGGCCTATCGCGCGCCGCTGGCGCAGCCCGGCATCAAGGTCAGCAAGGGCGACTACTTACTGGCTGTGGACGGCTACGAGTTGAAGGCTCCCAGTGACCCGTATAGTCTTTTCGTCGGCAAGGACGAAGGTACTGTCACCCTGACGATTGCCGAATCACCGGATGCGAACAGCCGTGAAGTCGTCGTCGAACCCGTGAAATCGGAATTGCGACTGCGCGAACAGCAATGGATCGATCACAAACGCAGCGTCGTGGATCAGATGTCCGGCGGCAAAATCGGCTATGTTTACCTTTCCAACATGGGGCAACTGGGCATGGAGCAGTTTATGCGGCAGTTCTACAACCAGATTGACCGGCAGGCGCTGATCGTGGATGACCGGTGGAACGGCGGAGGATTCATCGATCAGATCGTCCTGGAACGACTGCGCCGTGTTCTGGCAGGCATGGGCATCAATCGCCAGCGCGTCGCCTTTCCGTGGCCCCTGCAACAGGTCATTGGGCCCAAGGTTTGCCTGATCAACCACTACTCGGCCTCCGACGGCGACCTGTTCCCTTTCTATTTTCGCAAGTACGGCCTGGGCCCCCTGATCGGCACGCGAACCTGGGGCGGCGTGCGCGGCATCCGCGGGTACTGGCCGCTGCTGGACGGCGGCTACATCACAGTGCCCGAAGAAAGCGTGTATGGACTGGACTCGCAGTGGATTATCGAAAACCGCGGGGTTGTTCCCGACATCGAAGTTGACGACTCGCCGGCGGATTTGCTCGCCGACAACGACGTTCAACTCAAGACCGCGGTGACGTACTTGCTCGATGAGTTGAAGAAAAAACCGGCCGTATTGCCGGCTGCGCCCGCACTATTGCCGGCATTTCCGCCTCCAGGACACGAGTAGCAAGCCGGCCAGATGAGTTCTTGCATAAACGTAAACGGGTCCCGAGTATTGACACAAGTTTGCTGTTTCAGGTGGTAAAGCCGGCTGCCACGTGAATCCATGTCTCCATCTTTAACCGGGCCGCCATTCATTTCAACGTCATTGTCGTCTCCTGCCGCAACCGCCGGGCCGGACTTCGGTCCGTAAAAGATTGTTTGCTGGAGGCGCTTTTCGATATTGACCGCTCACGCTGATGGATGACACCTTTTCGGCACAAATAACACTCAGAGTGCTGAGAGGACTGTTTTAAAACGATGCGCCTGCCCGTTCTTGAGAATGGTGCCACCTGTGACGCGGCTTCACAGAGAGGAAGCCGCCCGGTTTTCATTTTCACCGGATGCTTGCTGCTGCTGCTGTTGGTAGGCTGGGTGGATTACATTACGGGCTATGAACTTGGATTTTTCGTATTTTACACCGCGCCGATCGGGCTGGCCGCCTGGTACCTGGGGCGCTGGCCTGGCATTTGGATGGCCCTGGGAGCAACGATAGCCTGGTGGCTGGCCGATGCTTTCGCCGGAGCGAAATATTCCTCGCGGTTTTCGTTTTGGTGGAACAGCACCGTTCATTTTTCGGCGTTTGTGATCAACGCCGTAACCATTGCGAAAATCAAGCTGGAACTAAAACATCGCCATGACCTGACGGCCAAACTCGCAGCCACCCGCCAGACCTTGCGCGCGGCGGCCAAGGTTCTGCCCTCCTGTCCCATATGCGGCAAAGTCCATCCCCGGACCGGGCGGAACGACCAGGCCGAGCTGCGGGATTTGGCCCAAGGCAACGCCGACCTCAGCGGCGCTCTCTGCGGAGAATGCGCTCAACCCGCACGAAGGAGTTGACGGCGCGAGGCGTCACGCGCAATTTCTTGTTCGCTTGGGTGACAAAATAAAATTTCGCGTTTGGGCTTCCCTTTCGCCGCGACGGCGCAAGTTGCTGTTCTGGGTTTTGGGGCTGCTGTTGTTCTACACGGTCGCCGGGTTTCTCATCCTGCCACCCATCATCCGCGCCGTGGCGGTCAAACAGTTGTCCAAACAGCTCGACCGAGAGGTTTCAATCCAGAAGGTGAAGCTAAATCCGTTCGTGCTTTCGACCACCATTCGCGGCCTGCTCATCAAGGAACAGGACGGCGAGCCGTTTGTTTCCTGGGACGAGGTTTATGTCAATTTCCAGCTCTCGTCGTTCCTCGGCCATCCCTGGGTTTTCAAGGAGATCAGCGTGACCGGACCCTTTGCCCGGGTGCAAATTAACAAGGATGGCACGTTTAATTTTTCCGACCTCATCGCGAAATTTGCGACGACCAATGCGCCCGCCGCCCCACCCAAGGCACCGGCCAAACCCGTCGCCCTGTGGATTGGCCGGCTGCAAATCACGAACGCCACCGCCTCGGTCACCGACCTGACGCATCGCCAGCCGTTCAAGCGGCTGGTCGGTCCGTTGAATTTGACCTTGGATGATTTCAGCACCAGTTCGGACAACAAAAACCCTCATGTGTTCACCGGCACGACGGACGCCGGCGAAAAAATCTCGTGGAACGGATTTTTTTATCTCGACCCGTTGCGTTCGTGGGGTGAGTTGACCCTCGACAATTTCCCGTTGAACAAATACGCCCCGCTGTATCAGGATCGGGTACCCTTTGAAATCCGGGACGGCACCGTGGGTCTGCATGTGTATTACCACCTGGAACTCAGCGCCACCAACCGGGTTATCGCCGTGACCAACACCGCCTTCGCGCTGCGGAATTTCAAGCTCGCCGAACCGGGCAGCGAAACCAATATGGTCGAAGTGGCCAATCTTGCCGTGACCGGCGTGAACGTGGACGCCGTGGCCCGGCAGGCGGAAATCGATCGCGTGTCTGTCGACAGCGGCAAATTCTTTTTGCTTCGCCAGCGGAATGATTCAACGAATGTGGCCGTGGCAACCACGCCTTCACAACCGGCGGAAGTCACCACGAACGCGCCGGGCGGCATCCCGGCGCTGCTGGGTTCCATCACCAATGCCGCCGCCCTGCTCCTCAACAGTACCAACCTCTGGACCGGCACCGTCCACGACGTGGAGTTCACCAATTGCGCCTTCAGCCTCGAAGACCTGGCCAATTCGCGCCCGGCCCGGCTGGATCTCGATGACATCGCGCTGAGCGTCAAAAACATTTCCAATGTCCCCGGCACCAATCTCACCGTCGAATTGTCTCTGCGCTGGAACACCAACGGCACCATCAAAACCGAAGTGGCCGTCTCCTTCTCGCCACCCACCGCCGACATCCAGTTCGACCTGGACCGGCTCGATTTTGGCCCGTTGGATCCGTATCTCGAACCCAAATTGAACCTCTTCATTCCCGGCAGCGAGTTCGGTCTCCGCGGCCGGATTCAACTTCACACCCCGGTGGGTCAACTGCCGGAGATTTCCTTCCAAGGCGACACCTGGCTCGACGGATTTCGCGCCGTGGATGGCTCCATGGGTGACGATTTGTTGAAATGGGACTCCGTCCGCATCTCCGGCATTGATGCCAACCTGAATCCACTGGGCGTCGCCATCAAGGAAATCGCCTTGAACAACGTCACGGCGTCTCTCGTCATCGAAACCAATCACACCATCAATCTGCTCAACGCCCTGCGTCCGGCAGGAAGCAATGCCTTGGCGGATACCAACGCCCCGGCAACCACCAACGAAACCAAGGCCGCAACCGTTGCCAACACATCTGCCACCGCGACCAATGCGGCGCCCGCTTCGCCGCTGCCGCCGATTTCCATCAGCAGCATTGTCATATCCAATGCCGCCGCCAGTTTCACCGACCGTTCGTTCTCGCCGAATGTGAATATTGCCATCCAGCAGTTCAGCGGTGAAATCGCCGGAATTTCGTCCACGGAACCGCGCCACGCGGATGTGACCCTGCATGCCACCGTGGATGGCGTCGGCCCGATTGACATTGTAGGCCACATCAATCCCTTCAGCGGGACCGCAACCAACGACCTGAAAATCACCTTCAAAGACGTGGATTTGACGCCCACCAGCCCGTACTCGGGCAAGTTCGCCGGTTATCGCATTGCCGAGGGAAAGTTGAACCTGGACCTGGCATATAACCTGGTCGGGCGGAAGTTGGAATCGAAGAATGTCATCACCCTTGACCGGTTCACCTTCGGCGAAAAGGTGGAGAGTCCGGACGCAACGCATTTGCCCGTGCGCCTGGCCATCGCCATCCTCAAGGACCGCAACGGCCAGATTCTGCTCGACGTGCCCGTCGAAGGCAGCCTTGACGACCCGAATTTCCGCGTACGCAAGGTCATCGTCCACACCCTCCTGAACATTCTTGAAAAGGCCGCCACGTCGCCGTTCTCGCTGCTGGGTGCGTTGGTGGGCGGCGGCGGCGATGAACTCAGCTATCAGGACTTCACACCGGGCAGTGCGGTATTGTCACCGGACAACGAAAAGAAGCTGGATTCGCTGGTGAAGGGGCTTTACGAACGTCCCGGCCTGCAACTGGAAATCGCCGGCAGCATTGATCCCGAGGCCGACCGCGACGGTTTGCGCCGCGCCAGCCTGGACAAAGAAATCCGCACCCGGCAATGGACGTCGCTGCGCAAATCCGAACGCGCCACCACCACGCCCGGCCAGCTCACGCTGACCCCGGAACAACACACCGACTGGGTGAAGACACTTTACAGCGAGGCGGTGGGCAAGGGCGTCATCAACGCCGCCTTCATCGCCGCCAACACCAACCTCATCGCCATCGCCGCGCAAATTCCATCGCGCTCGGGCAAAACTGAAAAAGATGCGACCCTGTTGATGCAACGTTCGTCAGCCACCGCGCCCAAATCGTCCAAAGCCGCCCCGGCCAAAGCTGCAACCTCTGCCGATCCGATGGAAACCATGCTGATGGCCACCATTCCCGTCAACGACGCCGATTTCCAAGCGCTGGCCGACGAACGCGCCAAGGCGGTTCGCGCCTATCTGTTGCAGACCGGCAAGGTGGAGGCGGAGCGCCTGTTCCTAGCGGAGAACAAAACGGGCGGCGTGAAATCCGACGGCAGCCGGGTTTATTTGCAGTTCCGGTAGCCCACGGCTCTTGAAAACCGACCTTAACTGGGTATACTCCCGCTCATGGCTAAAGTTCACGAAGAAAAACCCCGGACGTTCACGGATTTTGTCCGATTGGTGGAACTGCTGCAGACTCAGCAGCCCGGCTCATGTTGGTACCGGGGTAGCGGTCTAGCGCGCCACGAACTGTTGCCAACTTTGTATCGACACCGCAGACTGACAAACCTAAATGAACGCGCGCGCCTTGAAACGGAGCTTATGACACGTTTCCGCCAGCGCAGCATCCCTATGCACTCACGCTCACTAATAGATGACTGGGACGCTTTGTTCTTTATGCAGCATTACGGCGTGCCCACTCGGCTTCTGGACTGGACCGAGAATCCGTTCATTGCGTTGTATTTTGCGGTCATGTCAGCGCCGTTTGTTCAAGGATCAAGAGGCCAGCCAAGATTTCAGGAGGATGCGGCAGTGTGGATTCTCGACCCGATAAAATGGAATCGGCATTCGCTGGCCCACCAGAGTTACGATGGAGGAATTCTGACACCAGGTGATGACGCTTTGAAGGGGTTCAAGCCGACCCCCTCATTTGCAGGAATGTTTAACCATCCGGTCGCACTTTACGGCGCTCATAATAGCCCTCGAATTGTTGCGCAGCGTGGCGTTTTCACAATTTTCGGCCAAAATGCCAATCCCATGGAGAAAGTTTACGACTCGGAACAGTTCCCGCCCCGTTGTCTCATAAAGGTTGTATTGAAGCGTTCTCGGATATTCGGTTTCCGTAAATCCATTCTTAATCATGGGGTGAGCGAGTCGGTTGTATTTCCAGATTTGGACGGCCTCGCAAGAGAAATTAGACGAAGTTTCGGTTTTGAGGTGTAAAATGCAAACAATAACAAATAAGAACTTCCGGGTTACCCAATTCGAGGCAAAGACGCTGAGTTGGTGGCGAACGCGGCGAAAAAAAATCGATATGGACCCACCGTATCAACGAAGAGGGCGGCTCTGGTCTGAAACAGACAAGGCATATCTCATCGATTCAATTCTGAACGGGTACGATATTCCCAAGCTTTATGTTGCAGATTTCACATGGGGAGATTCGGCTCTAAACATGCGGAAACTTGCCTATGCGATTATCGATGGTAAACAGCGTTTCGAAGCGATCTTCGACTTCTTTGACGGGGTGATTGTTCTAAACGAGGATTTTGTTTACCTCGATAACCCTTCTCTAAAGCTCGCGGGGTTAGGCTATCAAGACCTTCTGAAAAATTATCCAGAAGTAGCAGAGGAGTTCGATAACTACAATCTGACTGTTATGAGTGTTGCTGCGCAGAACGTGAAGCCAATTCACGAGCTTTTCGTACGTCTGAATCGAAGTAAGTCTCTCACTGGGGCAGAGATCAGAAACGCGATGGCCGGACCTGCACCTGGTGTTATCCGACAGATCGCGAAGCATGAGCTTTTTATCGAGAATGTTAAGTTTCCCACTAAGCGCGGCCAAGACCTCAATGCTGCTGCCAAGGTTTTGCTATTTGAATATCATGATGGGCCACGAGAAACAAAGAAGAAGAACCTCGACGAATTTGTGCATGAAATGGAAAGAAAACAGACCCCGCGTCTTGAAGTGGCAGGCAGGCGGGTCGTTGACACGCTTGAGAAGATGACGGAGATATTTCTGCCAAAGGACCGCCTGCTGGGTTCTGCGGGTGTATTTCCTGTTTATTTTTGGATAGTGCGCAACGAAAATGAAAAAGATTATCATCGAATACGGGAATTCCTTGTGAACTTTGAGGCTGATCGTCGGCAAAACCGGCAACTGATTGCACAAGATCCTACTTCTCGGAAAATTGATCCCGAGCTCACCCAGTACGACCGTTATAACCGCAGCCCGGATGACCCGGAAAGTTACCGCGTACGATATGACATATTGAAAAAGCGGTTTAAGCAAGTGACGACGAGGCGTTCGTAAAACAAGCCGTATCAGTAACCGCAAGGGGGAATTCCCCGACGCGAAGCGGTCATTTCCTTTTATTTGACTGCTTTGCCGGAGTCACCCGATAAGGTGCTGGCTCTTCACGAAAGATGCCGCCGTCGTCAACCCAATCTAGATTTCGACCAATCAACAATTCGTCCATCTCGGCATGATGTGTGTTTTTCATCGCCACAGGTTTTGTCTCGAAGCCATGTCGCTCGGCCAATGCGCGTACTTCTTCGGCATTGTCGTAAGTCATCAGAAAATCGCCACGCAACTTTTCGCAAACAGAAAAGAGATGGTCGTGATCTATTTCAGAGTGCGTATAAAGCCGCGAACCGGCACGCTTGCCGCCGGCGGTATATGGCGGGTCAATAAAGAACACAGTTTCGCGCTCCTTCTGAAAACGAGCAAGCACATCGAACGCATCGCCGTGGATAAATTCAAGATGGTCGGCAACGAGTTCGATGTTTGTGATGCGCTTGGCAATCGTTTGCGGATACCAGCGGGACAAAATTCCTTTTCCGTTCTCGCCATGTTTCAAAACACCCGCGCCTTCAGCTAAAATCCCGCCGTGTGCTGTCCGGTTTTTGAGAACCGTTTGAAACGCCCAGTCGCATCGTGACTTTGGCGATTTGGCAAACTCTGCTTTAGCAGATTCTGGCGACAAATCGAAATCCATTATTCGTTTTGCCAGCCATTGTGCATCGCCTGCAAGAATTGTTTGCCAGACAGCGGCAATTTGGTCGTCGAGTTCAACCATGACAACGGAATCGGCAAGATGCTCAAATGCGGCGGTGAGGCTGATGATTCCGCCACCAGCAAACGGCTCAACGAGAACTTTTGGCCGGCTCGGAAGGCCAAACATCCAACGACGAAAAAGCGGCACGAGCCAAGTCTTACCGCCGGGATAACGGAATGGACTGCGCTGCGGCACGGAAGCCACATTCACTGGCCTGTCACGCTCGACGAAGTCTGGTAGTAAAAATGTTTGCGAGACGTTCATTTGCCAAATGGATTTTCGATTGTGCGATTGGTTGGCGGCGTCTCCAGTTTTTCATCAACTTTTGTTTGGAGCAGGCGCATGAAATCTTCCACTTTTCCTGGACGTGATTTTGTAATCTGGTTGAGAGCCGGCTCAAACCGCGTATAAACGGTTCGTTCCCGGAACAATTCATAATGCGCCCCGACATTTCCCGGCGGCTTTAAATCGTAAATCATCCAAGCAATGTCTGCTTTTTCTTTCGGAACTTCGGGCAGCTTTGGTAGCGTGTTAAAAAATCCTTTATTGAGGGCAACGGCAGTCTTTTTGCCCCAAGCGTTGATGATTCCGCCTTTAAAAATCAATTGCGGCGCGAGCCGCTTGCGGGACGATGACAAGTAATCTGGCCGGGGATAGTTCTCCTCGTCCGTCCAATCCATACTGTGGCGTTTCGCCGGCGATTCAATGTAATGTTCAAACGGATTGCGCACGTTGCCCGAAATATACACGGCCTGCACTTCCAACGCTCCGAAATCGTAAACCTTGCCCGTTTTGTCGTAGGCACAGAGAACAATGTCAATGTTGCCTGCCGAACCACCGTCAGCATCTTTCAAACGCACTTCCGTGAGCGTTGTCCAAGTTGCATTTGCCCGGAAAAAGAAATCTGCCGCGTCATCTGCAATCAGCCAGCCCTGCCGGAAACGGATCGGACAAGTAATGACCACCTCACCCTCATGGAACACACTGCACACACCGAGCGGGTCTTGCGCTTTGTCTTTGGTGCAGTTCGGTATTTTATTATTGAACGGACAAAGACGCTTTGTGCGATGGCGATTGGCGTTGGCACTCATGTCCGTTGCCGGGAACCCAAAAACTTCCGCGAGTGGATGCTTTGTATTCATTCGAGATTGTCGCCGCAATAAAGCGTACCCATGCCGTGAGTGTGCGTCGGAAATTTTGTTGCGTCAATCCGCCTATTGGGGCATCAACAACCAAGCTTTCAAGAATTTGAATTCACCGTTACATCACCACTTATCGAAAAATCGCTCGGACAATTTCCTTCCCGCCGAAAATCCAGATCGCCGCTGCGAGCGCGATGTAGGGACCGTAAGGCATGCGCGATGACCATTCGCGACGGCGCATCGCGATGAGTGTCACCCCGACCACCGCACCAATCATTGAACTGACCATCAGCGAAAACATCACGCCCTGCCAGCCAATGAACGCGCCAATTGCGCCCATGAATTTCACATCGCCCAGGCCCATCGCCTCGCGCGGCAGGATGATCTCCGCGCTCACGGCTTCCATGCAGGCCACCATTTCCGGATCAATTTTCTCTCCACCAATTTCCAGCGCCGACGGCGACAGCCGCACCAGCACGTCCTGGTAGCAACGATCCACCAGTTCCAGTGTCCGCGCCCGCAACGTAATCACATCTGACTTGCGGTAAAACAATTCTTCGTAGGGAATTTCCTTGTCCGGCAAATGCACGGAAGTTTCGGTGAAAATAATTTTCGTCTCCATCGGCAACTTCACCCGCTGCCTTCCAAACAGCCATTTGCCCAGCCGCAGAATCGCGTAGATTGTCGCCGCGCCCACGACCGCGCCGACAAAACTCCGCCACATCCCGACATTCAACGTGGTCGCCCCCTGCAACGGCGGAAGAAAAAATGACGCGGCAAAACCCACCGCCATGCCGCCGATGGTGATTTGGTCGGGAATGATGAAATGCTCGAAGTCAATGAACGTGGCCACGATCAGTCCCGCGAGAAAAACCGCGTAAACCAGGGCCAGCGGCATGGACGGAAGCGGATGACCGGCATCACCGAACGCCAGCCAGCAGCTTAGAAATGCCAGGCCCGTGAGCAGTTCAACCACGAAATAGCGCAAGGAGATGGGCGCACCGCAATTTTTGCAGCGTCCGCGCAACGCCAGCCACGTCACCAGCGGAATGTTCAGATACCACGGAATGGAATACTTGCAGTGCGGACAATGCGACTTGGGCGTGACGATGCTCATGCCCAGCGGCAGCCGGTGGATGCACACGTTCAAAAAGCTGCCGACGATGCAGCCAAACGCGAAAAAAACCAGCGACCAAAAATGAAACGGCAGGAGCGCCCAGTTGTGCGCGTTGAAAATCGCGTCAATGCCCATAAATAAAATTCCGCGGGGTGTTTTCAATCTGGGGGCGCTGGCGTCCCGCCGGCGAATTTTTCAATCCCCAATCCTGTAACTTGCCGGCGGGACACCGGCGCTCCCAGGAAACACCGGCAGATTCAGCGTTAAAAGCGTTGTGAAAAGAAATGCTCATGAAACTATTTGGAGAATCCCCTCAGCCGGCCTTCGGCCACCTTCTCCCCGCTTGGGCGGGGCGAAGGAATGTTCTCGCGCGAACGCAAAGTTTCCTCCCTCTCCCCGCCGAACGGGGAGAGGGCCGGGGCGAGGGGTTCGTTCACTCGCCATAAATATGTTTCTCCAGCGCACGGCGCATCACATCGACCGGCGCAGTTTTGCCCGTCCAGATTTCAAAAGCCTTCGCGCCCTGGTGCAGCAACATGCCCAGGCCGTTGGCCGTGCGGCAACCGGCGGCTTTGGCCGCTTTGAGCAACGGCGTTTCAGCCGGATTGTAAATCATGTCATAGACCGCGCGGGCCTGGCGCAAGGAAAACTGTTTTTCGTCCAAGGGCGACGGATCGCCGGGCTTCAAACCGAGCGGCGTGGCATTCAACAACAAATCCACCGGCCCCTGGGGAAAGCCAACCACGACTTTCACCCGCGAATGCCGCTTGCGGATTTCCTGCGCCACCGCCTCGGCCTTGGTGCTTACGAAATCTATCAGAAACAGTTCCGACACGTTTTCCAATGCCAGCCTTAAAGCCGCCACCTGCCCTGCCCCGCCGGTTCCGAGCAACAACACTTTCGCGCCCTCCAGTTTCAAGGCCAGGTCTTCACGCAACGAACGGGCCACCCCGCCGGAATCGGTGTTGAAACCCTGCGACCGGATTTCACCGGAAATCGGTCCTGAAAAGTGGTTCAGCGGCTGCCACTGTCCGCCGGCGTCCCGCGCCTCGAACCGGATGGTGTTCACCGCGCCCCACGTTTTTGCCGATTCATCCAGTTCATCCACGATTTGCATTGCGAGCAGCTTGTGCGGGACAGTGAGGTTCAGACCGGAAAACTGCATCGCCTTGGCGCCGGCAATGGCCGCGCGCAAATCGTCGGGGCGGACTTCAAACGCGAGGTAACGCCAGTTCAGGCCGAGCGCGGCGAACGCGGCGTTGTGCATTGCGGGCGACGCGGAATGGCGGATGGGAAAGCCATAGACCGCGCAGCAGCGCGTGGCGGCATTGATGGCGGATTGAACCGGTTGAGACACGCGCAATTTATATGCGGCAACGACGCAGGTTAAAAGCGCAAAGTCCGGCAATGGCAAATCAAATTAATCCGCCCAACACACCAACAACCGCACTGCCGCATTCCTCCGTAGCAGCCGACGTGAGTCGGCTCTAACTTTCGCGGGATGAGAATGAGCGGACTCACGTCCGCTGCTACATCAATAAACAAGGACAAGGACAGCAGCATCTTGGGCGGATTTGACCACATCCTCGAACTTTCTGTCAGCCGTAACCGGCTCCTTGAGTTTGGCGGAAACTGCCGGCACGGATTCAAGGAAGCCCAAAAGAAAACTGCTTTTGACCGCGTAATTTACATTTTCCGGCAACGCGCCGCTCGCTGCCAGCGCCGCCCGTGCGCTCAACTTGGCCGACACGATGCCCACCACATTACCATGCTCATCCACCAGTGCGCCGCCGGAATTACCCGGCTGCACTGGCACACCGATCTGGAAATATCGCACATTATCCTGTGCTCCGGACAACGACGCGATTTCCCCTTTGGCCAGCTTGGGCGAGAACCCCTGCAAACCGATGTTGGGAAAACCAACCGTGGCCACCGTGCCACCCAACTTCACGGCGCGACTCGCTGCAATCGGCAACGGAGAAAATTTCCCTTCTGCCTTGAGCAACGCGATGTCATTGGCCTCGTCCACTGTCACCACCTTGGCCGGAATCGTGCCTACACTGGTGAGCAAACGAACTTGCGCGGCATCCTTGACCACATGATTGTTCGTGATCAAATACCGCGCCGAGCCGACCGCCGCGGGCTGGCTCACATTGCTTGACGCTTGACAGGCGCAATAATGACATTATAATGTCTTTATGAAAACACTGACCGTTACCGCCGCCCGGCAAAATCTGGGCGCGTGGCTCAAGCGCAGCTTGAAAGGGGAGGATGTCGGCGTGACGATTGACGGCGAGGTGGTTGCCTTTCGTCCCGTCAAAGTTTATTCCGAGGACTACGCCGAACATGAATATGGCGTGACCGGCGAGCAATTGGACCGGTTTGCCGAACGGATGAACAAAGAACTGGACGCCGAACGCAAAGCCGGGCGGCTCAAACCTTTCACCGGGAAACTCAAGCGTGGCTAAACCCGTTATTGTTCTGTCCGCGCGCTTTCACGCCGCGCTCGAAAGTTTGAGCGAGGCGGATTTTGCGCACGTTGAATCGGCGCTTCAGGCAATTCCCGATTGTTTCGGCCATCCGCATACTCACAGCGGCATTTCCATCCGGCGGTTGAGGAAAAATATTTTCGAGTGCCGCGCCGGGTTGAAAGTGCGCTTGTTGTTCCGCCACAACGAAGGAGCTTTGGAATTTTTCTTTGCCGGGAACCACGATGAAGTGCACCGCATCATTCAAGACCTTTGAGTGAAGTTCCCCCGCCCTCTTTCATTGATTAACTCCGCCACTCGAATAAAGTATGCGGGTGAAATCCAAAGGCACGGTTTATCTCGTCGGGGCCGGGCCGGGTGACGCGGGCTTGCTCACGTTGCGCGGCGCGGAATTGCTCCGGTGCGCGGACGTGGTGCTCTACGATGCGCTTGTGAACCCCGGCCTGCTCCGGCTGGCCCCGCCGTCCGCCGAACTCATCGCGCGCGGCAAAAACATGTCCATGCCGCAGGAGGAAATCACCGCTTTGCTCATCGCCCGGGCGCGCGAAGGCAAATGCGTCGTGCGGCTCAAGGGCGGCGATCCTTACATTTTTAGCCGGGGCGGCGAGGAAGCCGAGGCGCTCGCAGCAGCGAAAATCCATTTTGAAGTCGTGCCCGGCGTTTCATCGGTCGTGGCGGCGCCGAATTACGCGGGCATCCCGCTCACTCATCGCGAGCATTGCTCCAGCTTTACCGTTTTCACCGGCCATGAAGACCCGGCGGACGCGAAAACCAGCCTGCGTTACGATCAAATCGCCAAAATCCCCGGCACCAAGGTTGTGCTCATGGGCACCGAGAAGCTGTCCGACTGGACCAAATCGCTCATTACGCACGGGATGTCGCCGGGCACGCCCGTGGCCATGGTCCGCTGGGGCACGACGGGACGGCAACAGGCCGTTGTCGGAACGCTGGCAACCATCGCCGGTCTGGCCGCTGAAAAAAAACTGTCGCCACCGGTACTGACGATCATCGGCGATGTGGTGAAATTGCGCGGGAAATTGAACTGGTTTGAAAAGCGTCCGTTGTTTGGCCGGCGTGTCGTCGTCACACGGCGTTCGGAACAGGCGGGCGGTTTCGCTCAACGGCTGACGGAACTGGGCGCGGACGTGCTGGAGGTGCCGACCATCAAAATCACGCAACCGAAGGAGACCGACGCCATCGTGGATGCGCTGCTGGGATTGAATGCCTACGACTGGCTGGTATTCACGAGCGTGAACGGGGTCACGGCATTTTTCGACATCTTTTTCCGGCGGTTCCAGGACATGCGCGACATCGGCGGCGTGCGCATCGCAGCGGTCGGCCCGGCCACGGCGGCGAAATTGCGCGAGCTGCATCTGCAGGTGGACTTGACACCGGACGAATTTACCGGAAAGAAAATCGCCGAGGCGTTTGCGAAATTCCAGTCCATCGAGAATCTGAAGATGTGCCTGTTGCGCGCCGAGGTGGCGAATCCCGATTTGCCGAAGGCGCTGGAGGAACTCGGCGCCATCGTGGACGACATCGCGGTCTATAAAACCGTGGCCGAAACCGAAGATCCGGCGGGCGCAGGGGCGACGCTGCTCGAAAGCGGCGCGGATTGGATTACCTTCACGAGCGGCTCGACGGTCGAACATTTTCACGCGCGTTTTGATTTGCCGAAGCTGCTGAAGAAATTCCCGCAAATGAAACTCGCGTCCATCGGCCCGGAAACCAGCAAAGCCATCCGCGCCCTGGGATTGGAACCCGCGCTGGAAGCGAAGGAGCACACGACGGACGGCTTGATTTCCGCGTTTTTAAAGGCGGTTTGAAGCATGAACATTTTTACGCTTCCAGTTGTCTATTTTCTGAATTTTCTGAATGGTTTTGGAAAGATGGAACGTTCAATAAAGAACATATTTTGGTCCGGCGTGGTTTTGGCCGCGTTGTACCTTGGCAGTGCGCGACTCGACGCCGCCACGTTCACGGCGTCACTCGACCGTGACACCATCATGCTGGGCGAAAGCGCCACCCTATCGCTCACGTTTGAGGATGGGTCGCCGCGGAATGTCCCCACGCCGCCGAACGTCGCCGGTTTGCAAATCGCCTACGTCGGACCGTCGAGCCAGTTCAGCTTCGTCAATGGTGAAACCAAGTCCACGGTCACGTACAATTTCACGCTGACACCGCGGCAGGCCGGCGATTTCACCATCCCGCCGCTGGCCGCCGACGTTGGCGGACAGCGGTTAAGTTCATCGCCGCTGAGTTTCAAGGTGCTACCGCCGAATTCGCCGTCACCGGCAGCTGTCAACTCCGGTTCGGAAGTCGCCTTCATGAAACTTACGCTGCCGGAAAAGGAGGTTTACCCCGGGGAAGTCCTGGCGGCCCGGCTGGACATTTATCTGCGCGACGATGTGCGAAATTTAGGCAATTTCCAGTTCACCGGCACACCTGCCAACGGATTCACCGTCGGCAAAATGATTGAAACATCCAAACAACGGGTGCAAATCGGCAATCGCGTTTACATGGATGTCCCGCTCGAAATCGCCCTCACGACCGTCAAGCCCGGGCCGTTAAGCGTGGGGCCATTCACCGCCGGCGCGGTGGTGGTTTTGCCCTCATCCAACCAGTCTCGCGATTTATTTTCATTTGGAATGTTCGGCGGCGGCGAACAAAGACAAGTCTCGCTCGCCACGGATACACTGAACGTGGAATCGCTGCCGTTGCCTGCCGAGGGCGCGCCGCCAAATTTCAACGGCGCGGTCGGCGACTACACCATGACCGTGACCGCCGGTCCGACCAATGTGGCCGTCGGCGATCCCATCACCGTGCGCGTCCAGATTTCCGGCCACGGCGCGCTCGATGCGCTCACATTGCCCGACCAGCCCGCCTGGCGCGATTTCAAGGCCTATCCGCCCACGCAGAACATTAAA
>Ga0181536_10001900_pt1 | contig 24195 bp, 22 predicted proteins | sample PEATcosm2014_Bin_41_FD_121105 | JGI IMG/M metagenome (GOLD analysis project Ga0181536, IMG submission 121105) | Peatland microbial communities from MTU Mesocosm Facility, Houghton, MI, USA - PEATcosm2014_Bin17_60_metaG | ecosystem: Environmental > Terrestrial > Soil > Wetlands > Peat | place...
AAGACGGCCACCGGAATGCGACAGGATGGTGCGCCGCCAGCGCTCGGCACCGACCAAAATCAACCCATCAAACCAGTGCATCCACTACATATAGACGAGCCTGGGACAACGGGATAAGCCACCACGCGCCGGGTTGACGACGACATTGACTTATAACAACAGCAACCAGCTAACCAAAGTCACCGGCCCGTTCGGTGCCGTGATGAGTTTTACATATAACGACAGCAATCAAGTCGCGACGATGACCGCGCCGGACGGCGGGGTCTATACTTATACCTATTCCATTTATGCCATAAAATACCTTCTTTCCGTCACCTATCCCGATAATACCGTGCGATCCTATCAGTATGGAGACCAGTTTTATCCTTATGCGTTGACCGGGATTGTCGATGAGAACGGCAATCTCTTTGCGAGCTGGACTTACGATTATGAGGGGCACGCCACATCCAGCCAACACGCAGGCGGCGCAGACTTGACCACTGTTTCTTACGGCATTAACGCCTCGACGGTGACTGATGCCAATGGCAACTCGCATACTTATAATCTTCAGACCATATTCGGCGTCCCCAAGCCTGTTAGCGAAACCGGCGCTCCCCTCCCGTCTCTGGGCGGCGATGCGTTCAGTTATGACGCCAACGGCTTCCTTGCCGGGATGACCAACTATGACGGCAACATCACGACCTACACACACGATACGCGCGGCGATCAGTTGTCGCGCACTGAGGCGTATGGCACGGCGCTGGCGCGGACGACCAGCACGACGTGGCTCTCGACCTTCCATCTGCCGAGCCAGATTGTTGAACCTACGGGCCGCACAACTACTTTCACCTATGACGCGCACGGCAACATCCTGACCAAAACCGTAGCGTCCGGCACCGAAACGCGCGTCTGGACTTATACCTATAACACGGCGGGGCAGGTGCTGACGGCCAAAGACCCGCTCGGCCATGTGACCACTTACACCTATGACGCCTACGGCAATATCGCGACCGCGACGGATGCGTTGGGGCATAAAACCAGCTTTACCGCATACGACAATGCCGGACGCTTGCTGTCGTTCAAAGACCCGAACGGCCTTGTCACCACTTTGACCTATGACGCGCGTGGCCGCTTGCTGGCGCGCGCCGAGGGCGCGGAGGTGACCAGCTTCGCCTACGACGCCGCCGGAAACCGCATCAAACTCACGAGGCCGGACGGTTCATACATCACCTATGTCTACGACGCCGCGCACCGCTTGACGCAAGAGGTTGATGCGCTGAACGACCAGATGGGCTTTACGCTCGACGGCAACAGCAACCGCACCAATGTGTCGCTGTACGACCCTTCGGCGAACCTGACGCAAACGCGGTCTTTCGGCTATGACTGGGTTAATCGCCTGATACAGGAAACGGGAGCGCAGGGTCAGCAGACCACCTACACCTACGACCCCGAAGGCAACCTGACGGGCGTCAGCGATCCGTTGAGCCACAACACCGCGTTCGCCTATGACGCGCTGAATCGCCGGGTGCAGACGACAGACGCCGAAGGTGGCCTCACCAAATTCGCCTACGACCCGCTCAACCGCCTGACCGGCGAGACCGACCCGCGCAATCTGGCGACGAGTTACGCCTATGACGGCCTCGACGACCAGACCGGCATCGCCAGCCCCGATACCGGCACGACTGCAAAGACCTATGACGCCACCGGAAACGTCCTGACTTCGACCGACGCGCGGGGCAAAAAGACGAGCTATAGCTATGACGCTCTGAACCGAGTGACCAAGGCCGCCTATGCCGACGGCACCTCGGCCACCTATGCCTATGACCAAGGCACGAACGGCATCGGCCACCTGACCACGCTGACCGACGCGGCGGGGACGACGACATGGGCGTATGACCAGCACGGACGCGTAACAGCCAAGACCCAGAAGACGGGCAACGTCACCCTGACCACGCGCTACGCCTATGACGCCTATGGACGATTGGGCGACATCACCTATCCCTCCGGCAAAGTGGTGCAACTGACCTACGACGCGGCGGGGCATATCAACGGGCTGGCGGATAACGGAGCGTGGATTGTGTCCGGCGTCACCTACCGCCCATTTGGCCCCGCAAACTCATGGCGCGAGGGCGACGGCGCGGCGTTCATCCGCGCGTTCGACACTGACGGGCGCATTGCGGCGATAGCGCTGGGAGCGACCGCGCACGACCCGGCGACCGTTACGCAAACCTTCACCTACGACCTCGCCAGCCGCATCACGGGCATGACGGAGACCAACCAGCCCGGACAGGCTTTCGGCTATGACGCGCTCGACCGATTGACAGGTGTTGCCAAAGGCACCGGCAAAACAGCCCAAACAACCGCCTATGCCTACGACCTCGATGGCAACAGGGTCAGCGAAATAGTTGCGGGAGAAAAAGCGGAAACCACGGCCTATGGGTACGCCGCCACCAGCAACCGGCTGTTGCAGACAGTACGAACCCACGAACATGATACGCAGAAGGCCGCCCTGGCCTACGACGCCGACGGGAACCTTCTGTCGGACGACGCTCACGAATGGACGTATGACGCCAAAGGCCGCATGGCGAGCGTGGCTCCGGCCAACAATGCGGCTGTCGGAGAGTTGGGCGGTTTCGGCGGCGGCGAACAGCCCGCAGCCATGCAAACGACCGACTACGCCGTCAACGGTCTCGGCCAGCGCGTGGCGAAGCACAGGGATTCAGGGCGGTCGGAAACCGGAACCACTTACGTTTACGACAATGCCGGACACGTCCTCGGCGAGTACGATGCCCAAGGCCACGTTCTCGAAGAAACCGTGTATCTCGGCGATCTGCCCGTTGCGATTCTGAATGGGCAGGACAAAGGCTTTGACCGGGATTACAGCGCGGTTCTCTACATCGCCTCCGATCAACTCGGCGCGCCGCACCTCATCACCAACGCGCAGGGTCACGAAGTCTGGTCTTGGCACCATGACCCGTTTGGCCAAGGCACAACGCTCTCCACTGTCGCGCAGGCCGACTTGATCCATTACGACCAGAGGTTCCCGGGGCAGGTGTTCGATGAGGAGTCCAACCTAAACAACAATGGATTCAGGGATTACAACCCCGCCACTGGGCGGTACGTTCAGTCTGATCCGATTGGTTTGCTGGCTGGCGTCAATACCTATGGGTATGTCGGAGCGAATCCGATCACTTATTCGGATAGGAAGGGAGAAGGCCCAGAATTTTTATTACCGGTACTTGTCGGGATGGGGGCTATTATACTAAATCAAACTTCGTACTTCATATGGGCGATTACTCCGCCAAAAGCTCCTAATACAGTTCCACCACCTCCTACGCCAACTTCCGCTAATATGTGTAACGCAGTAAATCCGTATGGAACAACAATGGGTTCGAATGGTACTTTTGTCTATAGTGGATCGCCAAGAATGGGGTCGGGTGAATCTCCAGAACAACCTGAGGATTTGCCAGAAATGCCTCAAAACCCCACAGTTCCAAGTTGGACGGGTGGGGGAATGTCATATCCAATCTCTGGGCGGTGATTGAGCAAAATCAGACTCTGAGTGAAAAACAGGACATGTACCAGCCAAGAAAGAGGGCAAAATGTCGATGAAGTTGACTTATAGAACGATAAGGGTTCTGGGGTACATGTCCATTGCTCTGGGAACCATGAATACAGCTCTCGATTATTATCATGGATTATCGGACACATCACATACCTACGATCCAGGAGTCGGCTTGGGCAACGAAGCCATTGTACTTATAGGCGTCATTGCATTAGTAATTTCTCAATGTCTCAAAATCATAGAGGGGCGTTTAAGTAAACTCGAAAGTTCCACTAGATAGTGAGAGTCTCGAATAATAATCGCTACAGAGAATAAAAATCGGTTCGCTCCTTTTTAAGATGGCTGTGCGGCTCGGCGGGATTGTGCGCTGCTTCGAACGACGCCGCAGGATCGATGGGCTGACGGAATGTTTTCGTCCGGCAACCGGTGCGAGGCGATCCCGACCGTCCGATCGCCGCGCGCAGCCTCCGTGACGCCGAGCGCGCCCCTTGCCGTTCTTTCCTTCGAGGCGTGACTCATGCCGCGCGGAGTTCGCACGTTCGCCTTCGTCGGAGTGCTTGGCCTTCGCGAACTTGCCGATCGACCGTGCCCCTTTCCGCACGGGCCGCCGAGTGGACCTCGATAACGCGCGCCCTACGACGCACTCCGGCGCTTCGGGGTTTCGGCCCTGCGGGCCTTCAGTCTTTGACCGCAAACCGGGTATCCCCGCCTTTCGGTCCCCCGGAACAAGAGTCCGGGGTCCCTGCCAAGGCGGGTGATCCCCCTCCCGGTTCGCGCCCCGCCGCTGCCGAAGCCTCGCGTCGTTGCCGGTCGCTATCGAGGCCCCAAACCGGCGGCCTCACAACGCGAAAGGACACGATCATGATCATCGGCAACTTCACCTACAACAAGGCCAAGGACACCTACGCCGGCGAAATCAAGACGCTCACCCTGCTGCGCGGCAAGGTCGCGTTCCGCCCGGCGGAAAGCAAGAACGGCAAGGGTCCGCAGTACCGCGTCGTCATCGAGGGCACGCCCGGCGCGGTCGAACTCGGAGCCGCCTGGCGGCGCACCAGCGAGGCCGGACGCGAATTCCTGTCCGTCAGCCTCGACGACCCGGCCCTGGGCCGTCCGCTCAGCGCGGCGTTGATGCCGTCCGAGGACGGCGCGGGCGCGATCCTGATCTGGTCGCGTCCCGCCGCCAAGCGCGACGCGCCGGCGAGCTGACATCGATCCGGCACCGGCCGTGCGGCCGGTGCCGCTTTCTCGCATCAGTCGCTCTTCCGCCGTGCTCGGCTTTCGCCGAAGCCTCGTCGCGCGTGCGGCGCTGCGCCGCCGCGCGCGACACAGCGCCCGCGGCGCGAACTTTAGCGTTCGCGCGCGCCGCCATCGCCGTCTCGCGACCGCCGCTGCGGCGCAAGATCAGGATACATCTCATAGAAAATGCCGAGCGTGCCGCGCGCCTTGTGAGTCTCATAGAGCTGCGCGCGAAGAACTGCCGCCCGCTCTTCGGCCGTCAGTGACTCAAGAAAGGTCGGACGGCGTTGCTGCTCCCGCTCCATGTCTCGGCCTCCGGCTCCGGAATTGCGGCTCATGGGGCACCGCAAAATGGGTGCAACCTATCGCACGGCAGGCGTTCCGATGCGATGCGGAGAGGCGGCGATTGCCAGGGTTTGCAAGACATTCGCCGTCTTCGCGGCGACGAAGAGATTATGCTCGCGTCATGCGCACGCATGTACGGCTCGCCCGCCCGCAAAGACGCGCGCAGACCGCGCGCCAAGTCGCTCGGCCTGTCGCGACGCCGCGAACCGTCGCGAGATCGCACGCGCCGGTTCCCTACCGGGATCGTCCGGCACCCGCGTTCCCGTCCTCGTCCTGGGAGGGGTTCCAGCCGGACCCTTATGTCGACTATGGCCGCTTCCTCACGCCCGAGGGCGGCGTCCTCATCGTCTACAAGGACCTCGATCTGCGCCTTCGCCACACGCTCTGGCGCGTATTCGCGTGGACGACATCGACCGGGTTCGAAGGTTGGTATTTGCTCTACCATTCGCCGGTTCACGCCGTGTGGCTCAACATCGCCTGCCTGCTCGCCATGGCGATCGTCAACTGGCTGATCGTCAGAAAGCCGGTCGAGGTCTATCGCACGATCGAGATCAGGCCGGATTGCTTGATCATCGAGGGCGCCGACGTTTTCTGGCGACGAAACATGGCAACCGGCTGGCCCTCGTTCCGTCCCGACGAGGAAGGCAATCAAGTCCTGTGCGGCGTCTACGGCACGCGCTTCGTCGAGTATCTGACCGTGCGCCGCTTCGACGAACTGGACCGCATGCCGGAGGTGTTCGCGTCGCATTTGCAGGATGCGATGCGGCAGCTCTGGACCAGGCCTCTGTGAATTCCCCATGGTTCCGAGGAAGGGATTCCAAACACGCCGAGCCTTGTGATGAAACGACCTAGCCAACAACATAGCGAGCGCGTATTCTCGCCAGCGGTAATAGCAGGCGACGTATATGCAAACCCCCTATGTTCCACATACCTTCGGCGAGGAGGTACGCCGCAAGCTCGGAAGTCGTCGAGGTTGGCTCACCGCAGGCGTCGCGTCGTCTATCCCCTGGCCTTCTTCCGACGTCTGCATCCATTATGCCGGTGACGACTATTTTCTTCGTGGGTCCGAAAGAGAGGAAAAGCCATCGCCTCCAGGGATCTCCATCGCGTGCGATCAACGCGGTTCGGACGAAGCGATAGCAAAGGTCTACCGATTTACGTCTATTCTAAGCTGGTTTTTGGGCGGGTATGTGGATGTATCGGGGTATATATGGGGAAGCCATCCATTCCTATATGGGAATCCCAGAACTGTTTATTCGTCGCTAGGAATTGCAGGTACGAAATCATTTAACTGCAACCATATGCCAATAATCGAGCACGATCATATTCGTAAAGCCCTTGCGTTCTGGCGCGAGGGGAGGAGACTGATCTCGGTACACGATAGTTATGCGTTTCTCAGCTTTTACAAGGTTATTGAATCTCAATTCGAAGATGGAAAGAAAAAGGCAGACTGGATTTCGTCGAACATCGAAAGACTGACCGATCGAGCGGCCAAGCGTGTCGCGGAGTTGCGCGCTTCAGGGATAGATGTGAGCCGACATCTGTTCGACAGTGGCCGCTGCGCAGTGGCGCACGCGTCTCTACAAGGTGAGATCGTCGATCCGGATATTCCCGAAGATAGGCGGCGTCTGTCGGCTGACTTGGTCATCATAGAAGAACTTGCGCGAATTTATATCCGCGACGAGCTGAAGGTTCCCGATTCGCGATCTCTATATAGGTCACGAGATCGCCTTGCGCCGTGGGGACCTCTGATTTCTGCGCAAGCGCTGGAAACGCTGAAGGCAGGCAAGACTCCGGAAAGCGTTGCGGGACTGGAGGGCCAGAAGGTATCTATTGGGATTTGGCCAGATGGGCCAATACCCGGCCTTGAAAGAATGACCATGCACGTTGATGCTGTCGAAAATGGCGTCATAAAACTCGTGCTAATCAACGAGCGTAAAACGATCCTTCTTGTGTTCTTTCTCGATCATCGTAGCGGACGATTACACACCAACTTGGAGGATGGAGGTCTGCTATATGGCAATAGCTCGCCAGACGAGAACGACGTGCGTGCTTACGCCACGTTCTTCTACAGAGTTCTGGGAAATGGAGTAGCTGAGTTGACGTGCGGCGACCTTGAACCGATCGATTGCGAGGTTGTCATTCCCGTGAACATCATTCCTCCCAATCCGGATGAGGCAATTGCCGCCGCTGTGGAGCGATTTCGAAAAGAGAATGCGGAGCGCGACGTTCCTCAGGGTTGACTCATCGCTGCCGTCCATCGCACGGCCTGCGCGCGGATCGCGGCCACATCGTCGTGCTCCAGCCGTATCGCCGCGGCGGGCGGCTCGCCTTCGATGATCAGCAATTGGCTGAAGCGCTGGCGCGAGAACGCCGTGCGCAGTTCGAACGGCGCGACGAGCCGTTCAAGGCGGCGCGCGATGTAGTCGAGCGTCGATTGATCGCCGTTGGCGAAACACTGGACAAGACCAGCGTTGCCGAGGAACGTTTCCCAGCCGCTTTGATAATTGCGTCGGAGCTGGGTCGTATCCTGAAGCACCGCCCACAGCTTGACGCCGAACCCGGGAAAATACGCCGCCGCGCGTTCCATGATTTCCATGTGACCGAGCGTTGCGAATTCCTCCATCATAAACAGGATGGGCGGCCGGTCCCTCGGATAGGTCCCCATTTGTTCGAGCACGGTGCAGGCCATCTGCACGACGAGGCGCAACCAGCGATAATGGCTTTGCATGCGGCCGACCGGCAGGCACAGATAAATCGTCGTCGGCCGGTCAGCGCGTAGCGACGCGAGCCTGAAGTCGGATCGGCGCGAGATTTGCCGCAAGGGAAGCGAGTCTAAAAAGTCGGTCTGCGCCGCCGCCGTGGAAAAGATGCTGCCACGCTCCGTCAGCGGCGTCGCGATAAAGCGGTTGCCGACGGCGGCGAGAATTCCGCCGAACCTTGTGCCCGCTTTGCTCATCGCGCCGAGGAGCGTTTGCACTGCGACGCGGTTCTCATTGAAGAACTGCTCGTCGGGCTGACCGTCATCGGGCGGGCTCGCCCGTAGCCTTACCGCGCGCAAGAGCGGCGGATAGGTCAGGGACAGCAATTCGCGCACGGTGACAAGGTTGCGCTCGCTTGCGGGCAGCGTCAGCACCAGCAGGATGATTCCGAGCAAAAGCGCCCGCGCGCTGTCGTTCCAATGCTTGGCGCGCGCATCGCCGTCATCGACGATCAGCGCGTGCGTGATCGCGGCGACATCGTCGACGACGGTCCAGCTCTTGGGATCAAGCTCGGCAAGCGCGTTGAAGCAGGCGCTGCGCTCGCCCGAATGGCCGAAGGGATCGAGCACGTAGACATTATGACCGAGGGCGCGGCGCAGGCGCGCGGTGCGCGCCAGCTCACATTTCGGATCGAGCGCGAGCATCGAGCCGGGATACAGATAGAGGTTGGGCTCAAGAACGGTCGAGGTCTTGCCGGCTCGCGCTCCGGCGATCGTGACTATGGGTCGATCGTCGAGATGACCGAGGAACCGGTGCGCGAATTTGCCGAGAATGATCTGCCCCGGCAGGTAGGCGTAGCGGGCGAGTTCGTGCGGAGCCATCCAGTAATTGACCGGCGGCCGGTCCGGCACGAACCGCGGCAGCAGCACGCCGCGCGGAAGCGTCTTCCCGTAAAGCTCGCGGCTGCGGTCATCGAGCGCGCCCAGGCCGAGATGCGATTGGGGGCGCGACAGCGCGAGCGGCGATGCCCACTTCTCGCGTTCCGTTGGGTTCCACCAACTCAATCGCGCTCTCCCTGTCGGCCGCCTCATCGGCTCATGCCACCATAGCGACCCGCGCAATCCACGCGCATGCGATTGTCGCGTAAAGATTGGTAGTCGCGCTCTGTGGCGATACGGAAACCAGCAATCAGGAGCATTGCGCACAAAGTTTGTAGCGTGCCGTAGCGATTGGCGATGTGATGTCATGCGTTGGAGAAATTGTTTGAATTTCGGTTGATGTGAAAACACGTAGCAAAGTCTGAGAATTACAAGTCGTTACAATGGGAGGGAAAACGGGAAAGGAATAAATTAGTCGGAAGAGGGTAGCGAGATGTCCCTTTGCCTAGGGGCAAAGGGTCTCGTTCAGGGGCCGGGAAGGTGGCCCCTGAAAACCCAGGACGCATGCGCTCTGCCAAGGGAAACGCGACCATGGGCCGGCCAACGAAAGCGGAACCACGCTGCAAGCAGCTCAACCTCAGCCTCACCGAGAGTGAGTTGGCGAGCATCGCGCGGCGCGCCCAGGCTGTCGGCATGCGGCCGGTTCATTTCGGGCGCGCCGTGCTGCTTGATCAGACCCGCAAACTCGCTCCGAATTCCGAGCCCGCGGGCAATGTCGCGCGGCTCGTTCACACGCAGCTCGTTCGCCTCGGAAACAATCTGAATCAGATGGTGCGCCATCTGCACAGCACCGGCGATCCCTTGCCTGCCGACCTCGAGCCGTTGCTCAGAGATATTCGCCACATCGTCGCGCGCGGGTGCCGCGATGATCGTTAGAATCCTGTCGGGCGGAAAATCCTTCACGGGCCTTGCCACCTATCTCACCCACGATCCCGAGGCGGAAACCGACGAACGCGTCGCCTGGACCCACACACTCAATTGCGCCCACGACCATGTGCCTTCGGCCGTCGACGAGATGCTGTGGACCGCGCGCGACGCCGAGCTTCTCAAACAGGAAGCCGGCATTCGTGCCGGGGGCCGCGCCACGGAAAATGCGGTCAAGCATCTGAGCCTCAATTGGTCGCCCGACGACCAGCCGACCCGCGAGCACATGATCGAAACGAGCGAGGAGTTTCTTCGCCACATGAAATGGCAGGATCACCAGGCGATCCTCGTCGCGCATGACGACAAGGCGCATGCGCATGTCCACGTCATGCTCAACGTCGTCCATCCCGAGAACGGGCTGCGTCTCGACGACGGTTTCGAGCAGCGGCGCGCGCAGGCATGGGCGCTCGACTATGAGCGCGAGCAAGGGCGCATTTATTGCGAGCAGCGGCTCTTGAATCCGAACGAGCGCGAGGATGCGCCGCCGCGCAACGCCTGGCTTGCCTTCCAGGAAAATAGGAAAGAATTCGAGCGCGCGGAAAAATCCCTGCGCGACAATGATCCGATTTTAGTCGGCGACGAAATAATTCCGAAAAATGCCAACGCCGAGGAATGGAAAATTCTCAAGGAAATGCAGACGCATGAACGGTTGGAATTTTTCGCCGATGGAAAATCGGCATTTTCTGAATTGCGTTTATCGATTTATCGCGAGGTGCGGGAGGAATTTCGCGACCGCTGGGGCGAATTTTATGCCGCCCAGCGCGACGGTGGCGATGTCGCCGCTCTTGCGAATCTTAAAGCGGAACTCATCGCCGATCAGAAAGCCGTGCTCGACGCGCGGCGCGACGAGGCGTGCGCGGAGCTGCGCGAAACCCGCAACGGCCTGTATCGCGAGCTTCTCGACGATCAGCGCGACATCCGCCACGGATTGCGCGGACGCCAGGAGGCCGGCTTCGACAACACGCTCTTTCTCCAGTTGGCCGAGGACAGGAACGCCGGCAAGGATATGGCGCGCGACTTCGACGACGCAGCCGTGGCGACAACTGCGCATCAGGATGAAGAGCGAAACGTCCCCGCGGCGTTCAGCGGCACGTCGAGGGGCGAGAGTGCCGGCGCAAAGTCCGGCGCGGATATGGGCGAAGGCGTCGCCACCGGGCTTGGCTTCGGCTTCCTCTCTATCCTCGAAAGCATCGCCGACGGGTTTATCGGCGCGAAACCCGATCCTCGACCGCCGCCGAGGGAGCCGGAACCGCCCGATCGGTATCCGTTCGAAGCGGTCATCGACGACGCGCGCAAGCGACAGGAGCGCGAACGGGAGGACGCCGACGCCGAATGGCGCAAGAGGCAAGGCTATCTCTCTGGGGAATAATCGCGGGACCGGGCCAGCCACGTCCGTGTCCCCTGATTATCCGGCGAACAAGAACGACCATGCGAGCGAGGGGCAGACCGATGCTGCGCCAAGAGTGCGCTTCCCCTTGGCTGCGGTAACAGAAGTCGCACGCCGGCGCATGCCCGCGCCTGAATTCGACGCCGACGAAGAAGGCGGCGCGGAGGAGATCGAAATTGACAAGATGTATCGGCGGAAGCTCGCAGGCCTACGCCATTTGCCTCGGCTTGATAGACCGCACGCGCGCCGCGCCGCGCGCGAATGGCGTCTGGCGGCCTTGAAGGCCCTGCACGAGAAGCGCGCCGCGGAGCGCCACGCGCGACGCTTGCTTCGCCGGTTGCAGTCACCTGCGCCCTGTTAAAGGAGGTTCTCTTGCCGCTTGAGACCCGCAGCGTTCCGCGACAGATCTTCTACCTGATGCTGGCCCTAATCGGCCTGCTCGCCACGCTCTCCCTTTTCGTCCGCTGGCAGCTCTAGCCGCTTCAGTTGAGCGACGAAGATTTTCGCGGACGACCGCGGGGCCGTTTCGGTGGCTGCGGAGGATTATCGGGACTTCCGAATGGCGCCGGAGCGAAGACCGGCCCGACCCCTTGTCGATTGTCATTGACCGGCGCGCCGCGCGGGAGAATTTCAGCCTCAGCGCCTCCTTTTCCTGCGCCGCCGTTCAGTTCCACCGCCATGTCATCGACGATGCGCACTACCCGCATATACGCGTCGCGCGCCAGGAGCGCCGCATAGGTGGTCGGGACGAAGCTCGTCACCTTGGCCAGCACCGCCGCCAGTTCAAAGCCGAACGACGTCACATCGATCAGCACGATTACGGCGGCAATCTTTGGATCAGACTGAGCGATGTGCTCAAGGGCCATGAGCTGCGCGAGAAGCCCGTCATCGCGGCCGACATGGTCAGGTGCATTCTCGACGGCCTTGCGGATTGCGTCGTCGCGTCCCTGTGTCAGGTTTGCGAGTTCGTCCTTCATGGTCGACAGCTTGGCGTTCTCGGCGGCGAGCGCGGTTTCAAAGCCGGGAAGCTGGTCATCGGAACGCTGCCTGGTCGCGTCGTTTGCCGAGGTAAATTGTTTGCGCAGCGCGTCGATCCGAGCGCGCGCGGCATCCAGAGCAATCGCGATTTCCTGCGCGTGACGCTTTGCGTTCGCGACCTCTTCCTGTGCCGCTTTGTGCCTGGGGCCATCGCCGGCTATGCCGGAATTGCCGGGTCCCTTGATCCCGCCAAGCTCACTCGACGCGAACGTCTCGGCGGCCTGCACCTCGTCATCGGCCTTGGCCTGTCGCGCCAGGAGCTGCGTCAGCTCTTGCTGCGCTTGCTGTATCTGAGGGTCATTAGCCGAAGGGTCGACTTGGTCCTGCCGCAAGGCCCCGACCTGCCCTGCCAAAGCGGCGACCCGCGCGCTTTCCGTCGTAACGGCTTCAGTCGCGCGTTGGATTCCCCCGTCGACCAGGGCCGTGGCGTCGGCGATGAGGTGAGCATTCGCTTGCAGATAGTTGCTCTCCGTCCGAGCCGTGATGTCGCTGGCAAACACGATGAGCGACAAGAAGATCGCCGTCAGCTGCGCGAGGCCGATCGACAGGAGAATGCGGATCGCGAGGAAAAACCCGGCCTTGATCCGCGCACCGGGACCGCCCGAAATATCGAGCCCGCCGCGTTTCAATTCTTCGATGCCGCTGAGGTGCCACCCCGACCGCATGATCATGTACGAGTCGATGAGCATGATGAAGGTGGCTATGAACATCGACGCAGCCACGAGTTCAGGGCGAATTTGTCCCGGTGCGGCGAAAAGCCGATGGCTGATGATGAAAAAAAGCGCGGCCTGATACAGCCACGTGCAGATCATGATCTCCGCGACCGCGCGCGCATTGTCCCAATCGTGAGGCGGGCACTGCCGCAGCGTCTGTTCGTCGACGCCGGCGATTTTCAGCAGAAACTTTGTGAACGGACCGGCCTTCCGGGCAAGCTGAGCGCTTTGAATGTCCATGGCAGTGCTCCTCTGCTCACGTGTTGTCGTCAGGAAAGAAATCTTCGAATGATGGCGACGCGTCCGATCGCTCGTTGAGGATTGAGAGCATCTCGCTTGTCCGCGACGTTCGTTCATCAGCAGGATCGATCTCGGTGCTGCTAGTTCCGGTCTCTATGTGCGCGGAGTTTGTTGGCAGTTTTGACCGCCCAGTCGGCCTCGCCGCCATGTGCGTGGTCGACATCGCCGCGCGATTAGGGGAGCTCTGAGTGGGCTGCCGCCCTTTTCCAACGCGAGTGCGGCCGCGTGTCCCCTTGTTCACGGCAGCATCTCCTCGTCACACAAGGCGCAGATCAATTTTGATCCGCGGTTCGCCCAAGCGACTTGGCAGCCGGGCGTTGGGCATCGATACCGCGTCTTGCTTGCGGCCTTTCGTTCGCGCTCGCGGAGCGAGTGATCCTCGTCTGTACTTCGAGGTTGGGAGCCTGCGATCTCTTCACCCTCGTCAGCCTCGACACACCGGTACGCGCGGTCTTGAAACAGCGTCGTTCGTGTCGTCGAGAGATACGATTTGCATGCGCGATCAAACGGCCCGTTTTCTCGAATAGAATGCGAGACGTGATCGCCCGTCGGTCGCCCACCCGGTTTTCCGGTCGAACTCGGCACGAGACCGATATCGATCATCTTCAAAGCCCACCGCCTATTGTGGTAGCCGCGGCGGCCGGGCCGGTCGAAATGGTGCTGCCAGAGGTGTGCCATCTCGTGCATGAGCGTAGATAGAACCTCTGGCGTCAGCCTTCGCGCGAAGTGGATCGGGTTCAGCGCGATTTCATCGACGACTTCCGAAGCGTCATCGACGTTCACGAAGCGCGAAGGGGCAAAGTATCCAAGCGCTCGCCCTTGCCGCTCGAACGTGATCAGGCACGGGGGGAGCTTGCCGCCGAACAATTCTCGATTGAAGAACTCGAATGCGTCGTCGAGCTGGGCATGTGAACGAGCGGGACGCCGAACGCTTTTTGGCGCGCACGCGGCAATCCCCGTTCGTTGGGGCGCTGCGAACATGACGGGATACCCTTGCAAGGCCGAGATATATCGGCGGCTTCCAATTCGATTTCAGGGATACTGGGGCTCGCCCCTCGGGCGGGATCGAGCCCCGATTCGACGCGCGTGATCAGCGGTGCAGTGATGCGCAAGTGGCAACGGTGACGGTCCCCCACCACCGGAGCACTTCACTTGCCTCCTTGAGAGTTGAGATTCTTGCATCGATCGCGTCGCCATGGGCGGGCGAAGTCCACACAATGCGCGGACCGCAGATTTCGCAAAGACTCGTAGGATAAAGCTTGAAGACGTGAGGGGCGACCTCTTGCAGTCGGCCGCGAGCCAGGGCTCGGCGCTCGCCTTCGGTGCAGGCCTCAACGATGCAATTGATGAGAACGCAATCCGCGATCTTGGGAGGTTTCAGAGGCTCAGTCGTTTTCCCGGGTTTGGAATTGTCGTTCGCGGTTTCAGCCTTCGTCGTCAGCAAGGACTTTCGCGTTATCGCCGTCATCGGGCGTCCCTCCGCGTACGGCGCTCGATCGCGCCTCTCACGCTGAAGAAAGGTACGTCAGATCGGCAATCGCGTCAATCATAATTATGACGGCCAATTAACATCTGGTTTACGGCTTTGGAACCCCAGCGGCACCTTTCCTGCGAGCCCGATACTCACGAGCAGCGGCCGCCGCTTGCATTTGCCGCGAACCTTCATGTTTCTTGAATCTGCGCGGCCGAGAACCACGAGGCTCAATTCGCAGCTTAAGGTCGTCTTCGGGGTGTCGCTCGGATCTAATGTGGCTTGCGTAGGCTTGTGACAGCGCAAAATCTCTTCTTGTGATATGTCCTCGCGTAAAACGGGGATTATCAAGCCAAGAGTCATAGTTCTCTCTAATAAACCGGGCGGGAGTCGTTTTTCCGATCCCGTCTCTTAGCCATGTCTTCTTGACCTTTTCAGCCAGCTCGCGATCAAGTTCGTCGAGGCCATTGGCGTCAAATTTGTTTGCGCCGGAATCTCGCGCGACTACATTCCTTTCCCTGGCGTCGCTCCGACCACCACGTCCTTCCAAGATAGCCGCAGCCATGCCCATTGCACGAGCACAAACTTCGGGAGATGCCCGAGCTTTTAGATCGCGAACCGAACGTAAGAAGGCCTCGGTTAGCCCCTCGCTTTCGGCATTGCCCGGAACGTCCGCCCTATTGATCGCATCACGAGCCAAGTAAGTATCGCTGTTGTTAGTAGTTGTGTCAAATATAGAATAACTATCTGCACTTTGCAAATCGGTAGAAATGCTCTCGTCAAACAAAAGCCCCGTAGACGCGTCGAACTTAATTCCCGTCTCAACGACCTTAGACCGATCGGCTACGATGCGATCGTCGAGAGAATCGGTTCCGGAGCCGAAAGAAGGCTTCGCACGATTTCTGCTGGATGTGGGCATTGTGCTCAAAATCCTACCAGTCAATCAGGGACGCACGATCTGCGGCAGCGGCAACGGCTGTAGCGATTCCGGGATTGGAATTGCCGGAATGCGACTCAGGTCGAGATTTTGCGTTTCTGCGGACGCCCGCGACAAAGCAAGAAGCAGGCCGCCAGCTACCTCGATTTGCGCCTTCTCTTTCGTAGTCGCCGCTGTACGCACGATAAACCGCTCAATCTCAAACACCAAATCCCTCCGAAGCGGATACTCCTTGACCATGTCGACTACACGCCGCCGAACGGCTGCGACGACCTTCTCGCGTGCCAGTCTCCCCCCTAGAACAATTTGACTGGGTGCAAGAGGCCCGATCGCCAGCTGATGCACCAGCTGCGATAGGTAGAACGCCACGAACTCTATCCCGTCATTCGTGCCCGGATATTCCTTCTTGGTCGAAGGATCTCGGCCGCCGCCAACAATCTGATTTGTGAGGACAGCATTCCTGCGTTCCGTCGCCTCGCGGTCGCTCCCTGAAATTGTGCTGGCCGAAGCACGAAAGCGAATTCGCTTTCGAAATCTGGCCCACCCATCGAACATAGGGTTCTGGCCCTCCAGCATACTGCGTTCAACGAAGGACGCGGGCGCGACCATCCCTTCCAAGCAATTCCCGTGGAACGGACAGGCTCCGTCGTAACCCGAACTCAAATCCAGCTTGTGCAGCCTTGGATAGAAATGACCTAACTCCGGGTGCGTCGTCCTAATGTTGAAGTGACGACCTCGGCTGTCCAATTCAACAACGCCTACGTTTACACCTTCGTGTGCCTTTATATATACAAAATCATTGCTTATAGTTCCAAACATAGAGACTCGCTTCGCATATTCAAATATGGCGCTCGCGGTCGCGTCATTTACAACAAAAACACGGCTCAAAAGTCTTGCGCCTGAGACCTCATCCAAGGGGCCGAGATTATCGTCTTCGTGTGCCAATTCCGAAGCGATATCGCGCAATTCTAAGCGAAAATTGAACCCGACTTTCTTCCGCCCCCTCCAGTTCCATGTGATGATGTCTTGAGTCTCCCAAGCCCATAATGGGCATTGCACTACGGAGGCGTTTCCCTCGACGACACCAGCCGTAGAAATTATTATAGATTCAATCCTCCCGAATAATTCGCGGACTTTTCCGATGTAACCCTTTTCGACGACCAGCTTTCTCAAAAGCCCTTCCATGCGCCGGCGAACATTTTCGAAGTAGCTGTCCCCTTCTATTAGCTCCGTGAAACCGCAAACCTCGCCGTCAAAAAAGGCAAAATCAACTCGATCCTCTATGGCAAAAGCGGCGATGCACTTATCGTGTTCAATTCTTGCGGGCATTCTGGTTGGCTCTCTGCGGCACCGCTTCAGCCGACGGATAACATCATGGCCCGTCCGCGCACAATCGACTCGACGCTACAGCCGTCCAATTGACATCATATACACGCGAAGCCGGTCGGCCCACAGGCGAGAGGCACGCCGTGGCCACAAGCCACCTTACTCCCCGCGCGGCCGGACGCGGCATTCCTGGCCCGCGATCCAGCGTTCGATCACGCTGCGCCTTGCGCACAGCATCGATCCAAGCCGGAAGACAGGCAAGTGCGACGTTTCTGCGAGGTAATAGATTTTCCGCCGCGACCCGCGCGCGCCGAAAATGAACTCGGCGATTTCGTCGGCGCCGCGGAGCAGGTCGTTGGCGAGTTCGTGTGACGGTTCGTTGGTAGGTGGAGTCGGTTCCATGGCATCCTCCCAGAGCTGCTGTTGTTGGCCCTGCGCTTCTGCGCGGGGCGTCCCTGCGGCGGCAGATGGGAGTGCGCTTGCCGGATTCCGGCGAACGCGAGACCCCGCGAAATCATGCCCCCTTTGCATGAGTGGCTTTTGGCCACGCTGCGTTCCCCTCGGGTGGTGCCGAGCGAACGCCGGGCTATTGTTGTTCAGGGGAAGGCTCGAAATCAATTTGCAAATTACTTGCGTTCTAAACGTTCCCGATTTTTCCCGATCTTGAATACGGCGGCGTGTTGTCGTTCGCATGCCGCCCTTCCTGGGCTTCAATCCATTTCAGAAGCACGGACTTCCGCGCGCAGATCATCGAGCCGAGCTTGAACACCGGCAGGTTCGACGTTGCGACGAGATGGTAGACCTTGCGCCGAAACGTTTCCGCCCCGAAGAGGAACCGTGCGATCTCATCGGCCCCGCGTAGCATGTCCTTTGAAAACTCCGCCTCGTCGCCGCTCATGTCACGTTTCCTCCCTTAAGAGTTCGGCGACCGCCAGGATCGTGCGTTCGGTGACGCGCCGCGATTGCTCAAGGTCGCCTTGGCCTTCTCCAATGGGCGCACCCTTCTTGCGGCCTGACGCATTTCGCGCGACGCGCCCGTCGGCCGTACGCGGCATAATGTATTCGACGCTCGCGGTGTTGCCGTTCGGCATGCCGGAGAGCCGAATTCTTCCATAGGTCGCGCGCGTGAAGGCGTAGACTTCAATGTGTGGCTGCCAGTGGCTTCCGCTCGCCGCCGCCATTGCCGCGAGCGCTCCATTCGCGGCTGAGGCAATCAGTGCGGTAAGCCCATCGACAAAGCTGTGGCGGGCGGGAAGGCGCGCGAGGTCGTCGACTTCAATCCCGCCGAACAACCCCTCGCTCGACCGGCGGCGGTCGACATGCGTTTCCGCGTAACGACGCACCGCCTCGCCCGAGGCGGTTGCTTGCGGGCTGCCAATGATCGCGGTCAGCAGGCGCGCGGCGTCTAGCGCCGTCATTCGGGCCGCGCTAAGGCCGCGCCCGCCTTTGGTGCGCAGCCCGGCCTTCACGAGACGACGGTCGATATCGACGACTGTCGCCAGGGCTGCCCCCGTCGCTTCGCTCAGCGTTTCCACCAATTCCGCCGGTCCCGCCATCGCCCCGCCAATGCACAATCGGATAAATTCCGGTTGATCTCATACTCGCCATTCGGATAGAATCCAATAGCGACACATGGTAAGGATTGGGAACGGTTGGTAACAGCACGTAGCAGGGCGACTTTCCTGGTGAATCGTCGCGCCACCGCGTGTTAGCCTCATTGCCTGAGGACTCGAACATGCCGATCCGCAAACGCACATGGCGAACTGCCGACGGTGCTGAAAGCACAAGTTGGATTGTTGACGTGCGCGACGGAAGCGGCCATCGCGAACGCCGCCAGTTCGACAACCGCAGGGAAGCCGAAACCTTCCGTATCGCGCTCGAAGGTAAGATGCGGAACGGAACCTTCCGCGCCGACGCCGCGAAATTCACGGTCAAGGACGCCGCCGACCGCTTCCTTGAGCATTGCGAAGGCCGTTGCGAGCGCCGCGAGCGCATGACGCGCCACAACGTCAACACCATGGAAGGGCATATCCGCAACTACATCTGCCCCGATCCCGATCGCCACGAAGACGGCAAGCGGCCGTCACGCCTCATCAAGTTTGAAGGTGGGATCGGCGGCATCAAGCTATCGCAGCTCACGACGCGCGGCGTCAACGACTTCCGCGACCGGTTGCGCGAGGCCGGGGTTTCGGTCGTAACGGCGCGCAAAATCCTTGGAACGTTGCAGTTGCTCCTTCAGCACGCGATTGATCGTGACATGATCGCCGTCAACGTCGCGCGCGGCGTCAAAGTCATCGGCCGTCGTGACGAAGGCGCGCGCAAGATCGTGCCGCCCACCAAGGAAGCGATGCGCGCCTTGCTCGCGGTTGCGGATCAGGATTTTCGCGTCACGCTGGCTTTCGCAAGCTCGACCGGCGTACGCGCCGGCGAGTTGCATGCCTTGCGCTGGCGGCACATCGATTTTGCCAAGGGCGAAGTGGCCATCGAAACGCGCGTCGATGCGTATGGTGAGGAAGACGTCACCAAGACCGCGGCGGGAATGAGGACCATTCCGCTCGCCCAGCCGCTCGTCGTCATGCTCAAAGAATGGAAGCTGCGCACCAAACGCAAGAAACCCGACGACCTCGTCTTCCCCAACAAGCGCGGCTGGTATGCAGATCACGGCCATATGGTCAAACGCAAGTTCCTGCCGTTGTTTGACGCGCTCGCGGAGAAGCACCACCAGAACCCCGCGAACGATCCCGAGTCGCCCGCGCGCTTCAATTGGCATGCGCTGCGGCATTTCGCGGTCTCTTGCTGGATCGAGGCGGGCCTGAGCCCCAAGACCGTGCAGACCTTCGCCGGCCATAGCAGCCTTCAGGTGACGATGGATCGCTACGGGCACCTGTTCAAATCCGACGACCACAAGAAGGCGATGGACGCCATTGCCGCCGACATGTTCCGCTGATCGGCGCTCCCCTCGGTCGGCCGTCCCGGACCTGTTCCGCCTTCAATTCGGGAGACGCGTCTCGCCCAACCTGGCTCACCGGGCGCTGGCGGAACTGTGGTTTGACAACCCCCGGGATTGTCAAACGGGATTTGACGTTTCTGTTGGGTTGTAAGTCGGCGGCAGACGGGCTCACTGGTTGAGACGCAAGCGCCCTTCAACCCATTGGCAAGCAAACATGTTTTATTCTTTGACCTAAAACTGCCTTTCTGATACAATACGTTTTATCAAATAGGCAATTATGCCGGTCTCGATAAAGGATGTTTTATATGGCCGCAGCTCTCTGGGGCAAGGTCTATTACAATGATGATCTCTTCGCCGGCGTCCTGCGGCAGGAGCCGGGCGGGCGCTGCCTTTTCGTCTACGACCAAACGTACCTTGACGCAGGGCTTCCGGCAATCGCTTTCACCCTCCCGCGCCAGGCGGAGCCGCATGTTTGCGAAGCGGGACTCCATCCCTTCTTTGATAATCTGGTGGCCGAAGGCTGGCTGCGCAATGCCCAGGCGCGCGCGCTGAAGATCGATCCCAACGATCGCTTCGCGCTGTTACTGGCGTTCGGACGCGACTGCGCAGGCGCCGTTAGTATCATCGACCCCGCTCCAATCAGGGAGCCGGTTCTCGACATGGGCGACCCGACCGCCATCGCGGCGCTGGCCAGCCGAGGTTCGCTGTCTGGCGTGCAGCCGAAACTTCTCGCGGTCAAAGAAGGACGCAGCTATCGGCCCGTCCGGCACGGCGAAACTTCGACCTACATCGCCAAGCTTCCCTCCGGCACGCTGCGCGACATCATTGAAAACGAATTCCTCGTCCTTCACGCGTGCCATTCCTTGTTGCCGCACGACACCGTCGTCGAGGCCGTGATCGCGCCGTTGCAAGACATCAGCGACAAGGCGCTGCTCGTGCGCCGTTTCGATCGCCTGCCGAGCGGTTCAAAAATCCATTTCGAGGAATTCAATCAGTTGCTCGCGCGTCGATCGGGCGACGACAAGTACGACGCTGCCTACGAAGACATGGCGTCGTTCATCCTACAAACGCCAGGCTGCGCGCCCGCCGACGCGTGGAAGCTTTATGAGCGCGTCCTTATCTGCCTTCTGACCGGCAATACCGACGCGCATCTCAAGAACTTCGCGATGTTGCACACACCGGACGGGTTGCGGCTCAGCCCCGCCTACGACCTCGTCGCGGCCGCCCTATATCCGGAGTACCGGACGTTCGCCCTTTCGATCGGCAAGGCAGCCAACCTCACCATCGACCGCATTAAGCCGAAACATCTGATCGCCCTCGCCAAGGCCTGCAACCTCAGCGACGAAGTCATCCTCCGCACGGTCGAACGTCTCGACGGCCGGCGGAAGTCGGTTGAAAAGGCGCTGACGGCCGAAGCGAAGAAGATCGGTGCGGAAGGCCTGGGCAAGGACATTCTTGACTTGATGGAGCGCAGATGGAACGGGAGTTTCTCCTTAATTGGCCGTACGTTGTCGACGAAGCAATCCGGCGACGTCGGGGAATGAAAATGACCCAACGCGATCTCGCCGGGCTCGCGAAAGTGAGCGCGCCGACGGTGTCGCGTTTCGAGCAGGCCGACAAAGACGTGCAACTGTCGTCGGCCCTCGCGATTCTCGACGTGCTCGGCATGACCGACAAGCGGACGCTCGTCTTCCCGGACAAGGAATACGTCTATGACATTTCGACGGGCGTGACGTTCCGGGGCCAGGACGGCACGACGCGCGTACGCTGCCGGATTTCGCGCGAAGCGCTCGACGACCATTTTTCCGACGGAGATCGGCTGCGTCCCAAGGCCGCTTTCGAGAAGCATCGCACGGACATCGAGGCGCTGGCGCGCCGCAAATATCTCCGCGGGCAGATGGAGCCGGACAAGTCGGTTCTGATCCGCACCAACGAAATCGCGTAACGGCGAGCGACTTCCCCACCTGACCAAGAACGACTCTTGAGCCTCGCGGGCGCACGAGACGGTGATCGATAGCCCGGTGCGCTGTCGATCATCAGTAAGGACGTAATTTTCGCTTGGTTTCGGCGAGACAGCTCCCGAAGATCGGCCAAAGGATCGGCCGAAAGAAGTGGTAATTAGCCTATTACTCGTGTATAGTCAGCTACTTATAAAAACTGCTGATCGGCCACAAATGGCAATTCTCGAAGTTCCTCAGCGCATCGAACCCGCCCGCCTCGAAGAGCCGAGCGAGGCTGTGAGCGACCTCGTGGCCGAATTGTCTGCGGCCTCGGCGACGCTCGGGCGAGCCTTGCACCCACGCACGGCCGCCAACCTCGCGGCCCTCGTCCGCATAATGAACGCCTATTACAGCAACCTGATCGAGGGTCACAACACCCGACCACGGGACATTGAGCGCGCGCTTGCCGGGCAATTCGATGCGGACGAAGAACGCCGCAACCTTCAGCTTGAAGCGACGGCCCATGTGCGGGTCCAAGCCGAAGTCGATCGCATGGCGGCCGAAGCTCGATTGCCTGAGCCGGCATCGAAGGAATTCATTAAATGGCTTCACCGTGAGTTCTATCGGGACGTCCCCGAGGAGATGTTGCGCATACGCGGCCGGAATCGCGAACTCGTCATGCAGCCCGGCGAATTCCGGTCACTGCCCGAGCATAACGTTGCCGTGGGGCGCCACGCGCCGCCGTCAAGCGACCGAGTGCTCGACTTTATGAACTATTTTGAGGAGCGTTATCGCCTCGACCGCATGGGCAAGGCCGGTCGGGTCATTGCGATGGCGGCCGCGCATCATCGGCTCAACTACATCCATCCCTTCCCGGACGGGAACGGTCGTGTCAGCCGATTGATGAGCCACGCCATGGCCTACAAGGCCGAGATCGGCGCGCACGGCCTTTGGTCAATTTCACGCGGACTCGCGCGCGGCCTCGAAAGCCGTGCAGAGTATAAAAGCATGATGGATCATGCCGACATGCCGCGACAGGGCGACCTCGACGGTCGGGGCAACCTGTCGCAGCGCGCGCTGAGCGACTTCGTCGCGTGGTTCCTCAAAGTCGCCCTCGACCAGGTCAGCTTCATGTCGAGCCTGTTCGAGCTGGACACTCTCGCGCGCCGACTCCGGCTTCTCGTCGAGCGCAGCGACAGTCTGAAACCGGAGTCCGTCCGATTGCTCGAAGAAGCGTTGATAAGGGGCGAATTCGAACGCGGCGACATAGGCCGCATCACCGGACTGCCCGAACGGACAGCGCGACGGGTGCTTGCCGACGTCATTGCCGCCGGGCTTCTTGCATCCGACACGCCGAAGGGCGCGGTGTCGTTGCGCTTCCCGGTGGACGCTCTGGACATTCTGTTTCCGCGCCTGTTCCCCGAAACGTGACCGCCCGACCTCGCAGCGCCGAAGAATTATGGCCTTTTTCCAGAGTCTACTTAACCGTCCAAAATTCTCCGGGGCACAAACGCGGGCACAATTTCTGCCAGTCTCATTGAATTATTTCAGCTATTTCCGTTTCCGACTCGCCCTCATAACCTGAAGGCCGCAGGTTCAAATCCTGCCCCCGCAACCACCAATGGAGAAGCCCCCGAAACCCCCGTTTCGGGGGCTTCTTGCGTTTCGGTCCCGACACTCTCCAGCAGCCCCGCCACATGCATGATCCCGACAAAATCGCCCTGCATCGTCATCGATGGCGGCAGGCCCGCCCGCGGCTGTAAATGCTGATCGAAACGGGACCCCGACGTTCCCGGCAACAAGGCGCTCCAAATGTTGATGAATTCGTCATTTAGGCGGGGTCCCGATTAGCGCCGATCCGGACCCCGCTTAGAGCTGATATTACGGTGCGATATCAAACGGTTGATTGCAACGGTGTGGGGGTCCTGCCTTCGATGCTGAGTGACATTCTGCGCTCGTATCGCGGCCTCGACCCGGCCCGCCTCGAGGCGGCGACGGCGCGCGCCATCGAACTCGGCGTCCTCAATTGCAAGGGCGTCGCCGCCCTTCTCGCCCGCAAGCCCGACAACGCGTCGGCCAAGGACGGCCGTCCCGCCACGCTCTTCGACCACGCCAATCTGCGCGGTCCCGGCTACTACAATTGAGAGGAAACCCGCATGCTCGCGCACCCCACGCTCGAACAATTGCACGCCCTCGGTCTCCCTGGCATGGCCAAGGGATTCAAGGAACTCGAACACAAGGCCGAAGCGCGCGGCCTCGATCACGCGGAATGGCTCGGCCTGCTGCTCGAATACGAAATGACGCTACGCCGGCAGAAGCGGTTCGAGACCCGCGCCAGGGTTGCGCGCTTGCGTCATCTCAAGGCGATTGCGTAGCAATCGTCCGGCCGCCAGCGTCGAGGACGTCGATTATCAAAGCCCTCGCGGGCTCGACCGCGCGCTCTT
>Ga0181536_10001902_pt1 | contig 24190 bp, 22 predicted proteins | sample PEATcosm2014_Bin_41_FD_121105 | JGI IMG/M metagenome (GOLD analysis project Ga0181536, IMG submission 121105) | Peatland microbial communities from MTU Mesocosm Facility, Houghton, MI, USA - PEATcosm2014_Bin17_60_metaG | ecosystem: Environmental > Terrestrial > Soil > Wetlands > Peat | place...
TCCCTTGCGGATCACTTCGGTGCACGTCTCAAAGACGCTGAGCAGCTTTCCCGGCACATGCGTGTTGCCGTGCAAGACTCGCTGGCGTGCCTGGCGCATCACCGGCTGCACGCGCGGAATCATCTCATCCAGTTGCTTTTTGGCTTTGCGCAAGAGCGCGCGGTCGCCGCGCTTGACCTTCTGCGCGATCTCCTGCGAGAATTTCTTGGCTTGACCCACTACCCGGCTGGTCGCTTCCAACAGTTTCCCGTAGGCCTGTTTCAGTTTCTGCCGACTCTTTCCGGTCTTGTTGCGGCTGGCGCGCGCAATCGCCAGCACGCGGAGTTTGATCGACCGGGTACGATCCCGTAGCTTGGTCCCGGCCGTGCCGGCCACGGGCTGACTCTTTTCATGACGCGCGTCAACGCCCGCACGCCATCGCCCAGCAGGCTGCTATCGGTCGGATAGTGGATATTGGTTTCCACCACCGTGGTATCCACCCGCAGCTTACGGCCCTTGGCGACGCCGTTCTCTCGCGCGATGGCCACTACCCGATCATGCACCTTAGCCACCACCTCCGGTCCGGAACCTTATCCCCTCCAATGCGGGTGAACTCGCGGTACACCAGGTTGGCGCGCACTTCCCGGGTCAAATCCTGGTAGCTCCAGTCGCGCACATGCTTCAACAGCATCATGCGCAGCACGACTTCGGCGGAGGTGGCCCGACGGCCGCGGGTCTTGCTCTTTTTGCGGCGTTTGGCCAACTCTTGCTGAATGATGCGCAGCAAAGCCTCGTCTTCCAGGGCTTTGTCGGCGTAGCGCATCCAAGGTTCCCATAGATCCTCCACGGCCTCGGCGATCAGGCCATCGGCGAAGCTGCGCTGCAGACGGCGGGCGGCGATCACGAGGCGCGCTCCTGGGCCTTGAATTGATCGCGGTCGAGGCGCAGCAAGGACCGGTTGATCTCGCTGATGGCTTCCAAGGTTTCCCGCACCTGGTGGTAACGCTGCACGGCTTGGCGAATCTGGGGAACTTGTTCCGGGCGGAGGCTCAACTGGCGGGTCTTGCCGCCGGGGTAGCCCACATTGAGAACCCAGAGGGGATGACCCTCCCCGCGCGCACATTTGGGACAACCGCTGGAGTGACGGAGGGTGCGTCGGAGGAGAGAGCCGCGCAGCACCTCGTCCAGGTCGGCGAGGCGAGCCACGAGTTTGTTCCGGGCGGCGCGTTCGCGTTCGCGGTCATCACTACTGATGATACATAAACGGGGCCAGACCTGTGAATTCGAACTCCATCTTAATAGCAACGGCGTAAAGGCATTCACCTGTTGGCGGCGTGCGTGGCCAACCGGGACCGGACGATCAGCGGCAAGAGCATGGCGGTGGGTGAAGCCAGTCAGTATGAGCGGGCGTTCCTATTGCCGCGATCGGACGAGGGATTTCCCATTGAGGAGGTTTTGTATCCGCTGGTGGTGGATGGCAAGGGCCGCGTGAGGGTGAAGCTCAACTGGTATTCGGCGCCGTTGTCGCCAGGGCTGCGGGTGTCGGCTGCGGGGGGGCCGTCGCAGATCGAGATCCGACATGACAACCAATGTGCAGTTCGACATGCGCGGTGTTATGGACGAGGGCACGAGATCCTGAACCTGGAGCATTACCTGGATGTGCTGGAGAAAAAGCCGGGCGCCATGGCGGGCTCGACGCCCTTGCAGCAGTGGCGGCAGGCGGGTCGCTGGCCGGAGTGCTTGGACCGCATCTGGCATCAGTTGGAGCAACGCCACGGCAAGAGTGCCGGGACGCGGGAGATGATCGGGCTGGTGCGCGTAGGTTCGGTGGAGGGATGGGACCGTCTCCTAGCGGCGGTGGAAGAGGCATTGCATCTGGGAGTTACGGATGCCGCCGCGGTGCTGCACATTTTTCGTATGCCCGATGCGGAGCAACGCCGGCAGTATGCCATCACCCTGGCCGAAGAGTTGGCCCAGTTCGAGCGTCCCATGCCGGTGATGGACGATTACGATCTGTTGCTGACCGGCACACGGGGAGGCCTCCAATGAAGAGCCCAACGGAGAGTCTGGAACACGCCAGTGTGCGGCAGTACTGCAAAGCCGTGCGGATGCCGACAGTGGGAGCCCACTTCGTTTGCTTGGCGGAGCAAGCCGTGAAGGAGAACCACAGCCACATCCGATACCTGGAAGCGCTGCTGGCTACAGAGTGCGAAGAGCGAGACCGGCACGCCATCGCCAACCGGATTCGCGACGCGCCATTGCTCCGGATGAAAGCCTTAGAGGAATTCGATTTCACGCAAGCGCCGCAGATTCCGGCGGCGCGGATTCGGGAGTTGGCCGAAGGCGGCTACATCGCACGCAGCGAACCGGTCGTGCTGATCGGCGATTGCGGTACGGGTAAAGCCATCTGGCGAAGGGATTGTGTCTGGCCGCGTGCCGGCAGAAACGGCGGGTTCGATTCACCACGCCGGCGGCTCTGGTGAATGAGTTGGTGGAAGCGAAGCAGAACAATCAAGTCCGGCGGCTAATGATTCGTTGGCAGAAGTACGAGTTGATCGCGGTGGATGAAGTGGGGTATGTGCCGCTGGCCGACATCGGTGCGGAGTTTCTGTTTCAGGTGATCTCGGAGCGGGCCGAGCGGGCGGCGATCATCGTGACCACAAACTTGCCGTTCTCGGAATGGACCACGGTGTTTCCCAATCCGCGATTGTGTAAAGCGCTGTTGGATCGGATCACGGACCGGGCCCACATTATCGATACCGGGAGAGAGTCTTACCGTTTCCGACGAAGCCTGGAAAGGGGCAAGAAGTGCTGATCCGGAAGTGGCGGGGTGGCCCGGTCTGGGGCACCCCGGCCTCGTTTCGCCGGAACGGCCGTCGCGGACCTTCAACCCCTACCAGGGGCGGCCATTCAGCCGGGACCTCACCGGCAGGCGGAGAGCGGCCGGTATGCACATCCGCATGCCCAGTCGCGACCGCTCCAATCGCTTGGCATCGCACGGAGGTCTACGGGGTGCGGGCAAGAACATAAGGAAAAGGAAGTGGAACAGTTTCTTAAGATGGGGCTCCGCCCCAAACCCCGTGGTGGTCTCCATCCGCCGGCGCCGCCAGTGCCTCCGGTTGGTGGTTTTGGTCGTTGGTTTTTGGTTGGTTGGCTTGGTTTAGGGTTTGGTATGTGGTTCGGTTGGTTTTGGTTCTGGTTTCTGGTTTCGCTGGCTGGCTTGGTTTATGGTTTGGTTTGTGGTTTGGTTGGTTTTGGTTTCTGGTTGGTTGGTGTTTGGGGTAATCAGTATTGCCCATTGGATTTTAGTTAGCTGGCCGGAGTTTTGAACGCCGGCCAAGATGACGTAAAATGTCGATAAGCAGGGGGGCCAAATTAGACGATCAAAGTGGGCCAAGCCGGAGTATCGAACTCACGGCAGACCTTCATCTCGGGCTTGGTGGCGCGCAACCTATTGCTGGTCCGCTCCTGGCCAAGCGAGGATGAGGGTGTCCTTTGGGTACCCACGGATGGAGACCTGGATTCGGTTCCCGGCCTTGTGCGAACCGACGTGACTAGCGGCATGGAAGAGTGGGAGGAAGTCCTTGGGGAGCCGCCGAAGGATCTCAACCTCTTGGGAATCTTGTATCTGGCTCGGGTGGCAGCCATCGCGGAGGTGGAGGCGTTCGAAGCCGGGTCAGATGAACCAGGAGCGGTTCAGGCCGCTCAGGACCGGTCGAATCGCAAGGAAGAGACGTTCCGCGCGATTATGAGCGCGCACAGCGAGTCCCGGGAGCGGGAAGACGCCCTGATCGCCCAGATGGAGCGCGTTGTGGCGGGTATGACCAGCAGCGACCGCTACTGCTGTGAAGCTGCGCTGCTGGAAGAACTGGGCGGCGTATACTCGCGGCTCAAGCCGGAAGGGCGGTCCCAATTGCTCGCTGCGGAGCAGATCTACCGGACTCAGGGTTTTGCCGCTCCCGGAATGACCGTCCACGCCATTGCCACGGCTTTCGAGATCCAGATGCGGCAATCCCTGCTCCCTGAACTCTTCGCATACCTGAAGTTCAAGGGCGTAAGGAAGCTCCCGCCTCTGCCCGAGTGGACGGGCGCCGATCGACGATCCCCGTGGGAAATTGGCATGAAGGCGGACCACTACGCACTTGGGAAAATGTTGTGGGTTCTCCGGCATACGCATCCCGCGATCGGTGAGTTCTTCGCGCTGTGCGGTCTCGACCGCCCAGGTGTTCTGGAGGCCCTGGAAGAGGTGGGTGCTCGCAGGAATGTCCCAGCCCATGGGCGGCCCGTCGACATTGGCACCACTACAACAATCCGCGGTGACTGGTTTCACTGGGGTGGTCGGCCTGGAGGGATCTTTTCGGTGTTGTTCAGAAATGGATGACTCTGGAGGTGCCGCCAAGGGGACAATCACTCCGTGAAGTCGCGCTCCGAGGCAACTCGCCGGAAACGCCCTACCGTAGGAGTGATCCCGCCCGGTCCGGAGGTCCCGTCCTGTTCCTCCAAGCGGGTGCCCCGTGAGGCTGCCCGCCCTGCCACGGCTCCTCGGGCTTGGGGAGGCAGCGTTGGCTTGGCCATCGCGGCAACCCGGCGGATAGAATGGGTCTGCAATGGAGCTACGACCGGCTTGCGAGTACATCAGCTTCCTCACGAGGCGATATCCTTCTGTCTCATCAATCTGGCTCCTTGGGTCACGCGCAAGTGGCTCTGAGAGGCCCGATTCGGACTGGGATCTGCTTGCTTTTGCTGACGAGATTCCCCATCGAGCCGGAGCCGCGGGTATTCCCCGCGGCCCGGCCGCAAGCAGCGCCTCTGAACGACTTGGGCGGGCTACTCTCCCCGTCACAGGTGTGCACGTTCCGCGACTGCGGCGCCAAGTGGTACTACAAATACGCGCTTGGCCTGCCGGATCCGCCCAACGGCTCGCTGGTTCGTGGCCGCGTCGTGCATCAGATGGCCGAGGCTTTCTTTCGCGCCAAGCTGGAGGACGGCTCGCCCGATCCCGAGGATCTGCAGGCAACGTTCGAAGAGGCTTGGGACACCGCCTCAGTAGGCGCTGCCTTCGGGGCCGATGAAGACGTAGACCTGCTGAAGCGCCAGGCCGCCATGCTTACCCGGAAATACCTCGACGAAGTCGCGCCGGAGATCGAGCCGGCCGCGCTCGAACTCCCGGTACAAGGCGTCATCGGCGGCGTCGCCGTGCGGGGTTTTGTGGATGTTCTGGATACCAGCGGGCGCGTCATTGAGCTGAAGACGGCCGCGCGCAAGCCTACGGGCGTCAGCGCCGACTACACTTTTCAGTTGGCCACGTACGCGAAGCTTTGCCCTGGCGCCAACGGGAAGGCGCGCGTGGATACCCTGGTCGCCACCAAGAGCCCCCAAGTGGTCACGCAGGAGTACACCGTCTCACCGGCGGATTTGAAAATGACGGAGAAACTGTACCCTTTGGTTCGTGAGGCCATGCGGGACGGTATCTACCTGCCCAATCGGTCGTCCAATCTTTGCTCATACAAGCACTGCGCGTTCGCCGCGGTTTGCGAGGCGGAATTCGGTGGGCGGGTGAAGGGGGGCGAGGAGGATTTGGCATAGCCCAAACAACTTCGGGGTGCCCAAGCCCGAGCCTTACTCTCATCGACTTGCCGATCATATTTGCCGGAAAGGTCCCGGCTTGGTCTCCACCCGTCGGCCAAGGGGGAAATCACTCCACTCTGTCATGATCCTGGGCAGCGTTTCTCAAACTTGGTCAAATGGTGCAGGAAGCGCAGCCCGATCTTCCCCACAGGGCCGTTGCGTTGTTTCGCCAGGATCAATTCCGCCGCGCCTTGCAGATTCTCCCGGTCTCGTTTGTACACTTCCTCGCGATCGATAAATATCACTACGTCGGCATCCTGCTCGATTGACCCGCTGTCGCACGCTCGAAATTGTCTGTAAGTTATTGAAATGGCGGAGAGGGAGGGATTCGAACCCTCGGTAGAGCTTTAAGGCCCTACGACGGTTTAGCAAACCGCTGCTTTCGACCACTCAGCCACCTCTCCGTGAGCGTGTGATTGGCCGCGCTTCCAAAATGATAGCACAACCCCCTGACGGTCAGGAATCCCTTCCCGAATAACGGTTACCCACCCGCTTCCGCGTGGGCCGCGCGGTAATCGGCGGACTGGACTAGGCGGCGCACTCGCCGCGGCCAAGCTGCAGCGAGAATGCGGTGTCGTCGCCCCAGTCCCGATAGATCTCCGGGTGCAACTCGGCGGGCTTGGCGAGGTCGCTGGTGAGGCTGCGGAAGGTCTCCACCTTGTAACGCATCACGTATTGGCGGAAAGTCTCATTGGGCGCGCGCTGCGCGAGGTAATGATCGAGCACGCGCGTGACGGCCTCGGGCGCCAGGCGCGCCGGCACGCTCTGCACGGCCAGTCCGAAGCGCATGATGCCTTCGTCGTCGAAACCGCCGCCCAGCAGCATCTGGTAATAGGGAACCTCGCGGCCATCGATCTTGCGGGCATTGCCGTAGAAGCCGAAATCGGCGATCCAGTGCTGGCCGCAGGAGTTCGGGCAGCCGCTTACCTTGATGGATAGCTTCCGCGCCTGCGGGTCATCGTATTGGCGCACGGCCTCCTGCAGCGCGGCGCCCAGGTTCATGGACTTGGTGAGCGCAAGGTTGCAGGAGTATGCTCCGGGGCAAGTGGTGACGTCGCCAATCTCTCTCGCGCCTGCCTCGCCGAGGCCTAGCCCGCGCAGCGCCGCATGCAGACCGCGCAGCCTGCCCAGCGGAACGAATCCCAGCAGGATGTTCTGGTCGATGCCGATGCGCAGAAGACCATCGCCGGCGTCCGCCGCGAGGCGGGCGAGGCCGCGCATTTGTGCGCTGGTCAAGTTGCCCTGATCCACGCGCACGACCACCGTGGCGTAGCCGCTCTGTTTCTGCTTAATGAGGTTGCTTTCGAGCCAGCGATCGTATTGCGGATCGCCCGCGCCGTTGGTGTGAATGACAGGCAGCAGCGCGCCTTGTCCCAGCGGCTGAGGGTGCGATTGATGTCCGCCGAAGCCTTCCGGTACCAGTTCGGGCCAGGCGATGCCGCCGTTTTCCAGGATATCGGCGTACTCCCGCTCGATCTGCTCGCGCAGCCAGCCGATGCCGCGCTCGCGCAACACGAACTTCATGCGCGCCTTGTTGCGGTTCTGGCGGTTGCCGTACTTGTTGAACACGCGCACGACGGCCTCGCAACGGTTGAGCAGGCGCTCTTCGGGCAGGAACTCGTCGAGCAGTTGGGCTTCGGTCGGCAGGGGGCCGAGGCCGCCGCCGACCACCATGCGGAAGCCGCGGCGGCCATCGCGCACCACGGCGCGCAAGCCGATATCATTGATGGCGCCGGCGATGCAATCGTTGTCGCGGCAGCCGTCGAACGCGATCTTGAATTTGCGCGGCAGATTGCTGGTGAGGTCTTTGCGCAGAAACGCATAGGCGATGCGCTGGGCGTAGGGCCGCACGTCGAAGATTTCGGCGCGGCTTAGGCCCGCCAGAGCGCAGGTGGTGACGTTGCGCACGGTGTTGTAGCAGGCTTCGCGATTGGTGAGCCCCACGTCGGCCAGCAGGTGCATGACGTCGGGGACATCCGCCAGCCGTACGAAGTGATACTGCATGTTCTGGCGCGTGGTGATGTGGCCCTTGCCGCCGGCGAACGCTTCGCTGATGCGCGCCAGTTGCTCCATCTGCGCGGCGGTCAGCAGGCCGCCGGGAACCTTGCAGCGCACCATCTGGACACCGGGCTGGCGCTGCCCGTAGATGCCGTGCTTGAGGCGGAACGGGCGGAATTCGTCTTCCGGGATTTCGCCAGCCAGGAAGGCGTTAGCCTTGCGACGGAAGGTCTCGATTTCTTCGCGGACCAGCCGGTCGTGCTGGAGTTCGAAGTCCTCGCGAACGCTGAGAGTATCTTCGATGAGTACGGCCACAGAGTATCTCCCTATTGCCTATAGAGATTAGCATGAATATGGAAAAGATGCAAGTGCAGTGGACATGGCTTTCCAAATAGTTGCGAATCGCAAAACTGTCCAAGAATGGTTCCAGCCAGGCGGTTCGTTTGACCGCCGAGTTCCGCTTCGACAGCGATGAAGTTTTTGCCACCCGCGACGATGTCACTGGCGACGCAGTCTTGTCGTACCGGCCCGGCGCCAAAGCGTGGCAGGACTTCTTTGAGATAATGCGCTCCATGGAGGTGCCCGAAGATTTCATGTCCGACTGTCCGATGAACCTCCCGCCGCGGGATCGGCATCTCTTTGCGGAAGAGGGCTGAGTGTGCTTTACATGTTCGACACGGACACGGCCAGCTATATCATCAAGGGCCGCACTCCGCAGGCCGAAGCCAAGCTGTCGGCTATCGAGCCGTCCATGATTTGCATCTCGGTGATGACTCGCGCCGAGTTGCTCGACGGTCTGAAGCGTCTTCCGCCGTGCCACCGGCTGCACACGGGGGTGCGCCAGTTCCTGAAGATTGTGCGGGCGCTGCCCTGGGACATAGAGGCGGCCGATTTCTATGCGGAAATCCGGCATCAGTTTGCCGCGACCGGCCAAACTCATTGGCGAAGTGGACATGATGATCGCGGCACATTCCCTGGCTGCAGCGGCAGTCCTGGTAACAAACAACGTTCGCCATTACGAACGGATCCAGGCGCCTCTTATTTTGGAGGACTGGTGGAATGAGGGTACGAGGAGATGAAGCACTCCCTCGCCCTAATCGACTATAGAGAATTCGCCGATTACAAATGCGTGAGAGTTGTAGAACAGGCTGCCCGATCACTCTGGCAGTTTCTGGATTATCTCGGCCGGGCAGACGCGCTCATGAAGCTTCTCACCGTCTTGGATATACGGATTGGCCGGATGCGCCGGACAACAATCGCCATTTTTGATGCCGCGGGGGCCCCATCCGATCGGCGAAGAATACTGTGGCACGAACCGTTGCTTTGATTTCTATCGCTGCCGTTTTACTGGTCGTGCTGGGCCCGCTTGGGTCAAGGAGACACCAATCAGCTATTAGGCCCGCAGGCCAGGGCAGAATGTTGGCCTCACCGAGAGCGGCGCGGGCGCCGATAATGGCGACGAATCCGTGTCCGTCCGTTATCTCCGTGTCCCATCTGGCACGCGATGTCACAATTACCTACAACACCATCGTTACCCCATGTGCTGCGGTCGAGGATTCTTGGGACGCGAGTTCTAGTGTCCGGAAATCATATTTATCAACGTTCGCCGGAACTTAGCCCCTTCTGCTGTCCTCCGTAAGCGAACAAACGAGCACCGGCCGGCAACTATTTTTCCTTGCTCAACCGGCGGAAGTATTCGGCCACGGCGTCGGCGTAGCCTTGCGGAACAGGCTCGGCGGAACCGCTGCGCACAACGCCGCCCTGGTCGTCGAGTTGGCGGCGCAACTGGAGTTCGATCTGCTCGACTCCAGTCAGCATCTGCGACTCGATGCGGTTCAGCAATTCGGGGTCGTTGGAGACGAAGCGCGGATCGAGCCGGTACAGGTCGTGGATGGTATCGCGCAGGTCTTTGCCGATCTGCGGATTGTTCTCCAACTCGCGCAGCGTATGTCGGTAATTCTGCACGAAGTCACCCGCATCGCCGAAGGCCGGGCCGGGACTGGGCTCGAAACCGAATTGCCGGCCGTTCGCGCGCGGGCCGGTCTGGCCTGGCTGGCCCTCGCCCGGTTGGGCAGTCTGCGATTGGCCGGGTTGCGGGCCTTGCTGCGAAACCGCTCCCTGACGGTCGCGGCTCGGAAGGTCGCGGCTCGGAGGACCAGACCGCATCCCGCGTTCCATCTCTTTGCGCAGGCGCTCGATCTCCGCCAGCGCCTGTTCCAGTGCCTGGCGGTCCTTATCGCCGGCTCCCGGCTGCCCGTTTCCCAGTGACTTCTGGATTTCGCGCAACTGGTCGCGCAGGTTGTTCAACGCCTGGGTGGTGACGGTGTCGCGCATGGTGGCGACGGCGCCATTGCCGCGCCGCAGAAAGTCGGCGCTCAAGCGCAGGCGATTGTTGATCTCGTTCTGCTGCACCTGTCCCAGCGCCTCCCGCAGCTTGCTCGACAGAGGCCGGTTCGTGGCCAGCGTATCCCGGATGGCATTTCCCATGTCCTGCTCCAGCCGCTGGTAGTCGTTGGCCATCCGCTCTTTCTCGCGCGCCGACTCTTCCGCCTGTTCGCGCGTCGCGCCTTGCCCCTGTTGCTGCCCCGGCATGCCGAAGGCCCGCCGCATCTTCGCGCTGGACTCCTCCTGGTGGTTGGCCATGGCTTCCGCCTGGCGCGCCAGATCGTCCACGCTGCCGGCGGCCTGCTGTTGGCGGAGGCCCGCGAGCAGGTCGCGCGCCTCTTTCAAGCGCTCGGCCGCGCGGCGCGAATCGGCTTCACTCTGGGTCGAAGTGGATTGCCGCATATCCTGCTCAGCCTGGCGCAACTGCTCGATGGCGCGCTGCAATTGCTGCGAGGACATCTGGCCACCGCTCTGCAAACCGCTCCCTGACGGACCCAGAGGGTACCCCGGCTCAGAAGACGGCTGGCCCATCTGATTCCGCGAGAGCTGCTCCATCTTGCGCTGCAGCTCCTCGGCCTCGCGGCGCAGCATTTCCTGCTGCCAGCGCTGCTGGGAAATCTGCTGGTTGCGGCGCTGCTGTTCGGCCAATTCCTGCTGCCGGCGCGCGAGCTGTTCGAGCTTCTGCAGAGCCTCGTCGATTTCGCGCTGCCGCTGATCCTTGGAAGCCGACTGCTGCCCGCTCTCATACTGGTTTTTCTCGGTATCCAGTTCGAGATCGAACAGGCTCTGCAGATCGCGCTCGGCGCCGCTCTTGGCGCCCGCGCCGCCGCCCCCGCGATTGCCGAAGGCCACCTTGATATCGCGCATCGCGGCTTCGGCGCGCAGCAAATGCTGCAAAGCTTTTTGCTCCGGCGCCAGCGCGTTCTGCCATTCGGAGCCGCGCAGCTTGTCCGCCGCCGGACCCATGGCCTTCACCGCCTCGTCCATGTCGGCGGTGAATGTCTTGAACTCCTCGCTGGAGCCGGCCAACTCGCGCGCCTTCATGCGATCGGACAGCGAGTGCGCCTGGTCGCGCAGCTTCGATTGCACGCCCGAGAGGAAGCCGGCGTTCTCGGCCGCGGCGGCCTTATCGCCGGAGGCGTCTTTGATCTGGTTCCAGGTGGCGGCGATAATTTCCTTCTCGCGTTCGGAGATCTTATTGTCGTCCTGATCGCCCGCGCCGCCCATACCGCCGGATTCCTGCGATTGCGAGTACCGGCGCTCGAAAGGCTCCGCTTGCACGAAGAACATATCGGTGCGGGCAATGGAGTGCGCGTCGCGCGACGTGGCATACAGGCTGACCAGGTCGCCCGGCGAGAGCTTAAAATCCTCCAGCGCAATCGTGGTCGAGCCGGAGGCCGTCTTCAGTCCTTTGCTTTTCAGCAGCGAGACAGTCTTTTCCGCATCGCCGTTCACCGAGTAGTGCAGGCTCAACTCGTTGAGGCCGAAATCGTCCTGGCCCTCCACCGCCACGGTCACCTCTTCGATCGGGTTCACGCGCGCATCGCGCTCCGGCCGGGTGATCCGCACTGTGGGCGGCTCATCCTTCTCGGCTTCGATGAAATAATCCGGGCTGAGGCGCACGTCCTCGCCCTGCTCGACGGCGGCGATGCGATACATGCCGTCCTTGCGGATGGGCACACTGGCGATGCGCAGGCCGTTGTCGCCCGAGCGTAGCAGCAGCTTGGTGCCATCGTCGAAGAGCAGCGCGCCGTTCGCCAGCGGCCGGTCCGTTTCGACGGCCACGTCGGCATCGGTGCCTTCGACGGCGCGCAGATCGCCTCCGGGATCTTCGACTTTGTCCTTCATACCCGTCCAGCTCGGGAAATGGTAAGTGACTTTGAGCTTCTTGATGGCGGGCAGGTCGACCACCTTGAGACGGTATTGTTTCGAGCGGACACCGCCGGCTTCCACGTAGTAGTCGAGCGACTCGGGCGCACCGGCGATCAGGAATTCATAGCCCGGCCCGTCCGTTTGCGGACGCATGTCGGCCTGTTCCCATTTCGAGGAGCTGGCGTACTTGGCGAACATGCGCACGCGCTGCGACTGAAAGCCTTTCAATTGCGCGGCGATGAGTTGATCCGCGAGGCGGCGCACGGTGCGATTGCCGGGTGCGACTGAGATGTCATAATACGGCGCGAGTTCGCCCTTGGGCAGCCCGCCCCAGAGCAACTGTGTTCCGTAACCCAGAAATCCGGGGCCGGACGTGCCTAGCCAGATGAGCACCGCCAGCGATCCCGCCGCGGCCGAAACGAAACTCAGAATGCGATTGCGCCCGGCCACGCGCGCCGGCTCGGCCTGGCGCGTGACTTCCAGCGTGTCGGCGGCCAGTAAGGGCAGAAAGGGATCTTCGGGATTGGTTTGGGCGCGCTCGGTGAAGGTGAGCAAGCGCTCTTCGAACTCGGGGAACTTCCGCTCGGTCTCGCGCGCCGCGTTGCGCCGGTTGAGGCGGAGCAGGGGAACCACCAGCCCGATGCCCAGCGCGAGAGCCAGCGCCACGAAGAGCAATACGCGCGCGGTGGTCACGCTGGGATCGGAGAAGGCGAAGGCGTTGGCCAGCAGGACAGCGAGTACTGTGAAGAGGAGCGCCGCCGCGGCCGTGATGGCCGCGCCTTTGGTGAAGGCTTGGATACGCAAGCGCCTTTCGACGCGGCGGAGATAATCGGTTAGTCCGGTTAGTGGGTTCATACCGCCTCTTTTTCGGCGGGACTAAAGTCCCGCGCGGGCTGAAGCCCGCCCTCCTTCAGGTGTCGGTTGCCTAATAGTGACTCGGCTACCACCAGCGCCAGAACCGCGATCAGCACATACCACCAAAACTCAATAGGCTTGGGCGCTTCGGCTTCCCCTCCGGAAGTTGCGTTTTGCTGCCCCTGAGCCGTATTCTGCCACAACGCCAGCGTGTCCGCCGAGATCACCTCCAGCTCGGACTCGTGGCGGTCCGCATTCACCGCTACCAGTTCATGCCGTCCATTGGGCCGCTTCACATCGTAAAACCCGGCCATCGTGAGCGGCATGTTCTGCGCGCGGGTGGCCTCGTCGAGCGTCAGCGCGCGCGCCCCGGTGGGGTCGAGGACTTCCACCGCCGCGCCCTGCTCCTTGGCCTGGCGCAATTCCAGGTATGCGCCCACCAGGTAGTTGCTGGGACCTTCTTCCTGCCGCGCCAGATAGTTCGCGGTATGCTCGATGAACGGCACGAAGGAAGCGTGCAACGGAAAATCGTTGGAGATATTGTCGAAGGTGGATGCGAACACCAGCACGCGCCCTTCGCCAAGCTGCTTCTCGAGCAGCAGCGGCGTGTCGTCGCCCAGCCGCGCCGCCACACGCGCGGCGCCAGGGTTGATGCGCACGGCCTGATAGAACTTCACATCGTCCCAGCGTTGCGCGTTGTGAATGGAGGGGTGGCCGGCATCCAGCCAAGCGGCGGTTTGGAAGCGGTCGGCATCGCGGGCATAATAGCGCGGCTCGACGATGGCCTCGTCGAAGACCGGCACGCGATTGCGCAAGGCCGACTCGCGCCCCAAGGCCACCAGAAGAGATCCGCCCGCGCGCACGGATTCGCGCAACGCAGCTTCGAAACTGGCCGGCAGCGACCCAACATCCGAGAGCACCACAAACGCATACTTATGGGGATCGAGATTGGCGCAGTGTTCCACCGGCACGGCGTCTAACGCATAGGCCGATTCGGCGGCGGCTTCCAAAGCGGTGCGGAAGTACAGCGCATCGCGCTGGTTGCGAGCTTCGTGCACGAACAGCACGCGGCGCGCTTCGGCGCGCTCCACCGAGAAGTAGAAGCGATCGTCGGCGGGCAGGTTGTCGCCGGAATCGATGCGGATTTCGCCGCGATTCAACCCGAAGGGCAGATCCGCCGGCAGGAATTCCGCCATGGCGCGCCCACCGGCGGGGACGTCGACCGGCTTGGAATCGATCTCGCGGCCATTCAACACGAGCGAGACGCGGCGCCTGGCCTGTTCGGTGCCGTAGCCCGCGATGGTGGCCTCGACGCGCACCTTGCCGGAGCCATAAACTCTGCGCGGCGCGTTGACGCTCTCGACGGCGAAGTTCGCGGCACGCCGATCCGCCACGGGATGTGCGATCAGCCGCACGCTGTCGCCCAGACGCAGGTCCGCGAAGTTGGCGGGCAGCGACGATTTCTGCATGTCGGAGAACAGGTGGGCTTCGACGGGCATGCGCGCCGATTGCGCAATGGAGCGCAGCGCGCGCGAAAGCTCCGCATAAGAACTGCGCGTGTCGCTGGGCTCGACGGTCCGGATGGCCGCCGCCGAATCGCCCATCACATGCACTGCAGAGCCGAAGGCCAGCACTTGCAGCGTGTCTCCGGTGCGCAGTTTCGAAGCCACGCCGGCGGCTTCCTGCCTGGCGCGCGCCAGGCGGTCGCCCTCCCGCATGCTGAAGGAGTTGTCGATCGCCAGCACGGTCAGCTTCGGGCCGCCCGCCAACGCCGCCAGGCGCGATTGCAGGAATGGGCGCGCGAAGGCCAGGGCCAGCAGGGCGATCACCGCCACGCGCAATGCCAGCAGCAGCAGATATTGCAATCGCCGGTGCTTGATGGAGCTTTGGGTGCGGCGCTCGAAGAACATCAACGAGGCGAACGGCAGCGGCGTGGTTTTGTGTTTGCGGAGCAGGTGCAGCCAGACAGGCAGGCCCACCGCCACGAGTCCCGCTAATGCCCACGGCGCCAGGAATCCCATCTACATCCTCCCCTGCCGCACGCCCAGGTACTCGCGCAGACCTTCGTCGAGGGGCCGGGCGGTGTCCATCAGGAAGTAATCCAGGCCCGCGCCTTTGGCCTGGTCGCGCAGAGCTTGTATGTGCGCGTCGATCCTGTGACGGTATTCGCTACGCGCATATTCGGGAGAGACTTCGAGCGTGCCGCTGGTCTCCATGTCCGTGAGCAGCACAGGCTCACTGAATTTGGGCGCGATCTCCTGCGGATCGAGAACATGAAAGAGAATCACTTCGTTGCCGCGAAAGCGCAGCGGTTCGACGGTCTTGACGATCGCATCCGGGCGCTCGTAGTAATCCGAGATCACCACCACCAGTCCGCGGCGGCGGTTAAAGTCCAGGAAGTGCGCGAAGGGTTTGGCGAAGTCGGTGCGCGTGCCGGGCTGGGCTTTCTCGATGGCGTGCAGCAGGCGGAACAACTGGCCCTGGCGGCTGGATGGCGCGACGTAGTTCTGCACATCTTCGTCGAACACGATCAGGCCGGCGGCGTCGCGCTGCGCGTGCGCCAGGTAGCAGAGCGAAGCGGCCAGGAACCGCGCGTAATCCAGTTTGTTCACGGCATGCGAGCCGAAGGCCATGGACGCGCTGGCATCGAGCAGGATCAGCAACTGCGTGTTGGTTTCGCCGCGGTAGCGCTTCAAGTAGAGGCGCTCGCTGCGCGCGAAGACGTTCCAATCCACGCGCCGCAAATCGTCGCCCGGGGTGTAGGCGCGGTATTCGGCGAACTCCTGGCTGAAGCCGTAGTCCGGCGAGCGGTGCAGGCCCGCGATGAAGCCATCCACCACCGTCTTGGCCACTAAGTCGAGGCCGGAGATGGATGCCAGGGTCGCGGGGTCTAGATAGCGCTGTAACATGGCTAGCGGTTGTAGGTTATGGGTGATGGGTGATGGGTGGTAGGAAAAACCCATCACCCACCACCCATAACCCATCACCGGTTTAATCCTTTGGTGCTCCTTTGTACTCGAGTAAGCGTTGCAGTATGTCGTCCTGTTTGAGGCGGTCGGACTCCGCGTGGAAGTTCAGCAGGATGCGGTGGCGCAAGACCGGGATATAGAGAGCGCGGATGTCTTCGTAAGTCACGTGATAGCGGCCCTTCATGAGCGCCCTGGCTTTGGCGGCCAGAACCAGGAACTGCGCGGCGCGCACGCTGGCGCCGTAGTTCACGTACTTTTTGACGAAGTCCGGCGCGCTTTCGTCGCTGCTGCGGCTGGCGCGCACCAGGTCGATGGCATAGCGCGCGACGGATTCGCCGATGGGCACCATCCGCACCAGTTGCTGGAAGTCCAGGATCTCGTCGGCGTTGGTCACCGGGTCGGCTTGCGCGATGTGGGTGGTGGTGGTCAGATCGACCACTTGCAGCTCTTCGTTCGCGCTCAGATAGCCGAGCACGGTGTTAAATAGAAAGCGATCCAACTGTGCCTCGGGCAGCGGGTAGGTGCCTTCCAGCTCGATGGGATTCTGCGTCGCGAGTACGAAGAACGGCGCGGGCAGCTTGTAGTTGTTGCCGCGCACGGTGCAGGCCAGCTCCTGCATGGCCTCCAGCAGCGCCGATTGGGTCTTGGGCGGCGTGCGGTTGATTTCGTCCGCCAGCAGCACATTGGCGAAGATAGGACCTTTGACAAAGGTCCACGTGCGATGGCCGGTGGTGGGATCTTCCTCGATGATGTCGGTGCCGGTGATGTCGGACGGCATCAGGTCCGGCGTGAACTGGATGCGCTTGAATAGCAGGCCCAGGGTTTGCGCCATGGTGCGGACCAGCAGCGTCTTGGCGGTGCCGGGCAGACCGGTGATGAGACAATGGCCGCCGACAAACAGGGCGATCATCACCTGCTCCAGCACCTCTTCCTGTCCGACGATTACGCGCCGGACCTGGTGCACAATCCCGGCTTGGACTTCGCGGAACCGGCCGATGCGGCCGCGCAAAGCGTCGGGCTCTGACTGGGGTGTCACAGTGGTTGACATATAGTTTTCGCGGTGGGATGTGTGCGTGGCGCACGCTTCAGCGTGCCGCTGTCGGCTTCAGCCGACAGTTCTGCGCCGGCGAACTGAAGTTCGCCGCTGCACGCTAAAGCGTGCGCCACAATCATTTCGATAGCTCCAGCAACATTTTCTGCGCGGGCCGGAAGCCGGGGGCGGCATCCAGCGAGAGCAATAATTCGTCTTTGGCGGCGTCCGTACGATTGGCCGAACGGTAAGCCTTCGCCAGGTTGAAGTGCGACGCGGCAGGGTCGGTGGGCGACTTGGCCAGCACCGCCCGATACTCGCGGATGGCCCCGGCGGTGTTTCCCAGGCTGAGCCACAAATCGCCCAAGCGGCGATGCAGGTCTTCGTCGATGGGTTGAATATAGTTGAGCCGGTCGAGCACTTCGGCCGCTTCCTTCCGATTGCCGGCCTCTTCGAGGAGGGTGGCCAATTGCTTCAGTGTATCAGGGCTGCGCCCGCCCACTTTGGCGTAGCGTTCCAGCTCGTCGATGGCGGCCTTCTTGTCGCCCTTCTCCAGGTAGCCGTCGGCTAGAAACTGGTAGACGTTGCCGGCTTCGATATAGTCCGGATAAGTGTCGCGAATGCCGGAGGCGTCGCGAATCATCGCTTCGTAATCGTGCTCCTTGTACTCAGTCGCCACCTTCTTCAATTCCTTACTCCACTCATCGAAGCCATCCACGGTCTTCTTGGTCTCTGCGTTTAGCGCCGCCAGGAAGCGCTTGTCGAATTCTTCGGGCTTGATACCAAGCTCTTTTTCGATGGCTTCGGGGGTAGAAGCGCCGCCTGCGAAGTCGTGAATCATAGCGAGCAGCTTCGGCCAGCCCCACTCGCGATTGATATAGTCGCAGATACGCCCTGCCTCGAAGTAGGACACCACCACTTGAGCCGGGTAAGTGGGACGCACAAAGCCGCGGTCCAATTCCGCCACGGGCAGCAGCTTCTTATCCTTGATCGCCATGATGACGTGCGGATCCAGACGGTCGCCCCATTCGGGTGAAATGGCGGTCTCTTCGTGCACCGCCAGCCCCTCTGTGAACCAGCGCGGCACGCGGAAACTGGTCATGTTCAGGACATACACGTGGCTGAGTTCGTGCCACATGGTGCTGGCCCAATGGAACGTACCGGGCGGGCGGCCCGAGGGGCTGTCCATCGCCACGACGTAGCCGAAAGTCACTCCGAGCGCGCCCAGGCCGGGCATGCCCATGGTGCGCACGGCGAAGTCTTCATGATCGGGGTAAACTTCCACTTGCACCGGCCGATCCAGCTTGAAGCCGTATTTCCTGTCGTAAGTACTCAGCGCGCGCAGCATCTCGGCTTCGAAGTAAGGATGCAACAACTCGGCTTCTTTCTTGTGCAGGCGCAGGATGGTTCTGTCTGTCTTATAAGTGACAAAGTTCTTGTAGCTATCCGTCAGCCGGAGCGTGTTGACGGTGGCCGCGTCTCTGTAATGGCCCTCGTAACACATCTCCAGCTCGGCGCGGGCTTCCTCCTCGCGCCCGAGCCGCATCAGGTTGACGCCTAATTGCGAGCGCGCGCTCCATAAGTCCGGCTGCAGGGCGATGGCTTTGCGAAAAAGCCGGATACCTTCTTCATAGCGGCGATTCAGGACGAAGATGCGGGCCGCAGTTTCGTAAGCGGTGCCATCATGGGGATCCCAGGCTGTGGCGGGTTTGTCATTCAGCCAGTCGATGGTGGCAAGGATGGCCTTGGCCTGGATGGCGTTTGCCGACATGTCGAGGGCTTTGTGGGCTTCCTCGGCGGCTTTGGCGGGGTCGTTATCTTCGAGAGCCAGGCGCGCCAGCAGTTCCTGCGCCTCCACCATGTGCGGATCGGCGTCCAGCGCTTTGTGCGCGAAGACCACCGCTTGCGCCTCGAAACCGTCCGCCGCTACCAGGGCCAAGCCCAGTAGAGCGTCGGCCCGCTTCGGCTCAATCTCCAGGGCTTCGTTGAAATGTTTGGCGGCTTCCTGCCCATCGTAACGTTCCAGATACAACCGGCCCCAGCGGACGCGGTATTCGGCGTTGCGCGGATGCGCCGCGACCAGCGCGCGAAACGCCTCGTTCGCATCGTCATAACGGTGCTGTTTCCAAAGTAATTCGGACTGCGGCAACGTTTGCGCCGGGGTCTGCCCAGCAAGACCGGCGACCGCGCACAGGATGGCGAGGAGCTTCACTTGTCGATCTCCTCCTGCGTCTTTGCCAACTGCAGCAAGAGCGCGCCGAGTTGCTTCTTATACTCGTCGGGCGGAATGGCAGCCTTGTCGTATTTGAGCTTGTCGATCTGCTGTTCTAACTGCTCCTTTTTGGCGAGTAGCTGCAGTTTGGCCGGGTCTTTCGCGGCGGTGGCCGTGGCGCCGATGCGCAGCAGCGGGAATTGAGCGGCCAGCAACCCTTCACCGTTTTCAGGCGAGGGCGCGCGCACGCCTTCACCCTTGCCCGTGTCTTCCAGCACGGCGTGCTCGGTGGCCAGCCGGTTCTGCGATTCGTAAAAGGCGACAGTCTTTTTGTCCGCGAAGCGGAAGGCTTCGAGCGCGGAGACGACGTCGTTCTTGTCGCTATCGGCGGCGGGATCGCCCAACGCTTCCGCCCAGTAGCGCGCGAAAACGGTGGCGTTCCTCTCCGTGCCGTTCTTGGTGGCGGCAATGACCACGCGATTGGGCTTGCGCAGGAATTCGATGGCGCCTCCACTGGCGCTGGTCATATTAACGACGAGCTGCCGCGAAGCCGGAATCTGGTCCAGCAGCTTGGCCAGCTCGGATGCGGTCAAATCGGGACCCGGGAGATTGATTTTGTAATCATAGCCATCGAAGCTGCCATGACCGATGAGCATGAGCACGAAGGCGTCCGGCGGCTTGGCCTGCTTCGCGATGCGATCGAGCGCGGCGCGCACTTGTTCGCGGCTGACGTTCACCAGTGTTTCGACTTTGGAATCGGGGCCGGTCTTGAGAGCTTTCTCGATGTCTTTGGCCCACATGGCGAAGTGCTGTTCGTAATCGGGCTCGCCGCCCAGGCCGGTGACGGTGACATAGTAAGTGGTCGCGGGGAGAGAGGTAGCGGTAAACAGAAGGGTCACTAGTAAGTAGAGAAGGCATGTGGGGCAGGCCCGTGGCCTGCGCGGGTCCCCTGGACCCGCTCTTCGTTTAGCCAACCCGGCGGCCTGAGAGGCCGCCGCAGGCTGAGAGCCTGCCCCACTCATACCACACCCCATCTGCGCCGCAGAACCCACTCCGAGCCGCGCAATAGCAGCGCCAGCAAGAAGACCACAGGCATGTCCCACAGGTCCTTGGTCTCGCGCGTGGTGATGCCGGCTTCCGAATAGGAGATTTCGTCCGCCAGCCGGCCGGCGTTCGACGCGCTGTAGTATCGGCCGCCGGTCTCATCGGCCAGCTTTTGCAGCAATTCGCGATTCTGCCCCGTTCGGAAATTTTCGGCCACTCCATCTTCGCGGCGGAAGATCACGACGTCGCGTCCGAGTTCCTCTTTATCGCGCCCCGCCACAATCTCGGCCACGTACGATCCCGGTTTCTCCGCGCTCCAATCGGCCGAGTATGCGCCCTCTTCGGTGGGTAGCGGCGTCATCTCGACGCTGGTGGACGCTCCATCCGGCCCCACGATGTGGGCTTCGACCACCGCATTCGGCACGGGCTTGAACGCTTTGTCGCGCACCTCGGCGCGCAGCGTCACCTTGGTTTCGTCCGGCAACACGGGACGCGGCGTGGATGCGGCCACCCGGCCGGGGCTGTCGGAAACCAGGTAGCGCATCAACTGCTGCCAGAACGTGGCGTGCGTGACATCGGTGTGGTCCTGCCACATTTTCCAACGCCAGCTTCCGGATGTGGCGAAGACGGCGGTGCGCCCGCGCCCATAATTCTCGGTGACCAGCAGCGGCATGCGGTGGCGGCCGGCGGGCGCCACGTCCATCAGCACCACCGCGCCGGGCTTGGCATCGCCCACGTCGTTATAATTAGCGAGCTGCGGCATGCTGGTCCAGCGCACCGCGTTGCGTTCGGGATCTTCGACCAGGCGGCAGATCAGGCTGGCGCGGCCCTGGGCGGTCAATTCCTGATTTGAAAAATCGCGATGGAACGTGCCTTTGGCCTCTGGAATCTGCACCGGCAGCAACTCGGCCAACGGCGAATGCGCGTAGCCGCCCTCGGCCAGCGCGAAGCGTCCACCCAGAAACAGAATCCCTCCTCCGCGCCGGTTGGCGAATTCGCGGATCAGGTCCTGCTGCGTTTGCGTGAAGTAGTTGGCCTCCACGCTGCCGACGATCAGTCCGTCGAAGGCGAACAGCTCTTCCGGCTTGGCGGGGAATCCTTCTTCCAGCTCGTGCGGATCGGAAAAGCCCTGGCGGTAGATCTTGTTCTGGGTAGTGCGCAGCAGGGAGGCAAGCTGCAAGCTGCGGTCGTCTTCCGCGGCGCGGCGGATGAATTTGAATTCCCAGCGCGGCTCGCCTTCCATATAAAGGATGCGCGGCTTGCGCGTCTCCACGTTCACCAGCCGGCGCACCGAATTGTTATTGCGGTTCTCCTCGCCCGGCAGCGGATCGATGGAAATCTCCAGCGTCTTGGGCCCGGCGAGGCCGGCGTTGAACAGCAGCGGTTCGCTTTGCGGCGCGCCGTCCGCTTTCAACTGCACTTCGCGCGAGGCGATCATTTTGCCGGCGTCGCGCACCGAAACAAGCGCCTTCTGGCCCGCATAACCATATTGGCGGAATGTGACCAGCGCGCTCAAACGCGAATCGGCCAACGCGTGGGCGGGCAGCACGGCGTCGGTGATTTCGATATCTTTCCCGGCCTTCTCGCGGCCGAAGCCGATGGTGTGCACGGGAATGCGCCGCTGCCGGATCTGCGAGATCGTGTCCAGATCGATGCCGCCGGAGTTGTCGGCGCCATCGGACAGTAGCACCACGGCCCCCAGCGGCAAAGTGGCCGATTCCGCGAGCACCTGCTGCAAGCTGTCGCCGAGGCGCGTAGCCGGCTCCGACGCGGTGAGCTGGCTGGTTTTCTGGATGCGCTCGGCTTCCTTGCCGAAGCGATAGAGGCGCACCTGGAACTTCCGCCCCAGCGCGGCCAGCAGCTTCCGGTCGAGCACTTGGGCGGCCTGCGCGCCGCGCGTTTCGGATCCCTCTTGGATGGCCATGCTGCGCGAATCGTCGACCAGCACAGCGACTACGTTCTGCTGCGGCCGCAGCGTGGCGATCGAGATGGCTGGGTGCCAGAGCAGGAACAACAGCAGCGCGATCATGGCGGTTTCGAGAATCCAGATCACCAGCGGACGCGCGCCAGTGAGCGACCCGCGGTTGCGCCGCACGTGCCAGAACAGAAGCCCGGCAGCCGCGATCACGCCCACCGCCAGCATCCACACCGGCCAGGCCGCGAGGAGCACAAACTGCCCCTTCTGAAAAACCGCGCCGGGATACTTGAACAGAAACTCGAACATGATGGGCCTTGGGATTCTAATGCATCTTTAGTGCGTCATGGCGTAAATGATGTAATTGATGCCTATGCGATAGGCTTGCGACGTGTAGCGCTCGGGGTAGCGCGGATGGTCGGCCCATTCCCAGGCGTCGCCGTTGTCCTGGTTAAAACAGATCGCCACCATCACGCGGCCGGCGTCGTCGTAGATGGCGCGCCAGTGGGGCGTCTTGCCGTCTTTCTCCCAGATACGGCCGGTGTACCAGTATTGTATGCCGGGCACTTGCACACGCTCGCCCAAATCGTACAAGACGTGGAAGATGGGATCCTGGTTATCGATTTCGACGATGGGCCGGTCCGGGAACACGCGCCGGATGCTCTCCAGGAAGACGTTCCATTCGCCGCTGCCGTGGAAGTCGTCGCACATGAAGAAGCCGCCGCGCAGCAGATATTCGCGCATCTGGGCGCACTCGGCATCCGTCAGGCTCCAGTGCCCGACCTCCACCGCGTACAGCCAGGGCCAATTGAAAACTTCGTCGCCGTCCAGATCCACTACCTGTTCAGACGAACGGGTGTGGATGCGGGTGAGGCGGCGCACGCCCTGCACGAACTGGCGGTCGGCCTTGGGGAAATCGGTGGGCCAACTGCCGATCTGGCCAAACACGCTGGCGTGCCGGCCGGACGGATACATGAGGCGCGTGAAGGCCCACTCGGTTTTTTCGTAGGCGTCGGGCGGCACGGGCACGGGATCGTCTTCCATTCCGGGAAACTGGCGGAAAGTGGCCTGCAGGGCAAACAACGCCGTCACCGAAATAGCCACAAGACTACCGCGGATGAGCAAGCGGCGGCGCATTTGGACGAGGCCCTCGTATGTGTTTCAGGATAGCATGAGCCTGCCGCCCCGCTGGAGCTCACGGCGCGGATTGCGTTACGCTGGGAGATAACAGATGCCCGCCAGCGAGACGGTCGAGACGATTCCCATGGCCACCGGTGCCGATGGCGTCATCCGTGTAAGCGGTACACGCGTGACGCTCGATTCGATTCTGTTGGCCTTTAACGACGGCGCAACCCCCGAAGAAATCGCTCAACAGTACCCCACCGTTCCATTGGCGGACATTTACCACCTGATAGGCTACTGCCTCCGTCACGCTGCGGACATGGAAGAGTACCTTGGCAGGCGTCTGCGCGAGTCGCGGGAAGTGCAGCAGCAGAACGAGGCGCGCTGGAAGCCCGATGGCGTTCGCCAGCGCTTGCTGGCTCGACGGCCAAACCAGGGCATAGGCGGACGATGAGCCAATGGTGCGGTGGCTTGCCGACGAGTATCTGAAATCCGCCGAAAGCCCGAGCTCGACATCGTCAGAGTGCGGGATGCCGGCCTGTCGGGCATGGACGACCCGTCCCTGTTAGCTTGAGCAGCGGCGCAAGATCGCGTGCTAATCACGCAGGACGTCAGCACTATGACGGCGTACGCCTATCGCCGGGTGGCTGGCGGCGAATACATGCCTGGCATTTTTGAGGTGAGCCGTTCCGTTCCGGTTGCGGCCGTTATCGAGGACATCCTGCTCCTGTCCGAGTGCAGTAATGAAGGAGAGTGGGAAGGCCAGGTCCGTTATCCGCCGCTCCGCTGAGCCGGCATCGACCGCCATCGACGAGCCCAGAAATCGGGGAGGGTGCGCGACCCAAAAGTGGAGATTCTCGCCACGCGATCTGAGCCGACGGATCGTATCACCCTTGGTTTTTTGTCCTCATCTGCGTTGATCTGCGGCCAGATATGCTTTTCATGGGCCCAACGGGAACGTCAAAACCCGATATGGGCCGCAGATGAACGCAGATGAACGCAGATAGAACGAGCCAAACGGAAGTTGGCCTGCGGCTGACGATGGTTTACAGAGCGCCCCCTAGCTACTTTCCGGCGCAAAAATGAGGGTCTAGGTCCTTTGATTTCATAGGCCGGACAGCCGGCCTTGTGCGAGATCGAACGGATTCGCCGTCTTCCGGTGCCTCCCAGAAACACCTCAA
>Ga0181536_10001905_pt1 | contig 24180 bp, 23 predicted proteins | sample PEATcosm2014_Bin_41_FD_121105 | JGI IMG/M metagenome (GOLD analysis project Ga0181536, IMG submission 121105) | Peatland microbial communities from MTU Mesocosm Facility, Houghton, MI, USA - PEATcosm2014_Bin17_60_metaG | ecosystem: Environmental > Terrestrial > Soil > Wetlands > Peat | place...
TCGGTCGCCACGGCGAGGCTCCCGTCCCAATCATCGCCGCGAAGACGCCCTCGCACTGCTTCGAGGCTGCGATCGAGGCGGCCCGCATCGCTCTCAAGTTCCGCACGCCGGTCTACCTGCTCTCCGATGGCTACCTCGCCAACGGCGCCGAGCCCTGGCGGCTCCCCGACGTGGAGTCACTGCCCGACATCTCGGTGGAGTTCACGACCGAGCCGAACGCGACCGGTGCCGAGGGCGCGCCGTGCTTCTGGCCGTTCAAGCGGGACCCCGACACGCTCGCCAGGCCCTGGGCGGTGCCCGGTACACCGGGTCTCGAGCACCGCATCGGCGGTCTCGAGAAGCAGGACGGCATAGGGACCGTTTCCTACGAGCCCGCGAATCACAGCGCCATGGTCCATGCACGCGCCGCCAAGATCGCCGGGATCGCGAAGACCCTCCCGCCCGTGGCAGCCGACGATCCGAATGGCGACGCGAGGGTGCTGCTGCTCGGGTGGGGCTCGACGTACGCGGCGATCACCGCCGGCGTGAAGAGGGTGCGCAAGGCCGGAAAGTCGGTCGCGCAGGTGCACCTGGTCCACTTGAACCCGTTCCCGCCCAACCTCGGCGAGGTCCTGCGGTCCTATGAGGTGATACTCGTGCCGGAGGGCAACCTCGGCCATCTGACCCGCCTCGTGCGCTCGGACTTCCTGGTGGACGCGAGGGTGCTCTCGAAGGTCGAGGGAACACCGTTCCGGGTGGGCGAGATCCAGCAGGCCATCCTCGACGAGATCGCGCGGCTCGAATCGTCGCCCGCCGCTGGTGCAGCGACCGCCAAGGAGGCAGCACTGTGACCGACGTGGCCGTTCCCGTGACGACCCGCAAGGACTGGGCGAGTGACCAGGAAGTCCGCTGGTGCCCAGGCTGCGGGGACTACAGTATCTTGTCCGCGGTGCAGCTGTTGTTGCCCGAGCTTGGTGTCCGCCGTGAGAACACGGTGTTCATTTCGGGTATCGGCTGTGCGGCGCGCTTCCCGTACTACATGAACACCTACGGCATTCACTCGATTCACGGCCGCGCACCTGCGATCGCGACGGGCCTTGCCGTGACGCGGCCCGATCTCGACGTCTGGGTGGTGACGGGCGACGGCGACGCCCTCTCGATCGGGGGCAACCACCTCGTCCACGCCTTGCGACGCAACGTCAAGCTCACGATCCTGATGTTCAACAACCAGATCTACGGCTTGACCAAGGGACAGTACTCGCCGACTTCGGAGATCGGCAAGATCACCAAGTCGACGCCCTTCGGTTCGCTCGACACCCCCTTCAACCCGGTGAGCCTGGCGCTCGGTGCCGAGGCGACGTTCGTCGCGCGTACCCACGACCTCGACCGCAAGCACATGATCGAGACCTTCCGTCGTGCACACGACCATCCGGGAGCATCGTTCGTCGAGGTCTACCAGAACTGCAACGTCTTCAACGACGGCGCGTTCGAGGCGATCAACGGCAAGGACAACCGCGCCGACATGATCATCCCGCTCGAGCACGGGAAGCCGATCCGCTTCGGAGCCGACGGGGAGCACGGCGTCGCTTCCGACGGTCAAGGGGGTCTCCGGCTCGTCGAGGTGAAAGACGTGGGGGAGCAAGCCTTGGTCGTCCACGACGAGACCCACGCCAATCCGAGCCTGGCCTTCGCGTTGTCGCGCCTTGCGACCGGCCCCCACCAGCCGACCCCGATCGGCGTCTTCCGGGCATTCGAGCGCCCTGACTACGGCAGCCTCGTCGACCGACAGCTCCTCGAGGCGCGGAGCCGCGAGGGCGTAGGTGAGCTGGCGTCGCTGCTGCGGTCGGGTGCCACCTGGAACTACGACTGAGAGCCTTTGCCGCTCAGTCCTCGAGTGACCGGTAAGCCATGCCAGTACGGGGCTTGGGCTGGAAGTAAGTGCTCTTGGGGGGCATTCGGCGCCCGTCCTGCGCGCCCCGCGCGATTCTCGTCACCGGGACGGGACTCAACAGGAAGGCAGCGTCCGCCCGGCCCGTACGAACCGCGGCGACGGCTGAGTGCCATCCGACCTCGTAGGTGAGCTCGTGGGCGGGGAGGCTCCCGAGCGCCACTTTCAGCCGGCTCACGTCGAGATCATCCTCGGCGGCCTGCAGCAGAGCCGGGAGGGGCTGCAGCAGCTTGAACCCGTCGCGAGTGAACAGGGCAACCTCGCCCGGGGCCGACGTCGGCGGGAGCGCGACGAGGTTCTCGCCGGCCGGCTCGATCCGGAAGAACGACGTGAGCACGTCTTCGAGCTGCCGGGCGGCGATCCCTTTCACGAGCCGGTGGATCGCCGCAATGGACAGCTCCTCTTCGGACAGCTCGACGACGAAGGCGAGAGCGAGGTCGTAAGGCCCCGGCCTGCCGCCGTTTGCCGCGCGGCATTCGCTGGCATAGGCGCAGGCGGTCTCGTAACGGTGATGGCCATCGGCGATCAGCACGGGGCCGCCCGCGACGAGCGCGGTGATCTCGGCCACCCAGCGCGCGTCGGTCACGGGCCAGACCTCGTGGACGACGCCGGCGGGGTCGGTGGTCCTCCAGCTCTTCTCGGTGATCTGCGAGAGAGCTTCGCGGCAGGCGCCTGTGAGGTCCTTCGCGAGGGACAGTACCCAGATCGGCGAGGTGTTCAACCGGGTGCTCCGCAAGATCGAAAGCCTGTCCAGGCGGTCCTTGGGGATCGTCTGCTCATGGCCAAGCACGTCTCCGGCGCCCTGGAGGTCCAGCCCGAGGGCGCCGAGGAGCCCCGTCATGACCCGCAGCTGCCCGCGCTCGTCGGGGAAGGTCATGCGGTAGAGGCAAAACCCCGCCTGCGCGTCACGCCTGACGACGCCGGCATCGAGCCAGCCATGGAAGATCCGGGCGGCGTTCTCGTACTGGTCGAGGCCCCCGACCGGGTCGGGCACCGGGAGTTCGACGTGGATGGCGTTGTAGGGGCTCGCGTCCGCGAGCCGCGCCCGCTCGGCCGGGCCAACGACGTCATACGGCGGTGACACGACCTCGTCGGGGGCGACTCGAGCCGGGTCGTAACGGATCGCGGGAAAGGGTTCGAAGCGGGCCATCGCCCTTGGTTAGCACACGGGGCCCTCTCAGCTCTGCGAGGATCTCCCGTCATGACCTGGCTTCTCGATTGCGATGGTGTGGTGTGGCTCTCCGAGCAGGTGATCGAAGGTGCGCCGGGGGCCTTGGCCAGTCTGCGGGAGTCCGGTGTCCGGGTCGTGTTCCTCACGAACAACTCCTATCCGAGACGTTCCGACCACGTCGCGAAGCTCGAACGCCTGGGGATGCCGACCGACCCGGCGGACATCCTGACTTCGGCCATGGCCGCAGCCCGCCTGCTCGAGCCAGGGGAGCGGGCTCTTGTCCTGGGTGGCCCCGGGATACTCGAGGAGCTGAGCGAGCGCGGCGTCGCCACCGTCACACCCGGCACGGGCCGGGAGACAGTTCCGGTGGACGCGGTCGTGGTCGGCTTCGACCCGACCTTCGCCTTCTCGTCTCTCGCCGCGGCCGCCTCGGCGTTGCATGCGGGGGCACGCCTCATCGCCACCAACGACGATCCGTCGTTCCCCACACCGCAAGGGTTGCTCCCCGGTGCCGGTTCGGTGCTGGCCGCGGTGGCCTGTGCGGGTGGGGTGACGCCGACGATCGCCGGCAAACCGTATCCGCCGACGGTCGGCCTCGTGCGGGAGCGGATCGGCGCGGTCGCGATGGTGGTGGGGGATCGACCCTCGACCGACGGCCTTCTCGCGCGCAGGCTCGACGCGCGCTTCGGGCTCGTGCTCACCGGCGTCACGTCAGCCGACCACGGGAAGGTTGACCCTCAGCCTGACCTTGAGGCTTCCGATCTGCTTGCTCTCGTCAGAGCCGAGCGGGCCGGAGGACCAAGTCCAGGTGCTAGCTCCAGCAAGCAATCTCGGCCGGACGAGTGAATGAGTGCTTGCTATTGCAAGCAGACCTGTATAATGAAGGCATGGCAGAGAAGAAACCTCTTGAGAGGTATATGGAGGCCGGCAAGGAATTCACCGAGGCGAGCCGCAAGCGAGTTCAGAAGGTTGCGCACGAGCTGGCCAGGGAGAGCGAAACCGGGCGGGAGCATGCGGAGGAGTGGGCAGACGAGTTCGTCCAGCGCGGCCGCAAGAGTGCCGAGCAGTTCGCCGAGCTCGTCAGGAAGGAGATCCGCGAACAGATCAAGCAGTTCAACCTCGCAACGAATCAGGACGTGATCAAGGTCGTGCAGCAGTTCATCGAGCGCACCACCAAGGCCGCGGCTCCTGTGATGGAAGCTGCGAGCCGGACGGTGAGCGCGACCAAGAAGGCAGCGGCAGGCAAGTCCCCGCTGGGCAAGAAGGCGGGGGCCGGGAAGAAGGCGGAGTCAGACAAGAAGTCGTCTCCTGGCAAGAAGGCGGACGAGGCGAAGAAGCCGGCAAGCGCGAAGAAGGCCGCTGCGGCCAAGAAGGCGGCACCCGTGAGGAAGGCGCCATCGGTGAAGAAAGCCGCACCGGTCAAGAAAGCGGCGCCCGCGGCGAAGAAGGCCCCAGCTGCAAAGAAAACCCAGCCCAGCAGCAGTTGAGCGGTGAAGCCGCCCTTACGGGTGGCGGCTGCGGACTGGGACCGCAAGGATGGCGGTATGGCGTGCATCCTTCTCGTGGTCCATCCCGAGCAACCAGCTGCATGGGAGCTGGCTAGGACCGCTACGCGGTGGTGGGAGCGTCAAGGGCGCGACGTGATCGAGATCCGGGGCGTCGGGCCGGAAACACCCTTCTCCGAAGCTGACGGCGTGGAGTTCGCGGTGAGTCTCGGTGGTGACGGGACAATGTTGCGCACCGTGGAATTCGTTCTCGCCGCGCGCGTGCCCGTGCTGGGCGTGAACCTGGGCCGGATGGGCTACCTCACGGCGGTCGAACCGGCGGGCATCGAGCAGGCGTTCGAGAGGATGCTCGCAGGTGACTATCTCGTCGAGGAGCGCATGGCCCTCGAGGTCGAGCTCACGGGCAGCGCGGAGGGCAGGTTCATGGCCCTCAACGACGCGATCGTCGAGAAGACCGGCCCTGGGCACACGATCCGGGTGGCTGTCGAGATCTCCGGTCGCCCGTTTCTCACCTACGTGGCCGACGGCATACTCGTTTGCACGCCGACAGGCTCGACCGCGTACAACCTGTCGGCACGCGGCCCGGTGGTGTCCCCGAGACTGCGTGCGATGGTGCTGACGCCGGTGTCGCCCCACATGCCCTTCGACAGGTCTCTCGTGCTCGAGCCCGGCGAGTACGTCCGGCTCACTGTTCTCGATGACCGAGCCGCCGCCGCGGTGATCGACGGCGCTCGCATAATCCGCCTCGCCACGGGCGACGCCGTGGTGTGCCGTGCTGCGGCGGAACCGGCGCGGCTCGTCAGCTTCGCTGAGCGCGATTTCCATTCTGCTCTCCGGCACCGTTTCGGCTTGACCGATCGCTGAGAGCGGCGATGCTTGTCGAGCTCCGGGTGCGGGACCTCGGTGTGATCGCAGATCTCGACCTTGTGATCGGCCCCGGCATGACGGCGCTCACCGGCGAGACGGGCGCCGGGAAGACGCTCGTGGTCGAGGCATTGGAACTGCTCCTCGGAGGTCGTGCCGACGCCTCGATTGTGCGGGCGGGCGCCTCGGAGGCCTTCGTCGAAGGTCGCTTCATCGCCGCCGAGCGAGAGGTCGTCCTGTCTCGGGCGGTGCCCGTCGAGGGACGGTCCCGGGCCTATGTGGACGGTCGCATGGCGCCGGCGTCGTTGCTCTCCGAGACAGGTGACGACCTCGTCGACCTGCACGGCCAGCACGTGCATCAGTCCCTGCTGCACCAGGCCGCGCAACGAGAGGCGCTGGACAGGTTCGCCGGGGCCGACCTCGAAGAGGTCGCGCAGGCACGAGAAGAGCTCGCCGGCATCGACGCCCGCCTCGCGGAGCTCGGCGGCGATCCCCAGGTGCTTGCCCGCACCGTCGGTCTTCTCCGCTTCCAGCTGGACGAGATCGCCTCGGCCGCGATCACCTCTGGGGACGAGGACGGCCACCTCGCCGGCGAGGAGTCGTTGCTCGCACACATCGGGGAGCTCAGGGCCGCCACGGCCGAGGCCCGCGATGCTCTGGTGGGGTCCGACGCCTCGCAGCCCCATGCGGGTGTCGGAGCGACGGACCTGCTCGGCAAGGCCATCGCGAGGCTTGCATCCCACGAGGTCCTCTCGGACCTAGCCACGCCTTTGCGGACCGCCCAAGCGGACGTCGAGGACGTGGCCCGAGAGCTGAGGCTGCGCGACGAGCGACTCGAAGAAGACCCGGACCGTCTGGAAGCGGTCCGGCGCCGTCGGCAGTTGTTCGCCGACCTGCGGCGCAAGTACGGCCCGAGCCTTGCCGACGTGCTCGAGTTCGCGCGGGCCACCCGGGCACAGCTGGCCGACCTCGAGGATGCAGAACAGACGCGGGACGCCCTTGCGGTCCGGCGTGTCGGCGCGGTCGCGTCCCTGCGACGGGCCGAGGAGCGGCTCGGCGCCTGCCGGCGGCAAGCCGCTCCGAAGCTCGCGGTCGCGGTCGAGGCTCACCTGCACGAGCTTGCTCTGGGCGGTGCCCGACTCGAGGTTCGCATAGGGGAGGACCCGGCCGGCTCGGACGTGGAGTTCCTTCTCGGGGCCAACCCAGGGGAGCCCTCGCTGCCGTTCTCGAAGGTCGCCTCGGGTGGCGAGCTCGCCCGCACCATGCTGGCGGCGCGCCTGGTGCTGTCGGCGGCGCCTCCGACCCTGGTGTTCGACGAGGTCGACGCCGGCGTGGGCGGAGAGGCGGCCCTCGCCGTGGGTCGGGCGCTGGGTGCCCTCGGGCGCGACCATCAGGTGCTCGTCGTGACGCACCTGGCGCAGGTGGCGGCGTTCGCCGACCACCAGGTGCTCGTGTCCAAGAGCGAGTCGCAAGGCCGGACCGTGGCCCGGGCCCGGCCTGTCACGGGCGAGGACCGGATTGTCGAGCTTTCGAGGATGCTCTCGGGCCATCCGGACAGCGCAGCTGCGCGGCGACATGCAAAAGAGCTGTTGGCGATGGCCGCGAGTTCCAGCACCGCTCGCGACCGCTCCGGTAGCCTTGACTGATACCGGCCGGGAGGAGAGCGTGACGAAGTTCGTGTTCGTGACAGGTGGCGTGATGAGTTCTCTGGGGAAGGGGCTCACGTCCTCCTCCCTCGGCCGACTCCTCAAATCGCGTGGACTCCGCGTCACGATGTGCAAGCTGGACCCCTACATCAACGTCGATCCGGGCACGATGAACCCGTTCGAGCACGGGGAGGTCTTCGTCACCGAGGACGGCGGTGAGACCGATCTCGACCTGGGTCACTACGAACGTTTCATCGACGAGTACCTCCACAAGGACTCCAACGCCACCACGGGCCAGATCTACTCGTCGGTGATCGCCAAGGAGCGCCGGGGCGACTACCTCGGCAAGACGGTGCAGGTCATTCCCCACATAACCGACGAGATCAAAGAGCGGATCCGCCGACTCGGGCGCGAGAACATCGACGTAGTCATCGTCGAGGTCGGCGGCACCGTCGGCGACATCGAGATCGTGCCCTTCCTGGAGGCCATCCGGCAGTTCCGCCGCGACGTCGGCCGGGACAACGTCTGCTACGTGCACTTGACGCTCGTGCCCCAGTCGCTCCCGGCGGGGGAGCAGAAGACCAAGCCGACGCAACATTCGGTCACGGAGCTGCGCGGGCGTGGCATCCAGCCCGACGTGATCGTGTGCCGCAGCCACGAGCCGATCTCGGAGAACCTGAAGCGCAAGATCTCGTTGCTCTGTGACGTGTCGACCGATGCGGTCGTGTCTGAGATCGATGCCGAGAACATCTACGAGATACCGCTCAACCTGCACGAGGAAGGCCTCGACGACATCGTCTGCCGGATCTTGCGCCTCGACCAGACGGATCGCCAGATCGACCTCTCCGGCTGGGAGGCAGTTGTCGAACGGGTGCGCGCCGCGTCCGAGATTGTCCGCATCGGGGTCATCGGGAAGTACGTGAACCTTCCCGATGCCTACCTGTCGGTCGTAGAGGCGCTCAAGCACGCCGGCTTCCACCACGGGGCCAAGGTCGAGATCGACTGGGTCCAGGCCGAGGAGATCACAGGCATGCTGGCTGCGGCCCGCCTGGACAGCCTCGACGGGATCGTGATCCCCGGCGGTTTCGGTGAACGTGGCCTGGAGGGCAAGATCGCCGCCGCCGGCTATGCCCGCGAGCACGCCATACCGTGCCTTGGCCTGTGCCTCGGCCTGCACATGATGGTCGTCGAGTTCGCCCGCTCCGTGGTCGGTCTCGAAGGCGCCAACAGCCGCGAGCTCGCCCCCACGACGCCGCATCCGGTCATCGACCTCATGGACGATCAGGTCGGAGTCGAGGAGAAGGGGGCCACGATGCGGCTCGGGGCCTGCCTGGCCCAGCTGCAGCCGGGGTCGCAGGTGGCCGCGATCTACGGCTCCGAGGTCGTCTCCGAGCGGCACCGGCACCGCTACGAGCTCAATCCGCACTACCGAGACCGGCTCGTGGCGGCCGGGCTCAGTTGCTCGGGCGCCTCGCCGGATGACCGCCTCGTGGAGTTCATCGAGCTCCCCGGTCACCCGTTCTGGGTCGCAACCCAGGCCCATCCGGAGTTCAAGAGCCGGCCGGACCGGCCCCACCCGCTGTTTCGGGCGCTCGTCGGGGCGGCGCTCAACCGTGCGCACGAACGCACTCCGCGGCTCTACGACCTCGACAATGTCCCCTCCTGAGCCCGACGGGCAGGCACCACCGGGGGAGCAGGCGAGAGTCACGGCGGCCTTGCCCTTGGACCGAGGCACGTTTCGCCAGATCGGTGAGCGGTCGCGCTACCCGGGCGAGCGTCTGCGGGTGGTTGTGGGCACTTTCGTTGGCCCGGACGGGTTCACCTTCGAGCGTGAGATCGTGCGGACCTTCGCCGCCGTGTGCGTCGTGCCGCTCGAGAGCGATGGTGAGCACGTGTTGCTCGTCCGCCAGTATCGGGGCCCGGTCGACCTGGCTCTCCTGGAACTGCCTGCCGGCAAGCTCGATCTCCCCGGTGAGCCGCCCGAGTCCTGCGCGGCGCGTGAGCTCGCCGAGGAGGTCGGGGCCGGGACGGAGCGGCTCACCGAGCTCGGCCGCTTCTGGAACTCACCTGGGTACTGTGACGAGCTGACGACGTGCTTTCTCGCGGAAGGCCTCACGGCCGGGCCGCGAAGCGCGGACGGCATCGAGGAGGAGCATCTCGTCGTCGAGCGGATCGCGCTCTCCTCGGTCGAGGAGCTCATCGCCACCGGCGAGATCGCCGACGCGAAGACAATCGTGGGGTTGCTGCTGGCGCGCTCTTTCCTCGCGTCAAAGCGTTCGGGCCCGCATCCGCGCGGCTGAGGGGGCAGTCCTTGGCCGCCCAGGCCGTGCTCAGCCGGGATGCCGAGGAGTTCCTTTCGTACCTGAGTGTGGAACGCGGGCGAGCGCCGGCATCGATCTCGGCTTATCGCCGAGACCTCCTGGCCTATGAGCGCTTCCTGGCCGAGCGAGGCATGACGCTGCTGCAAGCGGACGTGGGCGTGATCGAGGCGTACGTGGCGTTCCTGAGCGAGACACGCCGGCCCACCTCGACGGCGAGGGCACTGGCGGCGGTGCGGGGCCTACATCGTTTCTGCGTCGACGAGCGCGGGGCGACGCTCGACCCGACCGAGGGTGTCTCGACGCCGCGCATCCCCCAAGCCATCCCGAAGGCGCTTTCCGAAGCCGAGGTGGAGCTCCTGCTCTCGGCGGTCATCGGTGACGACCCGCGCGCGCTGCGCAACCGGGCGATCCTCGAGACGCTCTACGCGACCGGGATGCGCATTTCGGAGCTGGCGGGGCTGCGTCTCGGGGACCTCGACACCGGCCGGGGCCTGGCCGTTGCCTACGGCAAGGGATCCAAGGAGCGCGTGGTCCCGATCGGCCGGCAAGCCATCTCGGCGCTCGAGGCCTGGTTGGGCCAGGGGGGACGCGAGGCCATGGCCCCGGCGCGCTGGGCGCGGCGGGCGGATGCGGAGGCGGTCTTCATCTCGACGCGGGGCCGGCGGATGTCACGCCAGGCTGTGTGGCTGGTCGTGAGGGCCGCCGCCCGGAAGGTCAAGCTGGAGGACCGGGTGTCGCCTCACGTGCTTCGCCACTCCTGTGCGACCCACCTGCTCGAGCACGGCGCCGACATACGCGTCGTGCAGGAGCTGTTGGGGCACGCGACCATCACGACGACTCAGGTGTACACGAAAGTCTCGCCAGAGCTGTTGCGGCGCGTGTACGAAAAGGCCCATCCCCGGGCACTTTCCACCCGTGGCACGAGGGGAGAGCCAGGCACGCCCGGGCAGGGCTGAACCCGCGGACGTGCCGCGCGCGGCCGGCCCGCCGGCCGTGATGCCGGGCCGCCGCCCGGTTCCGGTCGCGGGCGACGCTTTGCTGGCCGCGGCGGGTCACGGCGGGACTAGTGTTGCGCCGTGGCAAACGAAGCAGCCGGTGTCGACTACCGCGGACTCCTCGAAGAGGAGCGCGGGTCATTGTTACGCCAGCTTCAGGAGATCGGTTTCGGTGGGGATGGAACGCTCACCTACGACGCCAACTTCGCGGACTCGTCGCAGGTCACCGCCGAGCGCGGTGAGGCCGAGGCTCTGGCCGCGCAACTCCAGGAGTCCCTCGAGCACGTGGAGGCGGCGCTGCGCCGCATCGAGCAGGGCTCCTACGGCTTGTGCGCGCGCTGTGGCAAGCCGATCTCCTCAGCTCGACTGGAAGCCCAGCCGGCCACGACACTCTGCATCGACTGCGCCTCGGTTCGGCGTTGAGCGGCCGAGCGCAGTGGCGCTCACTTAGTTCCAACCAGCGGCTGCCCACCTACATCGTCATCGCCGCGGTCGCGGTCGGTGTGATCGCGCTCGCCCTGCGCCACCACGTCCTCAACGAGCAGACGCTGATCTTCCTCCTCGTGTTCATCCCCGCCGTGATGCTCCACGAGGTGAGCCACGGCGTGGTGGCCTTGTGGTGCGGCGACGACACCGCCAAGCGGGCGGGGCGGCTCACGCTCAATCCGCTGAAGCACATCGATCCGTTCGGGTCGATCGTGGTGCCGGTCATCCTCGCGCTGACCGGTGCGCCCGTCTTCGGATGGGCGAAGCCCGTTCCGGTGTCGATCAACCGGCTTCGCCATCCTCGCAACGACTCGGTGCTCGTCTCCTTCGCCGGCCCGGCCACCAACATCATCCTGGCGGCGATCGCGGGCCTTGCCCTGCACGAGCTGCTGCATGTGTGGGCGCTGCCGATCCAGTCCTGTGGGGCGTTCCTCTGTTACGCGCCGGTCTCGCAGTGGGCCCTTTTCGAGCAGATCCTGTTCTACTTCGGGATCGTGAACGTCGTCCTCGCGGTGTTCAACATGCTCCCGATCCCGCCCCTCGACGGCTCGGCGCTCGTGGAGCGGCTCCTGCCGGTCTCGGCGCTGCCGACGTACTACCGGATGCGCATGGGGTTCATGGTCGTCGTCCTCCTGCTGGTCTTCTTGGACCAGAGCCTGTTGTCACGCATCCTCGGCGACGTGGAGAACTGGTACCTGAACCTCGTCTTCTGAGCTCGCGGCTCGCAGGGGCGCGCTTGGGGAGTCACCGCGTCAGGGGGCGAGCAGACCGATGGCCTGGCGGGCTCTCTCGAGGGTCTTGGACGCGATCACGCTTGCTTTGCGGGCTCCCATCTTGAGCAGGCGGGGGACCTCACCCGGGTCCGCGGTGATCTCCGCGTAGCGCTCGCGCACGGGCGTGAGAACCTCGACGAGAGTCTCGGCGAGGTCGGCCTTCAAGGGGCCGTAACGGTCGTAGGAGGCGGTGACGTCCTCGACCGAGCGGTCCGTCGCGGCCGCGAAGAGCTCTATGAGATTGGACAACCCGGGCTTTTTCTCGGGGTCATAGCGCACCTCGCCGTCGGTGTCGGTGACGGCCTTGCGGATCTTCTGGCGGATCGTGTCCGGCGCGTCGATCAGATCGATCGTCCCGAGGGGGGAGGTCACCGACTTCGACATCTTGCGCTCGGGATGCTGGAGGTCCATCACCCTGGCGGCGACCTTGGGCACGGTCGCCATGGGAACGACGAACGTGTCTCCATAGCGCCCGTTGAAGCGGATCGCGACATCGCGAGTGAGTTCGAGATGCTGGCGCTGATCGTCCCCGACAGGCACCTTGTCGGTGTCGTAAAGCAGGATGTCGGCCGCCATGAGCACCGGATAGGTGAGCAGTCCCGCGCTCACCGACTCGTTGCCCTTGCTCTTCTCCTTGAACTGGGTCATGCGCTTGAGCTCGCCGTAGGTCGCTGTGCACTCGAGAAGCCAGCTGAGACCGGTGTGCTCGGGCACGTGGCTCTGGGCGAAGACTGTGCAGACCTCGGGGTCGAGCCCGCTCGCGAAGAGCCACGACGCCGTCTCGAGCGTACGGCCGCGGACCTGGCACGGGTCCTGTTCGACCGTGAGGGCGTGCAGGTCGACGACGCAGAAGATCGAGTCGGCGGTGTGCTGGTCGGCGACCCACTGGCGGAACGCGCCGAAGTAGTTGCCGACATGCGGCGCGCCGGACGATTGCACCCCGGAGAACACCTTTTCCATCCGCTGCAGGATACCGGTCCTTGCCGGACGGCAGAGAACTCCTGGATCATCGTGGTATCCGACCCTCGCGCGCACGAGGCCGGTAACCTCGCCCACGTGGTGTACAAGGTCCACACCGACGTCTTTGCCGGTCCCTTCGACCTGTTGCTCAGGCTCATCACCGAGCAGCGGGTCGACCTGTATGAGGTCGCCCTCGCCGGCATCGTGGACGGGTTCCTGGCCGAGATCGCCGAGATGCAACGCCTCGACCTCGAAGTGGCCACCGAGTTCCTCGTCATCGCCGCCACCCTCGTCGAGTTGAAGTGCCGCCGGCTCCTGCCCGGCCGCGAGGAGCCCGACGAGGACACCCTCGCCCTTCTGGAAGAGCGCGACTACCTGTTGGCGCGGCTCGTCGAGTGCACGACCTTTTCCGCCGCGGGGGCCCAGCTCGCCCGCGCCGAGCTGGCCGCTTCGAGGTCGTGGCCGCGCCTCGCCGGGCTCGACGAGCGTTTCGAGGGCCTCCAGCCGGACCTGCTCGCCTATCTGAGCCCCGAGGACGTTCGTGCCGCGGCCCTGCGGGCCCTCGCGCCGCGGCCGGTGCCGCATGTCGAAGTCGACCATGTCCTCGTCGACGAGGTCACCGTGGCAGACGTCGTCGAGGCGCTGTGCGCTCTGCTGCCCGGGTCTCCACTGACCAGCTTCCGGGAGCTGACGGCCGGTGCCCGCACCCGGATGGAAGTCGTCGTGCACTTCCTCGGTCTCTTGGAGCTGTACAAGCAGGGCCTTGTCGAGCTCGAACAGGCCAGCACCTTCGGCGAGCTGCGTGTTGCCTGGACGGGAGGGCTCTTCGAGGACGCGCCACAAGCCGCCGCTGGCCAGGCAGCCCTGGGATTTCGGTGGCAGGCGGCAGCCTCGGCAGGGTTCGCGGACCTCGAATACCAGGGATGAACGCTGCCGAGCCCGGCTTGACGCCCGAAGGGCCCGAAGAGGACCGGGACGAGGCAGCCAACGATGGCCGGGCCGAGTCGGCCGCCATCGAGGCCGTGCTCACCGTCGCGACCGAGCCCGTGCCACCCGGCTTGCTGGCCGAGCTCCTCGAGCTCCCGGTCGAGCGTGTCGAGCAGCTGTGCCGTGAGCTCGCGGCCGGTTACGCGGCCGAGGGTCGCGGCTTTGTCCTGGCGAGGGTCGCGGGCGGCTACAGGTTCCAATCCAGCGAGGCCTACGCCGCCTACGTGGAGCGTTTCGTGCTGGACGGCGGCCCGCAGAAGTTGTCACCGGCGGCGCTCGAGACCCTCGCGGTCGTCGCCTACAAGCAGCCCGTCTCCCGGTCGCAGGTCTCGGCCATCCGTGGGGTCAACGTCGAGAGCGTGATGCGGATGCTGGTTGCGCGGGGCTACGTGCAGGCGGTGGGACGCGACGACGGCCCCGGGCAGGCCATCTTGTTCGGGACGACCCCGATGTTCCTGGAGCGTCTCGGCCTTGACTCGATCGATGATCTGCCCCCTCTCGTGGCGTTCGTGCCGCCGGCTGCGACGGTGGAGATGCTCGAGAACGTGCTGCGCTCCGAGCCGGGAGAGTGAGCGATACCGAAGGCGAGCGGCTCCAGAAGGTGCTCGCCCGCGTTGGTTACGGCAGCCGGCGGACCTGTGAGGAGCTCATCGCCGAGGGGCATGTCACCGTCAACGGCGAGGTCGCCGTCCTCGGCAGGCGCGTCGACGTCGAAAAGGACGTCGTTGCGGTCGACCGGGCACCGGTGGGCATCCTGCCGGGCCTGGTGTACTACCTGTTGAACAAGCCGGCGGGGGTGGTGACGACCGCGCACGACCCGCAGGGGCGCCCCAGCGTCCTCGAACTTGTGCCGGAGTCGCCGCGCGTGTTCTCGGTCGGGCGCCTCGACCTTGGGACCGAGGGACTGCTCGTGATGACCAACGACGGCACTCTCGCCCAGCTGTTGGCGCACCCGCGTTTTGGGGTGGAGAAGGAGTACCTCGCCGAGCTGAGAGGGGTCCCGGGTCCGGGCGCGCTCCGCAAGCTGAGAGAGGGAGTCCTCTTGGACGACGGGGAGATGACCGCCCCGGCGAGGGTGGCGGCGGTGTCGCCGGGCGTGATCCGCATCGTGATCCACGAGGGGCGCAATCGCCAGGTCCGCCGCATGTGCGAGGCGGTGGGCCATCCCGTCGTGAGGCTCGTCCGCACCCGGATCGGGCCGATCACGGACCGTTCGTTGCGCCCGGGCACCTGGAGGCCGCTCAGCGCCCCGGAGGTACGGTCCCTTATCGAGGCCGCCCTTCGCGCCGCACCCAAACGGTAGGTAGGCTCCCCGCCCATGGCCGTGGTCCTGCGCGCCCTACGGGGCGCTACGACACTCGACGAGGACACACCTGCTCAGGTCAGCGAGCGCGTGCGCGCTCTCGTCCAGGCCTTGCTGGACCGCAACGGGATCGGTCACGACGACATCGTCAGCATCCTGTTCACCGCGACACAAGACGTCACCTCGATGTTCCCCGCCACCGCGGCGCGCTCGCTCGGGCTCGGCGACGTACCGCTCATCTGTGCGAGCGAGCTCGCCATCCAAGGCGCCATGCCGCGCTGTGTCCGGGTCCTCTTGCACTTCTACACCGAGCGCACGCGAGAAGAGCTGCACCATGTGTATCTCGAGGATGCGCGCGAGCTGCGCGATGACCTCCCCGACTGAGCCCGGCTCCACGGGCGCCCCGCCCAACTCGCGGCGCGCACAGGTGACCGGCCTCGGGCTGGTGGGGACCTCGATCGCCCTCGCGCTGCGGGCGCAGGGGTGGCACGTCACGGGGCGAGATCTGGATGAAGCCCGGTCGCGGCGCGCCCGGGAGCTCGGAGCCGTCAACGAGCTCGGGATGGACCACCTTGCGGCCGTGGCGTTCGTGGCGACCCCGGTGGCGGCGATCGCCGCCGAGGTCAACGCCCTGCTCGCGTCCGACGAGACCGGCGAGCTCGTCGTCACCGATGTCGGCGGCGTGAAGGCGCCGATCGTCTCTGAGATCTCCCACCCGCGCTTTGTCGGCGGACATCCCATGGCGGGATCGGAGCTGGAGGGGCCCGACGGCGCCGACCCGGAGCTCTTCGACGGTTCGACCTGGGTCCTCACGCCGACGTCGTCCACGGACCCGAGGGCCTTTTCCGCGGTCCAGTCCGTGATAGCCAGCTTGGGCGCCGACCTGGTGGCACTTGCGCCCGACCGCCACGACGACCTCGTGGCCGTGGTATCCCATGTGCCCCACCTGACCGCCGCCGCGCTCATGGGGCTCGCCACGGAAGCCACTGACGCCCACACCGCGCTGTTGCGGCTGGCGGCAGGTGGCTTCCGGGACATGACGAGGATCGCAGCCGGATCGCCTGCGATCTGGCCCGACATCTGCCGGGACAACGCCCCCGCCATCCTCCCGGTCCTCGACGACCTGATCGCGAGGCTGAACGAAGTCCGCCGTATCGTCGCCGAGGAGGACCGTCCCGCCCTCGTCGCTCTCCTCGACCGGGCACAGCTCGCCCGGCGGAACCTCCCCCCGCGTGCAAGCCGGCCGAGCTCTGTCACCGAGCTCCACGTCCTCATCCCCGACCGGCCCGGCGTGCTCGCCCAGGTGACCACGATCGCGGGGGAGCTCGGGGTCAACGTCGAGGACTTCGAGATCGTGCACTCGCAGTACCGGCCCCGGGGCGTCCTCATCCTCACGGTGGCCGCGGACGCGGCCGAGCGCGTTCGTCACGCCCTCGCCGAGCACGGCTTCGGTCTCAGCCGGGCCGCCGGACGCCGGCCCGTCATCGCCATCGACGGTCCCGCCGGTGCCGGCAAGTCGACAGTGGCCAGAGAGGTTGCCCAGCGGCTCGGGCTCGAGCGCCTCGACACCGGTGCCATGTACCGGGCCGTGACCTTGGAGGCTCTGCGGCGTGGCGTGGACGTGGCCGACGCCGAGGGCTGTGCCGCGATAGCGCGGTCAATGGACCTGAGCGTCGGCGGGCGCGTCCTGCTGAACGGCGAGGACGTGACCGAGCAGATCAGGACGCCTGCGGTCGACGGGGCCGTGTCGATCGTCGCGGCCCATCCGCAGGTGCGCGCGGAGCTCGTGAGCCGCCAGCGGGCCTGGGTGGCGGTCAACGGTGGGGGAGTCGTCGAGGGCCGTGACATCGGCAGCGTGGTGCTGCCGGACGCGGACGTGAAGATCTTCCTCACCGCCGATTCGGCCGAGCGCGCCTCGCGACGCGCCAACGAGGACCCGGCGGGACCGGGCGCTCTCGCCACGACGGCCGCGTCGATCCGGCGTCGCGACGAGCTCGACTCGACCCGGGCCGCCTCGCCCCTCGTCGCCCCGCCGGACGCGATCGTCGTGGACTCGACGGCACGCAGCGTCGAGTCCGTCGTGGAGGAGGTGCTCTCCCAGCTGTGACCACCTCTGGTGTCGTGGCGTCGCCACCGTCGCGAGGCGACATGATCGTCTACCGGTTGTGCCGCTCCATAGCAGTCGGCGTCTCCCGGCTGTACTTCCCCGGAACAGTGCAAGGCAGGGAGAACCTGCCCCCCCGGGGTGCCTACATCGTGGCCCCGGTGCACCGCTCGTATGTCGACTGGCTCATCGTTGCCCGGATCACGGCGAGAAGGCGGTTGCGCTACATCGTGAAGGAAGAAGTGTGGAAGTCCAAGCTGATCGGGCGCGTGATAGAGGCCTGCGGGGGCTTTCCGGTGAACCGGTCCGGGGCGGACCGCGAGGCGCTGCAGCGGTGCCAGGCCGTGCTCGTGGGTGGGGAGCCTCTCGTGATGTTCCCCGAGGGCACGCGACGATCGGGGCCGGAGGTGCGAGAGCTCAAGGACGGGGTGGCCTACTTGTCCTTGCGCGCCGGCGTGCCCGTGGTTCCCGTGGGCATCGGCGGCGCCGAACGCGCCATGCCGCGGGGCTCGTCGTTTCCCCGCCCGCGGCGGGTGAACATCGTGATAGGCCCACCGGTCCCGGCCCCGACCGCAGCCGACGCGGGCGCCGAGGCCGCGGCCGGTGAGGGCGAGGAACCGGTGGCGTCGCGCCGGCGGGCCCGGATCGGACGGGAGGCGATAACGGAACAGTCGGTGCGCGTGAGAGCGGCCATCCAACAAGCCTTCGACGCCGCCGAGGCAAGTCTGCGGCGCTAGCCGAGCTGTCCCCCGGCGCAGGTGGTCCGGCGCTTGAACCTCCGCCGCCCCGGGAGGAGGTTGGCCGCCTGCTAACTTCCCGGCGTGGTCGCCGATGGGTGAGACAAGGGGTGTCCTCGTGACCGGCGGGGCCGGGTTCGTGGGAGCGACTTTGGTGCGACGGCTCGTCGAGGCCGGGCGCGGAGTGCGTGTCCTCGACAATCTCACGACGGGCGACATCGCGCACCTGGACGGAGTCGGCGCCGAGCTCATCGAGGGCGACATCCGCGACGCGAAGACCTTGGACGATGCCCTGGACGGGATCGAATCGGTCGTGCATCTCGCGGCCGCGGGCTCGGTCGTCATGTCGGTGGCAGACCCGGGGACGAACTTCCACGTGAACGTGTTCGGCACCTTCCAGGTCCTCGATGCCGCCCGGCGCGCCGGCATAGACCGGACGGTGCTGGCTTCAACCGGCGGCGCGCTCATCGGCGACGCCAAGCCGCCTGTCGACGAGCACTCGTTGCCCAAGCCGATCTCGCCCTACGGTGCGAGCAAGCTCGCCGGTGAGGGCTATGCCCACGCTTTTGCGAAGGTCTACGGTCTTCGCACGATCGCCCTCCGCTTCGCCAATGCCTACGGACCGTGGAGCGCCCGCAAGCGGGGTGCGGTGACAACCTTCTTCAGGGCTATCAACGCGGGCGAGCCGATCGTCATCTACGGTGACGGCTCCGCCTCACGTGACTACACCCACGTGGACGATATCTGCCACGCCCTCGAGCTGGCGCTCGACAGCGACGTGCCCGGAGGCACTGTCTTCCACATCGCCTCCGGCGTCGAGACGACAGTGCAGGCGCTGGCCGACCTGTGCCGCGACGCCGCCGGCGTGCCGGAGCACCCGATCGAGTACCGACCCAAGCGCCCCGGTGAGGTCGAGCGCAACTTCGCCTCCTACGATCTTGCCCGGCGGGTCCTCGGGTACGCGCCCACCATCAGCCGGGAGGAGGGGATCCGCAGCACCTGGAGGTGGTTCCAGGAGTCGGTCTTCGCCGATGGTTGAGGCCGCCTGAGGCGTTCTCCTAGGGTTACTATACCGTCTGGACGGTATAGTAACGGTGTGACAAGAGGAGAGGACACCCGGGCGCGGATCCTGCACGGCGCAGAGGAGGTGGTGCTCCGTGACGGCGTCGCCCACCTCACCCTCGAGGCGGCAGCCCTCGAGGCCGGGATCTCCAAGGGCGGGATCCTCTACCACTTCCCCACGCGGGCGGCCCTCGTCGCGGCCATGGTGGAACGCCTCAGCTCGCGCTTCGACGAGGATCTCGCACGCGAGGGGGCCGGGTCGGGCCGGCCCGGAGCCTTCACGCGGGCGTACCTCGAAGCCAGCTTCGGGCCGTCGAGCGACGACCATGTAATCCGCGAACGGCGCCTCGGCGCGGCGGTGATCGCCGGCGTGGCGTCCGATCCCGAGCTCCTGGAACCGCTGCGGGAGCGTTTCGCGGCCTGGCAGCACGCCCTCACCGCTGACAGCATTGCCCCGGCGAGCGCCAGCCTCATGCGCCTTGCGGCCGACGGTCTGTGGTTCACCGAGCTCTTCGGCCTGGCGCCGCTCGATGAGCACCTGCGGGCGGCGGTCCGCGAGGAGCTGTTGGCGCAGCTCGGGTCGTGCCTGGACCAGCGCCCGAGCCCGGGGGCACCGAAGGCACCCCGCGAGCCATGCTCCGTGCGCCAGGTCGGTGACAAGGGCCGGTCATGAGCGTCACCCGACCGCCCTCGGTCAAGGCAAGGGGGGCGCGCGGCCCCCGCCGCGTCGTGGTCGCGTTGTCGATCTCAACCTTCGTCGAATGGGCAGGTGCCGGCTGCATGATGCCGCTGCTCCCGCTCTACCTGCGCAAGCTGGGCGCGCCGGTTGCACTCGTCGGCGTGGTGCTGGCCGCCTTCTTCCTTTTTGCCATCCTCGTGCAGTACCCGATCGGGCGCCTGTCGGACCGCATCGGACGGCGCCCTGTCCAGCTGAGCGGGCTTGTCACCTACGCGGTCGCGAGCGCCGCTTTTGCCTTGATCGGCACACCCATCGCCGCGCTCTTCGTGCGCGGCCTGCAAGGCGCCGGCGCCGGCGTCGTTGACGTCGCCAACAACGCCACGGTGGGCGAGGTGGTGTCCCCGTCCCAGCAGGGCCGCGCTTACGGGGCGCTGTTCGGGTCCCGCACGGTGGGGCTCGCCATCGGGCCGCTCGTCGGGGGCGCGGTGGGCCTGGCGGGGATGCGCTGGCTGTTCGTGGCCGCGGCGGTGGCGTCACTGCTGGCTTGCGTGCCCGTGCTGGTCGCGGTGCCCAGGAGTGCACCGCGACGCGCGCCCGTCCTCGCGCCCCGGGTGGTGCTGTGGCGCGACCGGAGCGTACTCGGCGTGGTCATGGGCTACGCCGGCGCTGGCCTCGTCATCGGAGTGTACGACGTCTGCTGGAGCCTGCTGTTGCACCTGCGGGGTGCGAGCGGGCTTCAGATCGGCCTGTCGTGGACGTTGTTCGCCTTGCCTTTTGCTGCTCTGTCTGTCCCCGGCGGCTGGCTGGTCGATCACTTCGACCGGCGTTACCTGGCGGCCGCCTCGACACTGGCGTCGGCCGGCTTCGCGTCCACGTACCCGTTCCTTCATTCCGTGTGGCTGCTTGTGGGTCTCGGCGCGGCCGAAGCCGTCGCGGTCTCGTTGGCAGGGCCGGCTCTGGCAGCTCAGCTCGCGCACAGCGTGCCGAGCCGCCAGCTCGGGCGCGCCCAAGGGGCCGGTTCGACGGCTCAGACGGGAGCGACTGCGGTGGCGGCTCTTGTGGCCGGGGCGCTGTTCGGGTTGCATCCCTGGGTCCCTTTCGTCGGGGCCTCGGGCGCGATCGTCATCTTGGTGGTGCTGCTGTCGTGGTGCTGGCGGGGCGTGCCGGGGCGGGACCCGAGACCGGGCGACTCGCGCACAGGGGACGCCGGGCTTGTCCCGGTGTCACCGGCGCGCCGGGGGCCGGCAGACGCCGTCTCCCCGGCGTCTCAGACGGCCGGGGGCTGAGCCGGCCGGCGCCCGCGTTCGCGCAGCCATGTGTGCAGGACGCCGCGGCCATAACGCAGGCCGTAGAGGAGGTTCCCGCTCTTCTTCGACTGGCCGGCGAGCCGGGAGCGCATCGTCACGGGCAGCTCCTCGAAGCGGCAGCCGTGCATGATCGCCGCGATCAACAGCTCCTGCGCCTGGTATTGCGGCTCCTCCAGGACGAGCTCGGCGGGCAGCCCGGCCCGAAAGCCCCGAACCGGGTTCGCGGTATCTGTCACCGGGGTCTTGGTGAGGAACGAGATCACCGCCGCGAAGAACACCACTCCCAGATTGCGCATCGCGTCCGTACCATGGGTCCGCCCGAGCCGCCGGGAGCCGTTGACGAAGTCGGCCCGGCCCGCGACCACCGGTTCCAGAACGACCTCCAGGTCGCCGGGGTCGGTTTGCCCGTCCGCGTCCGAGGTGACGATGAAGCTGGCCCCGTACTCGCGGGCGATCCTGTAGCCGAGCCGCAAGGCCGCCCCCTGGCCCCGGTTGACAGGGGCGATGCAGGCGTAGTGACCGGCCGCGCGGACCTCGGCCCCAGTGCCGTCGTCCTCACCGTCGACGACCACGAGCACGGAGGCAGGCTCCCCACAGACCTCCTTCGGCATGCCCGCCAGCACCTCGGAGATGTTGTCGCGCTCTTTGTAGGCCGCGATGACGATCGCGACCGGGGAGAGCTCGACCGGACCCTGGGAGGCGAGGAGCTCTTCGATGGCGACGCGGTCGACGAGCTCGTCAACCTGACGCCGGCGTTCCCGGGCGCGGGCGTTCACACGCGACGGCCGGGTGAGGCCGCGCTGAGCATGTCGGTCGCGGTGACCTGACGGTCGGTCGCGGTCAAGGGCAGGCCCTCCGAAGCGGCGCCGAGGTTGAGGCTCGCCGCCGTGGCCAGGCAGCGAAGGAGATCACGCAGTTCCGGCGGGGGAGGGAAGTACTCGTCCTCGTCGGTCGTGTGCACGACCTCAACGCCTCGCGTGGGGGCCAAGCGGTCGAGGAGATCGTCGACGAGCCAGTCCGGGGCGGACGCCCCGGCTGTGACGCCCACCACGCCGCTGAGGTCGTCCGGCACCTCGCTCGGGGCGTTCACCCGGATCACCCGCGGGCAGCCGGCTGCCGCGGCCACCCTTGCGAGAGCGACCGTGTTGGAGGAGTTGGCGGAGCCCAGCACGATCATGGCGTCAGCCCTGGGGGCAACGGCCTTGACGGCGTTCTGCCGGTTGGTCGTGGCGTAGCAGAGATCGGAGCGTCCGGGCATCCAGAGCCCGGAATTGCGCTCCCGGGCGCGCTGCACGACTCCCTCCCACTCGTCGTGGGCGAGGGTCGTCTGGGCGAGAAGCGCCACCCGAGCGTCCGGGCCGAGCTCGAGCCGGTCGACATCGTCCTCGTGCTCGACCAGGTGAACGGCGTCGGGCGCGACCGCCATCGTGCCGATGGCCTCCTCGTGACCGGCGTGGCCGACGTAGAGGATCGTGTAGCCCTTGTGGGCTCTCACCTTGAGCTCGTGGTGGACCTTGGTCACAAGCGGGCAGCAGGCGTCGATGACGACACGCCCCCGGGACGCGGCCGCGCGTTCGACCTCCGGGGCCGATCCGTGGGCCGAGAGCATGAGGGGCGCCGAGGCAGGGACCTCCTCGACGTCGTCGACGAAGACGACGCCCTGGCGGCGGAACTCCTCGACCACCAGGCGGTTGTGCACGATCTCGTGGTAGCAGTAGATGGGAGGTTCGAAGACGCGGACCATCCATGCGAGCGCCTTGATGGCCATCTCGACCCCGGCACAGAATCCTCGCGGCTGGGCAAGCAGGACGAGATCGACGGGGCTGGCCTTTTCTTGCAAAGGTTGGGTACGGGCCGACGTCACGGTAGACCAGGGTAGCCTTTGGAAATGCCACTACCGCAGGTGGTGGCCGTGGCCGAGCATTCGCCGGCGGAACGTTTCGGGGTCTGGCCGGGCGACGAGCTTCGCTCGATGAACGGACGGGTGCCTCGCGACGTCATCGAGTACCAGTTGCTCGCGGACGAGTCGATAGTGGAACTCGAGGTAGTCCGCGGTGGCGTCGAGCTCGAGGTCACGGTCGTCAAGCAAGCAGGTGAGCCACTCGGGCTCGAGGTGTCTGCCGCGATCTTCGACCGCGTCCGGACTTGCGACAACCATTGCGAGTTCTGCTTCATCTACCAGCTGCCCAAGGGCATGCGGCGGAATCTCTACGTGAAGGACGACGACTACAGGCTCTCGTTCCTCTACGGCAACTTCACGACCCTCACCCGCTTCACCGAGGTCGACCTCGAGCGCGTCATCGACGAGCGGTTGTCGCCCCTTTACGTGTCGATCCACGCCACTGATCCCGACGTCCGCTCGGCCATGCTTGGCAACCGGCGCGGCGCCATCAGCCTCCGGTGGCTGCGGTGCCTCCTCGACAACGCCATCGAGGTCCATGGCCAGATCGTGGTCTGCCCCGGCGTGAACGATGCCGCCGTTCTGCACGGCACGCTCGCAGGCGTCCTCGACCGCTTTCCTGAGCTTGCGACCGTCGCCGTCGTGCCGCTCGGCGTGAGCCGCTACGCGAAGCAGGCCGCCATGCGGGCCCACACGACCGAGGAGGCCAGGGCGACGGTCGAGACGGTAGGCGAGTGGCAGCGGCGCTTCCGCCGCGCCGTCGGCCGGCGAGTTGTGTGGGCGTCGGACGAGTACTACCTCCTCGCCGGGATGGGGTTTCCCGAGCCGGGCGAATACGAGGGCTTCCCTCAGCACGAGAACGGTGTCGGGATCGTGCGCGCCTTCGAGCAGGCCTTCGCGGCGGGCCCGTCGCCGCCCGGCGGGGAAGTGCCTGTCCCCGCGCGGACCGGCTTTTTCGCCTGGATCGAAGGCGCACCGGCCGAGGGCTACCGCGCGCCCCGGACCCAGAGGGTCCATCTGACCGCGGCGCCGGCGCGGGGCGCGCGGGCGGCGCCGATGACGATCCTTACCGGTGATTACGGTTCGCTCGTGTTGAGACCACTCCTGGACCGCCACGGCTTTGGCGAGGTCGGGATCCTGGCTGTCGGCAACGAGTTCTTCGGCGGCAACATCGCCGTGGCCGGTTTGATCACCGCCGCGGACCTCGCGCGGACCTTGGCCGCGGAGCCACCGGGGGGTCGTTACCTGCTGCCCGACGTGTGCTTGTCGAAGGGCAGGTTCATCGACGGGCCGTCGCTCGAGGATCTCCCCCGGGCGGTGGAGGTCGTGGCGAGCGACGGGGCGTCGTTGCGGCAGATTTTGGAGGCGGGGCGATGACGCAAGGACGCCAGTCAGGCCTGCCGGTCGTGGCCGTGGTCGGGCGGCCGAATGTCGGCAAGTCGACGCTCGTGAA
>Ga0181536_10001906_pt1 | contig 24173 bp, 15 predicted proteins | sample PEATcosm2014_Bin_41_FD_121105 | JGI IMG/M metagenome (GOLD analysis project Ga0181536, IMG submission 121105) | Peatland microbial communities from MTU Mesocosm Facility, Houghton, MI, USA - PEATcosm2014_Bin17_60_metaG | ecosystem: Environmental > Terrestrial > Soil > Wetlands > Peat | place...
CATAGCCAAGACGAACGCCAGGGAGCGCTCCTCAAGGCAGCAAGCCTCGACACAAGGATTGACGAGCTGTCCGTAGAATTGCGGGAATCGAACAGCAAGGTCCAACGACAGACGGAATTTCTCGCCTCCGACCGTGATATTCGCGAGTTGATGGGGGCACGCCAGCTCTACATCGCGGATGTTTTCGATGTAGACCACAACGGCACGAAACGGAGAACTTTTGGCCGCGTTTTCTATACCAGAGGGAAGTCTCTGATCTTCTACGCCTTCGACCTGGACCAGTTGCCCGGCTATCGCAATGCCAAGGCCGTTGAGGTGTGGGGCAGTTCTTCGGAGAATCAGTCCCATCCGGTGAATCTCGGGGTTTTCTACATGGACAATGAAGCCAACCGTCGTTGGGCATTCAAGTCCGACGACGCCGCCACGCTCGAAAACGTCAACGCGGTATTTGTGACGATCGAGCCAAAGGGAACAAACACGAAGCCCACCGGCAAGCCATTCCTCTACGCCTATCTGCGGACGGCTCCTACAAATCATCCTTAAGCGCGAGCGAGCCGCGCGAAACATCTTTTCTGAGATAAAGACGGAAACAGTCGACTCGTCGGAGTCTCGAATGGCATTGGCCGATCTTCCACACCGGCCTGTTACAACTGAATAAAAATGTTGGGAATTCTGGTACAGCTTGGTTCCGTCCGCTAAATGCTGAGGTGTGCAGCGGAAGATCAATCGTGAGGAGGCTCCGTGAAATTGTTCCGGGCGCTAGCTCTGTCGGTCATGTCTCTCAGCATTTGGTTGAATCCGAGCATTTCATCCGCACAAACCACCAACGCAGCCATCACCGGCCGGATCACCGATCCCTCTAAGGCAGTACTTGTGGATGCCCATGTCGCGGTCATCAACACGGGCACAAACGTACGATATGAGGGAAGGACGAACAACGCAGGCAGCTATGTAATCCCTGGACTGCCGCCCGGCCCGTATCGCGTGGAAGTGGAAAAGCCTGGATTCAGGACGATCGTCGAAACAGGAGTCGTCTTGCACGTACAGGACACGGTTGAGCTCAACTACGAAATGGCATTGGGAACAATTTCGGAGTCCATCACTGTGACAGCCGACACAAACAACGTCAACACTACGGATGCGTCGGTGAGCACGGTGATTGATAGGAACTTCGTAGAAAGCTTGCCGCTGAGCGGTCGCAGCTTCAACACGCTGCTTCAATTGACTCCAGGAGTTGTCATTGCCCCATCCGACAATGGCGGTGGCAATCCAGGCCAGTTCAGCATCGCTGGTCAACGAACCGACTCGAATAACTTCACAGTTGATGGAGTGTCCGCAAACTTTGGCGTGTCGCTCGGAACAGCTGGTTATCTGGGAGCCGCCGGCACAGGGAGTGCGCAAGCCTTTAGCGTTCTCGGGGGCACGAGCAGCTTGGTTTCGGTAGACGCCCTGCAGGAATTTCGGATAGAGACATCGTCCTTCGCGCCGGAATTCGGTCGCCAACCCGGAGGACAAGTACTCCTGACCACCCGCTCAGGCACGAATGACTTTCATGGCGGGCTGTTCGAGTACTTTCGCAACGACGTGATGGATGCAAACAATTGGTTTGCTAATCAGGCGAATCTGCCACGTGCCGAAGAAAGGCACAACGATTTCGGAGGCTTCTTGGGCGGGCCAATTGTAAAAGGCAAGACTTTCCTATTTTTATCGTACGAAGGAGCGCGCCTGCGTCAGCCTCAGACCGAACCTATCCAGGTTCCTTCCGAATATGCGCGGACATACGCTGCGGCGAACACCCCGTCCCTCGCGCCTTTTCTGAACGCGTATCCGAAGCCCGACGACCTGACAGTGACACCCGGTGTCTATACTGCCGAGTTCTCGGGGAATTTCTCCAACAGCGCAACACTAAATGCCGGGAGCATAAGGATCGACCACATAGTGAACGACCACATCTCGATATTCGGCAGGTTCAATGAGGCTCCATCCATCGGAGTGTCACCGAGCCTTAGTTTGAGTACGTCGCAAGGCAGTGAGGTCGATACTCGGACTCTGACTCTCGGGATGAATATGCTGGTCACTCTACGAATCTCGAACAGCTTGCGAGGCAACTATTCCACCCAAAGCGCAAACACCATCAACTCGTTGACTTCCCTTGGCGGGGCGATTCCGCTTGAGCCTAGCATGCTGATTGGTTCGCTTTCGGGAACCAACACCCTTGGCGACTTCGCAACTTTTGACACGACGGACTTGCGAATTGGCCCCGTTGCTAGAAACAGCGCCAAACAGCTGACTTTTGTCGATGATCTGTCGGTCACGATCGGAACACATCAGCTCAAGTTCGGCGGCGACTATCGCGCAATCTTCACGACCACGGATCCTGAAGCAAACAGCCTCTCTTTCACGGCTAGCTCGGTTCAGGATTTTCTGTCTTCCGGGCAAGTGAGCCTTTACGCCGGGACTTGGAAAACTGCGAGATTCGTCACTCCCGCTGTGTCCCTCTACGCTCAGGACACATGGAACTCCACTCGAAGACTGACAGTAACTTACGGAATACGTTGGGAACTGGATCCCGCGCCATCACCTCGGCAGGGAACTCAATTTGGGGTTTGGAACAATGTGAATGATCCCTTGCAGATTGATCTTGCGCCCCCGGGAACGCCTTTGTGGAAAACGACATACCACAACCTTGCGCCACGGATAGGCATCGCTTACGCCCCTAATGAAAAAAGAGATTTCGTTCTTCGTGTTGGCGGGGGCATTTTCTATGATTTGGGTGTCGGCACGTCCGCAAACGTCGCAACGACTTTCCCCAGTGGTGTCCTACAATTCACTCCGAGCGTAACGCTGCCCGCCACGGATCTCAGTCCATATCTACCTGTGATTTCTTTGCAACCGCCATATACGGGATTGATCTATGCATTTGCTCCGGATCTCAGGCTCCCCCGCTCTTACGAGTGGAACTTGGCGCTGGAAAAGTCCTTCGCAGGTCACCAAGCAGTCTCGGCAACGTACGTTGGCCAGGTTGGGAAAAATCTTCTGAGACAAGAAGGGCTGGCCGCACCGAATTCCAACTTTGCACCAAGTGCCTTGTTCTACGTGACTCAGAACGATGCCAGCTCAACGTACAACGCATTGCAGTTGCAGTACAGAAGGCCACTTGCATCGCGCGTGCAGGCACTTGTGAACTACACTTGGTCACATTCATTGGACGACGCCTCGGATGATACTGCCATCGCTGTTTCTAATACCGTGTTCTCCAACAAGAACGACTGGGGCTCGGCGGGCTATGATGTCAGGCACTCCTTTTCCGGCGCTGTCACACTTGATGTGCCTGCGCTAACGAAATCCGGGCTGGTCTCTCGCATGACGAAGGATTGGTCGCTGGATGGGTTGGTCGTCGCCCGAGGCGGATTCCCATTAAACGCTGTCTTGGTGACACTCGGGCCGATCGGCGCGGCATATCCTCGGCCAGACGTCGTCCCCGGGCAGCCGTTCTGGGTTTCGACTCCCGGCGCTCCCGGAGGAAAGGTCCTTAATCCTGCAGCGTTTTCGGCCCCGCAAACGCTTCAGCAAGGCAACGAGGGCAGAAATGATATCGCGGGCTTCGGACTCACGCAGGTCGACTTTTCGGTTGGTCGGAAGTTCCCAATTACAGAACGATTGAACCTGCAGTTCCGGGCGGACGCCTTCAACCTCCTGAATCACCCGAATTTCACAAATCCGCTTGCGTATGTCGGCTTGGGTCCCTACTACCTTCAGTCGCAGACGATGCTGAGCACTGGGCTGGGAGGGCTGAACCCTCTATTTCAGGAGGGCGGACCGAGGTCTCTCCAATTGTCTTTACGGTTGACATTTTGAATGACCATGAGAATCGGGAGGCAAGGCGTGCTCATGTCGGCGCAATCCATTTCCCTTCGAACAGTCGTTGCGATCGCGATGCTGGCGACAAACCTGAGCATGGATGTATACGCTGCAGGCTCCGTGACACATCATGTCACGTTCGACGACCTTAAGGAGTTCAACTACGCTGAGTTCTTGAGTCTGTCACCAGACGGTAAGATGCTCTCGTACACAGTCCACGCGAATCCATACATCTGGATCGTGGCTACTCGCCCGGATAGCAAGCCCCGCAAACTTGCAGCTGGTACGTTTCCCCAGTGGTCACCGGATGGGAAAAAGCTTGCGTATTATTCAAGCAAGTCTGGCACCTCTCAGCTTTGGGTGTTCGACATTGTCGGCAAACAGGCGGTACAGCTCACGCATCTGAGGGGTGGAATAGCTCCCGATGCAATGGTTACATATATTGGCATGAATGGAGGAACCCTCTTCGATTCCGTTCGCTATGGGTGGTCACCTGACAGTTCTCAGCTTGTATTTACATCGCAAGTCAAACGAGCCAGTTCACGGAAGAGGTCCTCGCAAACGAGCGCAACAAGCGATGGGCGTGGCAGGACAGTGAGACCATTGGTCTTGACAACTGAGACTCCTGCCCAGCTTACGCTTTCTGGCGTGTTTAGCGGTGGATACACACACACATCCTGGGTGAATGGCAAGCAGGTCGAGGTAGACGATTCTGCGTCTCCTACGGAAACGACCGAAGATCACTTGTTCGTCATAGATGTCCATACTAAAAGCATTACCCAATTGACACACGACAGCGCTGGATACTTCACGCCGAGCTGGTCGCCAGACGGGAAGACCGTTGTTTGTATGTCCAACGAAAGGCGCCCGCTTCAAGGTTGGGGATCCGGGCCCACCAATATCTTTGCGTTGAACGTGGCAACCGGTCAAAAAACTGCGTTGACCCATGACGGGATCTACAAGACCGCTCCAAAGTTTTCTCCAGACGGCAAATGGTTGAGCTACTTTGGTTCGGAAGCCAGTCGTGCTGACGACATTTACTTGTTTGTAATGCCTAGCGGTGGGGGCTCCTCGGTGAATTTGAGTGTGAAACTCGATCGGCGAATCCTTGACGCCGAGTGGTCTACCGACAGCCAATCGATCATTGTGAACTATGAGGACGGAGTTGATTGGCCCATTGGGCGGTTGCAAATTCCATCTGGGGATGTGGAGATCCTTGGTGTCAACGACAGCAGTGCAATGAGAGGGCCGGGAGAGGTGGCGGTGTCCCGGTCCGGAACTATGGCGTGGAAGCAGAGCGATCCGATGAATCCTGGTACTATTCAGGTTCTATCCTCCGCACGGGCTAGGTCTTACGAGTTGGTTGACCTAAACCCGAAAATCAAAGGTTGGCAGCTTCCACGCCAAGAAATTATTCATTGGAAATCGAGTCGCGGGGAAGACCGGGAGGGCATGCTGATCAAGCCACTAAACTATGAGGAAGGCCATCGGTATCCCCTGATCGTGGACACTTATCCCGGAATACCCAACGCGTTTAAGTCCAGCACCATGGGTGGAAATGTCGCATGGGCAACGAAGGGGTACGCGGTACTTTGGCCTGACGCTGTAGCGCCCCACTTTGTTGGCTCTAAGCAGGTGAGCAGACAAGAAAGTGCCCGAGGGGTTAACGGACTTGCTCTGATGTTGGACGACGTAAATTCCGCGGTCGACGAGTTGATCAGCCGAGGTGTTGCAGATCCAGATCGGATTTGCTTGTACGGTTTCAGTAATGGGGCCGCAGAAGTTAACCAACTGGTGACCATGACTGACCGCTTCAAGTGTGCGGTGTCAGTGGCCGGTGCCCTCTCCGCAGATTGGTCCATGCCATTCTTCTTGCAAACAAACGCAACGTTCATACCCCTCACCATCGGTGCCACGCCATGGCAGGACCCACAGACTTATATCAAATTGTCGGCAGTCTACAGGCTTGACAAGGTAAACACGCCAATGTTGCTAGCGGATGGCGACCAAGACAGCTTTTTTCTACTTGGCACCATCGAAATGTATAACGGCCTCCGCTACCTCGGCAAAGATGTCGTGTTCCTCCGCTACCCTAACCAAGGGCATGGATTTTCCGGGCCAGCGATGAAAGATTTTTGGGAGCGCGAGAATGCGTTCTTCGACAGATATCTGCATCCAGAAAAACCGCCGACCTAAATGCCTTGATCTCATCCTAAGGTCCGGTCACTTGCCCCACCCATAGATTCTGCTAGTCTCGTCAGCCATCGTCTCCGAAACCCAGGCCGGGACTTTCTTGGAGTACGTTGGGCGAAGAGTCATGCCAGCTTATGAGACCGCCGTCGGGCGGTTCAAGGCGGCAATTAAGATGGACGGGATGGCAGATCTTATTGGCCTCTATGGCGAAATGAACCAGGCCGGGACGACATATGGGACGTCTTTAGAGCATGGATTCGATGCTATGGGCGGAGCGCCCTGGGAGCTTCGAGAAAGATACGTGGAGAACTCTCCATTTTTCTATCTCGACAGGATCGAGACACCAGTGCTGGTTGTCCATGGAAGTGAAGACTCAGCGGTCGCCCCGTTTCTTGGAGACCAGATATTTGCGGCTGCTTCGGAGGCTCGGAAAAGAGTGAGTACGCGAAATACGAAGGCGAAGGCCACTCCCCGCTCTATTGGACCTATGAGAACCAACTCGACCTTTGCAACCGGATAATAGCTTGGTTTGACGAGCATCTCAGGGCAAGAGATCGCTGAAGCGCGGAAGAAGCCAAAAACGGCGGTCCTGTTCCAGGCTGGTCTTCCATTGGATCGTATACGGAAGTTACAGATGCCGGGAAAAAGAGTACACGCGAGCGTTGCACGGGTGCCACAGGCGTTCCCCTCGAGATGCGGAGGGCTTTACCGGTGCCACGAACGATGGCGGAGCGTGCACACGGGGCCCGCTTGCCGATTCCAGAGCCCCGTGGATATTCAACTGCAGAAGTGGCGCGGCAACACGGAATCCTTCACGCTGCGAGAAGTTTACGTCTGGATCGGAGACCCACGGCCCGCTGACGAACCAATCCCAATCTTGAGCGAATCCAGAATGCTGATCGTCATAGGTTATTGCACGGTACCGATAGAATCTGCGCTAGGAAGTCTGCGCCAGCCTCTCCAGGCAAGTGCTTTCAATTCCATCCAAAACTTCCCAAAGCAAGCGGGCCGCCGCCTCGGCACTCCTAAGCGCAGCTTCCACCGCCACCAAATTCGACTGCAGACGCTTCCCAAGTTGGTCGCGCCAGACCTTGGCATGATGGATATCGGCCGTCATGTGGACGATGAAGTACTGGCAGGTGCGCTCGTTGGCACCGTACTTCTCACGGAGTCCTCGCGCCTTCTCTTTGGATATTCGTGGGACTTGAGATTCGTACGCGTAGAAAGCCGCCAGAGCTTGTTCCGGTGTACCTTCCCTGGCCAACTCGACAAAAAAGTCGATCAGGTGTTTGATTTCTGGGGACGGATTCTCTCTTATGAGAAATTGTCCCATTCCAACCCCTTCCCCAAAGTCGCGCCAGAGATCAGCATGGGAGGGTCTATTTCTGCGGCCTAGCTCATCATGCAGGTTGTCCAGGACTGCCTGTCTCAATTCACTCAGGGGCAGTCGGCGCGCGTAACTCGCCAATGCGCGAGGGAACGATTCTACCTGATGATAGTAGTCTCGGGCGTAGTCCTGCAGGTCTTCACGGGTCAGCACACCCTGACTCCAGGCTTGATAAAAAGGATGTTGAAGTAGGTCATACCGGGCAATGCAGTCGTCCAATCGACCAAAGAATTCATCCGTTACCACAACCCCTCCTAGGGAAGAAATTGTTGCAAGTGCTCCATTGCAGACTGGTCCTGGTTCTTCGAGTTCATAATGGAGAAGGCCGTCATCGGCTGGTGGCGGCCTTAAGAGTTACCCCTGCCAGCGTCATCCAGCACGAATGGCATGGCAGAAAGCGGTGGGCACGAACGGAGAGGCAATACTTTTCTCGGCGCTACGTGTTTTCAACAGGGTCTGTGCTTTCACAGCATGACTGAACCGACGGAGATCAGCAGCCGTCGATTTGAACTCGACTGTCATCCGCGCACGCGCTTCGCCGATTCGTGGTATTCCCCTTTGAGAACATATCCGTATAAAACACAGGTCGCAGCAACCGAATAGGCTCACAAGTCGGCCCGCGTAAAGTCTGTAGCTGCCTGACACGGCGGAACGCAAGTCAGTTCGTACCGGGTTTCATCTTGGTTGGAATCGCACCGCTTGATCCTGCTCGTCATGGTCACAAGAAATACGCGCTCACACTTCGCGCACATGATCCCGACATATAGCGCCATCGTTTCCTGAAGAAGGACATGCTTTCGATACTGCTGACTGCAGATGACGGACCCTGTTCCGTAACCTGTCTAGCTTTAACGCCATGGGGACGTAGGCGACCACAAAACCGGCGCCCAAACCCAGCACAAACATAGACAGTGCAAGCGGTTCGCATCCCATTTGAAGCGTCTCCCGGATCAGACGATGGCAGGAGAAGCGCAGCGCAGTCAACCCGGCACAGTCCTACAGGCTCGACCATCTAGCGCCCGCCAAGACAGAAGGGCGATCCGTGCCCAGGCACACCAAACCTCCCGCGTTCTACTAACTAATACCGTTCAAACGCGCGATTTGTACCACCTGAGACCGGAGAATCTCAAGCTTCTGCGTTGAAAACAACACGGCGCAGCAGCCAAACAAATGCAGGAGGGAGGATCCAGTGCCGTGTTTAAGCAGATCTAGTTTTCCGGTTTGAAAGTGAACTCGATGACTCCACTGCTTTCTTCCGGACCAGGTGCGAACTTCCAATTCTTAACCACATCTTGGGCGGCAGCCACAAGCAACGGGTGTCCACCCACCGCCGTAGTGCTTTTCACAGATCCGTTCGTGCCGACTACCACGATGAGCTTGACCGTTCCACCTAGGTTCATCCGTCGCGCAGTTTCCGGATAGGCAGGGGCCACTTTGGTTTTCACTTTGCGTGTAATGGCAGGCTGCTGCCCGAACGCCAGCCACGAATTGCCGGCAAGGATTATCGTTAGCAACGCCGCCGGTGCCATCGCGACTCGGCACCGATTTGACTGAGAAGACACAAGTACCTCCTGCACACGCAAGAACGTTGCTGCCACGGCCAAAGCCGCGACTGATTCTTACTCGGATCATTGGAATCGATCCATCTATCCTGAATACCGCTCTAAGATCGAACTTGTACCGCCTCCAGGTACTCCACGCAAACTTCAGTAATGGGGCAGTCGGATTGGCGTCCCGAATGGCAATTACCCACTTTTCGATCAGGCGCGAGCCCGGTTTGTTGTTTTCCAGCGTTCCATAGCTAGCTCAGTTGCTGGCTGCGGGACGACCGTGGATGAGATTCTCGCGATCACCGACGTGGTCCGCTGGACACTCCAACCCTAGCTGATCGCGCGCACATTGAAACCGGCCCCCTACCCGACCTCTATTCTTTGGATTATCAGTAGACTTCTTCACACAACTCCAACAATCCTCGCCTTGGCGCGGGCATCAACTATCCGCAGCAGATGATTCGCAAGAAGGATAATCTCGATGGCTTCGGACGGGTTATCCAGATCCACGTCCCGGTGAGAGTGCGGGTTCTTGTAAGATGCGATCGCGCCGGCAAACAGTTCCATGCGTCCGACTCTTTCGCCACCTTCGGCGTTTGTGTCCGTCAGCGGTCCCGCTTCCGGTGCAAAGGCTTCGCGCATGAGTTTCACGCCGATCAGATTGTCGCCGAGCCCGGCGGCGGCCCGCACGGACACCTCTACTGCTTTCATGGCCTGAAAAGCCGCCACGTCGAATTCTCCGCGCATGAACGCGCGCCAGACAGGATCAGCAATTCTGGGATGAAGAATTTCCCTTGGGAGGAGGCTGGCAACTTTGAAGCACGCGAAATCCGATTCGGTTTCCATGATGCGCGCGCGGCGGCTCAACTGAAACCACCCATACTGCCCGTTCTCCATGTCTGACACGACAAGTCCCTGCGCATGAAGCCATGCCCATGCTTCCGCCAGAGCCAGGCTTATTTCATTTTCATACTGCCGCGGGTATTGCGGTTGGCTGGAACTGAAATGCCCCCAGAGCCCTTTTTGCAGGTTACCGGGGTGAAACTTTGCATCGTTTCGCTTCTTCAAAAGGAAGAGCATCTTTGCCGCCAGTTCTTCGGGCGTCAACGCAAGCAAAACCTGCACGTCAGGAATAACCCTGGGTAGTTCGTTCATAAGCGCATTCTCAGCCAACTAAAAGTCGTTCCTGTTTTCGATCTTATGAAGAGGCTTTCGGCACAGCGGGCAAAGGTTCGCCGGCCAGTCCTTTCTTAACGAGGCCGGCCAGGAAATCTGCAAAGGGAACAATATCCTCACCGACGCTCGCCTTTTCGAGAGCCTCCATGTAGGTCTTGCGGTCGGCGACCGGGATGACGGTCCACGGATATCCGCCCGATGCCATCATCAGATTCATCAGAAACCTTCCAACGCGCCCGTTCCCGTCCATATAAGGATGGATGTACACGAATACGAAGTGCCCGAGAACGGCCCGCACTGCCGGATCTTTCTCTTCTAGCAGCAGGTCGAAAAATGCGGGCATGGCATCCCTCACCGCCTCGCGGTTCAGGGGCACATGCATGGACTGACGAATGTAAACCTGACCATTGCGATAACCGGCAAGATCGGCGGGCTTCCGCAGGCCGGCGGCGACGCTTGGGGCAAACATCTCCCGGTACCACGTCCGGTGATCTTCTTCGGCAACCATACCGGGGTTTTCGCCCTTGAGAACCCTGCCAATGCTTTTCTGCACCGCCTGATACGCCTGCCAATATCCGCGCGCCGCCATGGCGCTGCGCTGTTGCCGATCCCCTTCATTCGTTTCCGGATTCCACGCGTTACTGCGGACGCGTTCAATCAGCTCATAGGTGACGCGATATCCCTCAATCGACAGTGAATGATAGGCATCAGTCACGTAAGCATCGTCGACGCGCTTCATGTAAGCACTGATATTACGCGGCAGTCCTGGTGGCTTCGGGAACCGCTCAATAGCGGGTCCCCTCATCTTCTGCCACAACAGTCTTATCCGGTTCACATATGGAGATGTCTCTCGGGTGGGAAGCGCGAGAGATGGACCATTATTGAAGGGATCAGTTTCACGGACGTTGTAACCCGCAGCCGACATCGTCTTCGCGATCTCATCCGCGATAGAACCGCGTCCACTGTTGCGGAAAGCGCCCGCCAGGCGGCCGGCAATCGTGCTGTGACCGCCTTCCAGCAATTTTGCCAGCAATCTGGATGCATCGCGGACCGTGGCCAGCGCCGCGCGCGCGTCGGTCGCATGACTTGAAAAATATTGCGGAGAACACTCGATGAGCGCCGATTCGAGCGAGAAAACGCGCAACCCGTCTTTTTCCTCTCGGTCAACCGCTTTAGGCAATGCGGCGTGCAGATCCAGCAGGGATGTTCGGTGTGGCAGCTTGGTCAGGTTGTTCTTACCCTTGGAGGATCGGACGACGAGTTGCAGGGGGACTGTCCAGTTCCCGCCGTGTAGGGAGAGCGACTGCTCCGGCGACAAGGACCAGTTCCGGCCAAATCGCGTTTCGAGATACACAGCAGCGAACCGCCAGAACGATGCGTACCAAGCCGTGCTCTCCCCCTTTACTTCGTCCGGGCGGCTGGGAATGTACCATCCCTTTATCACCTCCTGCAGAAATCCGTTTGCCAGGAGGCGCTCCCGGTGCGTGCGCGTCATGTCTTTCGCCCGGATGGCGGCGGCGCCGTTGGCGTTCTGAGGCCCGTGGAGGATTTCCAGGGACTGGGCCAGCTTTTCCGAAGGTGAAGCCATTGCAGTTTGTCCTCGTTAAGGTTTTCCGTTGTTCGTATATTAGTTTATTATGCTGTGCGAGTATTAGTCTATTACGTTGTATCATAATTAGTCTTTTGCGTCGAGTCATTATTAGTTTTTCCTGCCACAATCATGCTTGGCTTTGCTCCAAATCGCTGATTTTCCATGGCAATCGCAGCCCGTCACCGAACCTGGCCCGGTCGGGCGGGCAGCCATCGCGTAGATCACTCTCCGCCCGTGCGGGCGCATCGAGGCTGATTCGCGTTGAGCGTGAAAAGGACAAAATCGTACAAACATTCATAGCAGGGAGCATTTGCATCTGTCAGGGGACAACGTAGATTGTTGCTTGTCGAGTAGCACGGCCTGTCATTCAGATCGCCTCATGGTCACGAGCAGACAAATCGGTTTTTTCACAGGGCTAAAGACCTTCTTGTCTGCTCGTCTGCTCCGGCATCGATATCCTGTCTTAATTCATGTCGCAGTCGGTGTGATTCCCATTACCGGCGGTGCCAGTATGTAGCCTGAACGAAGTAAGGTTCAAAAGGCCTACCCGCACCGACGGATGGTGGCCTTCTTGTTTTATAAACAATTCTCCGGCTGAAAAGGAAAACCATGAATTCTGACCTAAGACGCAGAAGTAGTGCTCTGATCGATGGGACACATCGTGCGCCGGCTGTGACAAGACCGTACCCGGAACGGTGATGGCGCTGGCGCGGGTGGATATTCCATTACTGATGCTCTACGGCGGCTCTACGATGCCGGGTAAGTTCCAAGACGCACCAGTCAGCATTCAGGACGTCTTTGAGGCGGTTGGGGCCGTCGCCTCAGGCCGCATGACCGAGGCCGAGCTGGCGGAGCTGGAGGATCGCGCCTGTCCGGGCGCGGGCGCTTGCGGAGGCCAGTTCACCGCCAACACCATGGCGTTGGCTTGTGAGTTTCTCGCTTGGCCGGATTGTTGTTTTCCAGCGTTCCATAGCTAGCTCAGTTGCTGGCTGCGGGACGACCGTGGATGAGATTCTCGCGATCACCGACGTCGTCCGCTGGACACTCCAACCCTAGCTGATCGCGCGCACATCGCGCATGCCAAGGAAGCCCCAACCTCTTTCGTTACGCCTTTCTACGTAGCTTTTCATTCCTTGCCTTTATCTTCAGGATCGGCCGAGTACGGGGCGAATAGAGCGTGCTTAGCAGTGGGGTAACCCCCGGTCTGCCCCTTAGCGTTGCGCCACAGGATTCGATTCAGGTGCTCGGTCGGTGCCGCGTCCGGTACAAGCCAATTCATTCGCATGGAAGCCAGGGCATCTTCCCGTGCTGGCCCCTTCAAGGAGTTCAACGCGGGATTTACTTCATAGATCGATTGCTTCGGTTCGACTGCCGCATAGGGCGTAAAATCGGGGTCCGCCTGGAAGCTGTTTCGCATGTCGTTAGCGATCAGGTCAAACAACGACATGGTCGGAAGCCCCAGAATCAGCTCCATGGTCTTCACCATGCTGCACTGAGAATAGAACGTTGAGTCGATCGAACCTCTACGTATGTAAGGACCTACTGCGAGCGCAAGAGTTCTGTGCCCGTCAACGTGATCGAGTCCATCCTGCGCGTCATCCTCGACAATCAAAACCAGGGCAGACTTCCAGAATTTCGAATGCGACATGCCGTCGACAATTTGACCGACAGCCCAGTCATTGTCGGCAATCTCTGCCTTCGGTGTCGATAGTCCGGGTGTTGTGCCTGCTGTATGGTCCGATGGAAGCTGAACCATCACTAAGTTCGGCATTTCTCCGGCAGCTTCCCATTCTTTCAGGTGACGCAGAAAAATCTTCGCACGGACGACATCCGGTACTTGCAAGCCGTACGCCGGATAATCCTTGGCAACATACTTGTTGAGTGGTGTGATCGGGGCGACGGTGCTAAAACGATTCTCGAAGTCACCTCCCGACTTATATTCGTCGAGGAACTTCATCCGCTCCTTCAATTGCATCTTCGGGATGTACCCGACAAATTCGCCGAAGTCCTGGAAACTCTTCCCGTGATTCAATGCGTTGTCCCAAATGAAACCGGAATTCGCATACGCCAGGGGATCGTCACCGTTCTTTGGATAGCTGCGTCCCACGTACCCTGGCCAATACGTATAGTCGGTCTCACTCGACTGCGTCACCCATTGGTGTCCGTCGCCGCTGTTGCCGCCGTTCGCGAAGAAATTGTCGAGCAGCACAAATTCTCGCGCCAGCTTGCGCTGATTTGGCGCCACATCGTCACCGTACACTTCCAAACTAGGATCGCCATTTCCTTTTCCCAGATCGCCCAGCATCTGATCGTACGAGCGATTTTCCTTGATGATGTAGACGACGTGTTGAATGGGCGAGGGATCGCCGCTGCGTGCCGGAACGGGCAGCGGCTTTGCTGGCGAATGGGTGACGCCTCCCGCTTCGGAAGCGGCGCTTGAGCCTTTAAGCCTCACATGGTTCGCTTCCGCGACAGCAGTGGTGTAACTCGCCAACTGGTTCGGTTCGGGAATGGGGACAACGTGCACGGTCCCACGGTAGGAATGCACGTATCGTCTGCTTGGGCCAAGCTCTATCGGCGTCTTCAGTCTTTTCCCATAGTGGTCGATTGGCGCGCGCTTCCAACCGGAGCCGACACCGAGAAGCGTCGAGACCACCAGATAGTTCCCGTCGGGGCTAACTCCGATGTGTTCGGGATACCAACCCGTCGGAATCAAACCCGCAATATGGGGTCGCGTGCCGCCATCACCTATGTTAATCACGGCAACGGCATTGATGCCCGCGCAGGCGGCGAACAGTGTGCCGGCATCCTTTGAAAGCACCAGCGATTCTGGCGAAACCCCCGCCACTTTCTTTTCGAAAGGTTGCAGCTCTATCGTCCCGACCACCATGTGCTTGGAAGTGTCGATTATAGAAAGTGTGTCGCTGTTGCTGTTCGCAACATACAATCGCTCGCGGCGCTCATCCCAGGCAAGCCCTGTCGGATGTAGCCCCACATTGATTTGGTCCGTAATCCTTCCGCTTGCCAAATCGATTCGAGTGACCGTTCCGCTCGCGGCAATCCCTCGCCGATCTACTACGATTTTGTCGGCGTTTTCATTGGAACCCATCCCGCCCACCGTATCCTTTTCCATCGGAAACCGGCCGCCCCAGTTGCTCACGTAGGCGACAGTGCCAGTTGCATTCACGACGGCGCCAAAAGGAGCAACTCCGGTTTTTAGAGTTGACCTGAGAGAGCCTGTTTCCAGGTCAACAATTGCTGCGGCGTCGTCAAAGGTGAGCGGCACAACGCCGTATCGCCCACGCTGCCTCTGACCGCTTGCCGAAATCGCGACGCTGCCCGTGGCGATGGTGCCCACGCGATCCGCGAGCACGGTGGCCTTTCCGTCTGTGGCCGAGAAGATCCGGACAAAGTCCTGACTCTTTCCATCTGGCTGCGTCAGCGACGATATCGCTGTCACTAGCGCTGCTTGTCTCGCTGAATCAAACGTAATTCCTTGGATTCCTGGATATCCGGGAACCGTAATGGTTTCAGCCGCGCGATTCGCTTTCCAATCGAGCTTATATACGACGGCGCCCTCTCGCGATGTGGTTAGGACGTAAACGAAATCGCTCGTCTCCCCAAAGCTCACACCATAAACTCGACTTTCGAACACGGCTTGCGCTCCCGCAGGAGCGATCAATTGCCGTGTTGTGATGACGCCCGGATCGGGCACGCTGCGCACGGGCAGGTCGATGGCCTCCTTGGAATTGTCCTCATTCTGAGGAGGGTTAACCGGACCGGCCGACTGGGCTGCCGTCTGTCCCAAGCAGCCGCTCGACAGCGAAGATGTCGCAACAAGAGCAAAGAAAAATCGCAACAGGAAGGCAGAAAATGCACTCCGAGGAGCAAGCTCGCAATTTATTGTCACTCAACGACCTCACGCAGGGACCAATTTCATTGCTTTCCGACCCGCTCGCGCCTGCTAAGCCGATTGGTTCACTTCGATACGACCAAGATTGTAAAGCTCTCTGGTTTCATTTGCGTCTTGAAAGGTGAGTCGGATTTCGGATCGGTGTGTCGGGCACCGTCTCGAATTCCGCTAAGGAGGGCATCAACATATATTTCACTGCGGTCCCGACTTCATTTCCCCCGTCTGAAAATTACACTCACCGTTAAGATATACCCGCCACTTGATCGGTTTGTGCCGCAGAAAAATGAAAACTTCCAGCCAGAGTTCAGCAGTAAATTACGCTTTAAGCAGGAAGCTCGTTGGTGTACACTCCCCGCATTCGGAGCTCAGGCAACATGCCGACTTCCGCGAATGAAGAAGTGCGCGAGCCTTGCGGGCTAACGTATCAGGAGCTCGCCGATCTGTCGGATGAGAAGATCATGCTGCATCTCGCGGCGGGTCACGGTGACGCTGTGGCCGTTCTGTTCGACCGCTATTCTCGTCTAGTGCTCAACATCGCCGCCAAAATTGTACAAGACCACACCGAGGCCGAGGATCTTACCCAGGAGATCTTTGTGGAGCTGTGCCGGACCGCGGCACGATTCGATCCCGCCAAGGGTAGTGCTAAGATGTGGGTTATTCGCTCAGTGTACCGGCGCAGCCTGAACCGCCGCCGCAGTCTGAAATTGCGGAATGCGCACGTCCTGGCCGATCTCGGAGATCTGGAGAACTGCCCGTCCACCGAAATTGGCCTGCCACAAACGCTCACCTCCCAAGAGTCGCACCGACTCGCGCGGCAGATGCTCGGAGCGTTGGACGCGGCGCAGAGGCGTGTCATCGAGTTGGTGTACTTCGAAGGTTTATCAATGAAAGATGTAGCCGAGCGGACGGGCGACAGCTTTGCGAGCGTGCGACATCGCTATTACCGAGGGATTAGCAAGATGCGTGCGCTGATGCGTCAGAAGAACAGCCGTGACCCCATGCCGGCAGCACAGGAGACGTTTGATGTCCAGACATGAGCACTTCGAAGAACTGTGCAGTCTTGCAGTACTCGGCGAGGTGTCGCCTGAGGAATGGACGAAACTGGAAGATCACCTAGGCCAATGCCCGGAGTGCAGAGCCGCTTATGCTGATTTCGTTGCCCTAACTGCCGAGCATCTGCCGGCCGCAGATCGTAGCTCCGTTCGCTTGGTGAGAAAACCAATTGCGGAAGTGACCGCAGTTCTTCGTCAGGCAACATTCGCGAAGGTCGCCAACGAAGGATTTCACATCTCGCCGGAGGCGATGGCTGGAGCAGTTCACCGCCGTACAAGAGCAGCTAAATGGCTGGGCGATGTTGTTTGGTCGATGCGAGCGCGGCTGTCGCAAGTGACAATTGTAGCGACGTTGCTTGCAGTTGGCGTCGTCGGCGTGATGTTTGTGCGCCACGATGCAGCACGTGGTCATCTAGTGGAACAACTGAGATCCAGTTTGCGCGAAGCGCAGAATGATGCAGCCAGCTTGAAGCAGCAGCTCAACCATGCCGCGGATCCACAATCGCTGGCCAAGCCAGACGTGTCTTTGCAGCAGCAGCTCAACGCTGCCCATGAGCGCAACGCCCAACTCGATGCCGAACATCAGCGGGATATTCGATCGCTCCGAGTCCTGGAAGTGCAGGTTTCGCAGCTCGAATCGCAAAGAGCAAACGCCGTTCAGGATGCCCAAAACAAAGATAGTGAACTCACGACACTTCGCGGGCAGATGGAGGCACTGCGGGCCGATGCTTCCCAGAAGGAATCCGAACTGGTGGCTCAACAATACCGCATCTCGGAGCTTTCCAATCAGCTGGGCGCACAGAAGGTCGCCCTCGACCGTGAGCAGCAACTCCTCGCTGAGGGCCGCGACATCCGGGACGTGATGGGCGCCCGTAACCTTCATATCATCGACGTGCATGATCAGGATGCGCACGGCGAGTCCCGCCCTTTCGGACGCATCTTCCTGACCGAAGGGAAGCGCTTGATCTTCTACGCGTATGACCTCAATTCCGCCAATTTGAAGAATGCCTCCTTCCAGGCATGGGGTCAGCGAGCCGATGGCGGCCGGGCTGCTCTGAACCTGGGCATCTTCTATATAGACGACCAGAAGCAGTCGCGCTGGGCACTTAAGGTAGAAGATCCGAATCTCTTAAAGGCCATCGATTCCGTCTTTGTGACTGTGGAACCGCACGGAGGGACCAAGAAGCCCAGCGGAAAGAAGTTGATGTACGCGTACCTGCGCAATCCTATCAACCACCCGTGATTTTCTGCGTTCGTTCATCGAGGAGTCATATTTTCTCTCCTGCCCCGGCACATTCCTTTCCGCGCAGTGGTATTGCTCAACAGGCAACTGGAGAGGAAGGCACATAAGGCACATGACGAAATGGTTTGTGTTGTTCTTGGTACTCGCAGCGTCGGGCCTCTGCTTGGCACAAAGCGAGTCGGCAACGCTCTCTGGACGCGTGAGCGATCCCAGCGGTGCCCCTATCGTCGGTGCCGATGTCGTCCTCACAAATACACAAACCAACGTGGAGCAGCGAACCAAGACTAATGAAGTCGGCTTGTATGTTTTTGCCGACGTTCATCCTGGGGCTTACCGCGTAGCTGCCGGAGCCCCGGGCTTCCGGGTTTTGATCAAGGAGGGCCTCACTCTGCACGTGCAGGATGAGCTTGCAGAGAATTTCTCCTTAACCATCGGCGCGATATCGGAATCGATGACGGTTACGGCGGACGCGACTCCCATCAACACCACGGACGCCTCGGTGAGCACTGTCGTGGATCGCAACTTTGCCGAGAACCTGCCGCTGAATGGCAGGAGCTTTCAATCGTTAATTCTGCTCACACCCGGAGTGGTTCTTACGGTGAGTAACACCTCGGATAGTGGACAATTCAGCGTGAATGGGCAACGTGCCAGCGCCAACTACTGGATGGTGGACGGCGTGAGCGCCAATGCTGGCGCGACTGCGCTAGGTTGGAACGATAGTTTCGGGGGTTCGCAAGGATCCTCCAGCGTTTTAGGAGGAACAAACAGCTTGGTGTCTGTGGATGCCATGCAGGAGTTCCGCATCCAAACTTCAACCTACGCGCCAGAATTCGGCCGCACACCGGGGGCGCAAATCTCCATCCTCACGCGATCCGGTACGAACCAATTTCACGGCACAGCTTTTGATTACCTCCGAAACGACGTGTTAGATGCAAGCAATTGGTTTAATGGTTACACTAACAACCCTCCACTTCCCAAGTCGAAAGAGCGCCAGAATGATTTTGGTGGAACGTTTAGCGGTCCCATTGTTAAAGATAAAACCTTCTTTTTTTTCTCCTACGAGGGGTTGCGGCTGCGACTGCCGCAAGCCACCCTCACAACCGTTCCCGACGCCAGTTTCACTCCTGGAGGCACGACAGACTCGCGTCAGAATGCAATGCCAGCCCTCCAGCCATATTTGAACGCGTTTCCGCTGCCAAACCCCAACAGTGCGGAAATCTTCGCTCCGTGCGACCCAGCAACTGATCCCACTTGTCCGCCTTCAGGCCAGATGGCGACGGGCTCTGCTGCGTTTAATGCCAGCTATTCCAATCCTGCCACACTCAATGCATACAGTCTTCGAGTTGACCATCGCCTGAATGACAAGTGGAATCTTTTCGGGCGGTACAGCTATTCACCCTCTGAAGTTTCAATTCGAGGTGCTAGCCCTTTTTCATTGAGTACGGTCTCGCCTGCTCGAATCACTACGCAAACGGCCACGTTCGGGTTAACGTGGGTGCTGTCCCCAACAGCAACTAACGATCTCCGATTCAATTACAGCAGGACAAGCGCCTCTAGTTATACATATATGGACAACTTTGGGGGGGCGGTGCCTTTGACGTCCCTCCCCTTCCCCAGTCCCTTCACTGCTCAAAATGCGTCTTTTAGCCTGTATATTTTCCAATTGACACAGGGCTTCTTAGGAGCTGGTGAGGGAGTATCCAATTTGCAAAGGCAAATCAACCTAGTCGATAGCTTTGCAGTACAAAAAGGTTCGCACAGTCTCAAGTTTGGCGTTGATTGTCGCCGTCTCGCACCGCTAGTGGGACCCGGAAGCTATCGTCAAAGTGTCGACTTCGACACTGTGCCATCCGCTCAGATTGGTAGCCTCTTATATGCCAGTACCAGTTCTTCAGTCAATTCGGACTTGCTGCTCCACAATCTTGGTATCTTCGCGCAAGATACTTGGCGGGTAAATCCGCGATTGACCATCACCTATGGCCTTCGGTGGGATGTGGATTTTGCGCCCTCCTCCAGCAATGGAGTTGCGCTGCCGGCCGTGACAGGGTTCAATTTCAACGACTTTTCAAACTTGGCCCTGGCGCCGGCCGGTACGCCAGTATTCAAGACCCCTTACAACGGGGTTGCGCCGCGGTTCGGCGTCGCCTATCAGGTATCGAGAAATCCAGACTGGCAAACTGTTCTGCGTGGCGGGTTTGGCGTCTTCTATGACCTGGTGACGTCGCTGGTAGGGAATATTTTCAACCCGGGCGCGTATCCCTTCGGGGCAACTGCGTCTATTTACGGTGGCACGTTTCCGTTGAGTGCTTCAGCCGCAGCACCGCCTCCAATCACGGTTCCCGCAAACGGTTCGGGAACCGTGGCTGCTTTCGATCCGAACGTTAGACTGCCCTACACGCTTCAGTGGAACGTTGCCCTTGAGCAAGCTTTGGGAAAGCAACAGACGGTCTCGGCTTCCTACATAGGCGCCGTAGGTAGACGGCTCTTGCAGACGGAATCGATCTTCACTCCAAACCCAACTTTCTTTGTTGCGGAGTTGACAGGAAATGCGGCCAGCTCGAACTACAACGCCCTCCAGATTCAATTCAACCGAAAGCTTTCGCACGGTTTCCAGGCTCTTGCTTCCTTTACATGGTCGCATTCGATTGATGACGGGTCCGCAGGATCGGGCGGGCTCGCCACGAATCTTTATGCATCCTCCGACTTCGCAAGTGCGAATCGGGGTCCTTCAGACTTCGACATCCGTCGGACGTTTAGTGCTGGCCTAACCTATGAAATCCCAGCTCTTGCAGTCAACTCCATCACAAAGGTCGTTTCGCGCGGGTGGTCCCTCGATAATGTCATCGTGGCCCGATCCGCCCCGCCCGTTGACGTTTCTGATGGTGATTTTGCTTTTCTCAGTGGGAATTTCATAGCTGATGTCCGTCCCGACATTGTTCCGGGGCAGCCTTTTTATCTCTACGGGGCGCGGTATCCCGGAGGCAAGGCGATCAATCCCGCCGCATTCACCGATCCTCCTGTCGATCCCACCACGGGTAATCCTCTCAGGCAAGGAGACGTGTCGAGAAACTTCCTGAGGGGCTTCGGGGCCGCGCAGTGGGATTTCGCTGTTCACAGAAACTTCCCGATTCACGAGTCGCTTCAGTTACAGTTTCGCGCGGAAATGTTCAATGTCCTAAATCACCCCAACTTTGGGCCGCCTAATAGCTTATTCACAACACCCGTTCAGCCAACCTTCGGACTGTCAAGCCAAGTGCTTGGGCAGAGTCTCAATTCTGGCAATCTGGGTGGTGGAGGATTTAGTCCGCTTTACCAACTGGGCGGCCCACGCTCGATCCAACTCGCACTCAAGCTAACGTTTTGAGATAGCGAAGTGGTCAAGCGCTTCTTTGGTGCTTCATTTACTTGCCGCTTCTGGAGAGCGAGAGGTCGGGCAGGTGTGCAGTCGAAAGTCAACCCAATGAGCGACTCGAGACTCAAGGCCGAAGCAACATGGTGGCGGAAGAACCTCTTTTTAGGGAAGTAAAGTGCTACTGATCTTCTTGAACTGGAGAAACACGTGAGCCGAAATCAAAAAAAGACAGTTTTGTTTCGCATCGCGGCACTGCTCTGTTGCGGATTGGCCACAGATAGAGCAGCTACCGCGCAACAGCTACAGGCACTACCAGTGGCGGATGCGCTCAATGTGCGTTCCTTTGTTGGCCTGGAAAAGATGAACTTCTCACCCGATGGAAAATGGCTGGCATACATGGCGAAAGAAGAGGGGAATGCAACATCCGCAGACTATGAATCGGGGGTCCGTACTGGCGTTCCACCAGGATTGACGGGAACCGATATCTACATCTCAAACGTTGAAACGGGTCAGACGAAAAATCTGACGAATGGCAAGGGCTCGAATTGGCTCCCGAGTTGGTCTCCAGACGGTCAACGCGTCGCTTTCCTTTCCGATCGGGATGGCAGCGGTCAGGCAAAGCTCTGGATTTGCGATCTGCTCAACAACAACGCGAAAAAAGTTTCCGATGTAAACGTGAGGACGGACCAGATCGAGTGGGCGCCCAATGGTCAACAGCTTCTTGTGACCGTCGTTCCGGACGGACTCTCCGTCGAGGATTATGCAAAAAGAGTTCTGTCTGGCGAGCCGAGTCTGAAGACGGTTGTCGATAGAGCGCCAGGATCAACCGTGATGCTGTATCAATCGAGTGGAAACGTGGGCAAAGAATCTCCGACATCTCCTCCCTGGAGTCTCGACGCCTTTTTGCGCGATTTAGCCTTGGTTGATGTAGCTAACGGAAAGACCTCGGTGATCGTGCACGGGCGCAGGATCGCGTATTTTTCGCTCGCCCCCGATGGTACAAGTGTCGCATACACAATTCCCAAGCGGTTTGAAAAGGCAGGGTCGCAACAAACCCTCTTCGATCTCGCCTTCGATCTCGCCATCGTTGCGCCTGAAGGGAAACACGGGCGAGTGATCGCCTCTGATATCCGCTTTGACTATGACGGTTCTGAGTTCAGTTGGTCACCCAATAGCAAGTACCTGAGCTACCACACGGGGGGGGTGAACGAGAAAGCGCATGATTGTTACATCGTCGATGTAGGTGGGGGTAGCACGCGCAATATAACCCATTTTCCGCTCGACCTGCAAGTGCCGCATTACGTTTCCTCTGTACCATTGTGGGACGGCGACAAGCATCTCTACCTAATTAAAGAGGCAGCTCTTTGGCGAGCATCCGTGGAGGAGGACAAGGCAGTCAAGTTTGCCGAAATACCCGGTCGAGAGATACTGGCCCCAATTTCTCGAAATGGCGACCTGCTGTTGACAGCAGACCAGGGAAGATCAACGATCGTTGTGACGCATGACGGCGCGGGAAAGCAAGACGGATTTTATAGGATTGATTTGACGAACGGAAAAAGCAGCGAACTATTCGAAAGGAGTCAGTGCTACTTTAGCTGCAGCGGCACTGCTGCAGTGGCGACATCGGACGGGCTACATATAGGGTACTACGCGGAAGACGCTCAGAACGCTGGGGACATTTGGACCAGCGATGTTCGGTTCAGTAATCCGGGAAAGTTGACGCACCTTAATCCCCAGCTCGAGAAGTACAAAATGGGTCCAGCCAAACTGATCGATTGGTTGAGTGACGATGGCGAACGCTTGCAAGGCGCATTGCTGCTGCCGGCGGATTACGAGGAAGAGAAACGCTATCCGCTGATCGTCTACGTCTACGGCGGGGACTTCGAATCGAATAGCCTCGACAAATCCGGCTTCAGCCATGGGCCACTCAACATGCAATTGCTGGCAACGAGGGGATACGCCGTTCTCTTTCCGGACTCGCCCCAAAAGGTGGGCACGCCGATGTTCGATTTGGCAAAGACGGTGCTCCCTGGGGTGAACAAAGTGATTGAGATGGGAATAGCGGATCCAGCTCGTCTGGGAGTGATGGGACACAGCAATGGAGGCTATAGCACGCTGGCGTTGATCGTTCAGACCAAGCGATTCGAAGCGGCGATAGAAGCCGATGGAATGGGAGATCTCATTAGTCATTACGGCGAGATGGATAAGTCCGGGACTGCCTACGGAAGTGGCTTACTAGAAAATGGGCAAGACGCCCTGGGCGGAAGTCCCTGGGACGTTCGCGACAAGTACATTGAAAACTCTCCAATCTTCTATCTCGATAGAGTCGAGACGCCGTTACTCATCGTTCAGGGAGCGAATGACGACGCGGTTGCGCCTTTTAGTGCAGACGAGGTGTTTGTAGGATTGCGAAGGCTCGGCCGGGAAGTCGAATACGCGAGATACGAAGGTGAAAACCATTCGCCGCTTTATTGGAGCTACCCGAACCAGGTTGATTTTGCCAATCGCATGATTGCCTGGTTCGCTCGATACCTGGCGCCTCCGAAATCGGCCGGAAGCTCCCCGCCATCGGCTTTGGTAAGTGTTCGATAACGACCCTGCCGAGCCCCAATGACGGAGCGTGCGATTTCACAGCCTAGCCGAAGATGCGATGTGCTGTGAGTGCTAATGCCAGAGGAGAAGCCTCAGGTTAGACCCTCGAACGCGTGTCTGCTCCGTTGTCGCGATTTACCTCAGTTGATGCGGTAATGGCAGCCGCGGCTTTCGCGGGATTGTTGAGCGGCTTCGAGTATCAGAAGCGCCGTGAGGATGCCGTTGCGCAGGCCGATGATGGAATCGCCGACCTCGCACTTTTC
>Ga0181536_10001907_pt1 | contig 24173 bp, 18 predicted proteins | sample PEATcosm2014_Bin_41_FD_121105 | JGI IMG/M metagenome (GOLD analysis project Ga0181536, IMG submission 121105) | Peatland microbial communities from MTU Mesocosm Facility, Houghton, MI, USA - PEATcosm2014_Bin17_60_metaG | ecosystem: Environmental > Terrestrial > Soil > Wetlands > Peat | place...
ATGGCATTCTCAACGCGCTCCTGTTGGCGAATGTTATGGCGGAAGAAGGCAAGCCGCTTGGCCAGTTGGTCGCCGATCTGCAGCGTGAATTCGGTGCGCATTACTACGGCCGGCGCGATCTGCACATTTCCGATGAGATCAAGAACGGCACCATTCGGCGCGCAGCCGATCCGCAGACGACGAAGCTTGGTGCTTATTCCATACTGCGGAAGGAGGATCGCGACGGCGTGAAGTGCTTCCTCGATGCTCCCAAGCATGGTAACGGCGCCGACGCCTGGGTATTGTTTCGCGCCTCCGGCACCGAACCTATGCTGCGGTGCTATGTTGAAGCGGCCAAGCCCGAGCTAGTCGAAGAAATTCTTGAAACCGGCGAAAGATTCGTGCGGCAGGACTGAAGCCGAAGCGGAAAGCCAAGGGCCAACAGCTAAAGGCCAAGAGCCCAGGTAGACCTTCGCTCTCTAGCCAGCCTCGGAACGCGATAGGATGATAATGACAACCTTAGAATAATGGCCACCACGGAAACCACACCGGTTCTAACCGATTCTCCGGAATCGCGCCGCTACAACCGCATCAAGCGGTGGCTGGGCGTCGCCGATTTCGCGATCGGTTTCGCTCTGATCGTCGTGCTCCTGGCTACGGGTTGGACCGGAACCCTCCGCGACCTGGCGGAACGTGGCGCTTCGCAGAATTATTCTTTCGCCGTTTTCCTCTACGTCCTGATGCTGATGCTGATCAGCAAAGTGCTCGGGACTCCGCTTGACTATTACGGCTTTCGCCTCGAGCACCGCTATAACCTCTCCAACCAGAGGTTCCGCTCCTGGCTGTGGGACGAATTCAAAGGTCTGCTGATCGGCCTGGTCATGGCCACGATTGTGGTCGAACTGCTCTATCTGCTCATGCGCCAGACGCCGCAGCACTGGTGGTTGATCGCGTGGGCTGTCTTCCTCGGACTCTTTGTACTGCTCGCGCAACTCGCGCCAGTCGTGCTTTTCCCGATTTTCTACAAATTTGAACCGCTCGAGAATGACGAACTTAAACGCCGGCTGATCGTTCTCAGCGAGCGCGCCGGCACGCACGTCCGAGGTGTCTATAAGTGGCATCTTTCCGAGAAAAGCAAGAAGGCCAACGCCGCGCTGACCGGCCTCGGCGCAACCCGCCGCATCATTCTCGCCGACACCTTACTGGACAATTATTCTGACGATGAAATCGAAGCCGTGCTGGCGCACGAACTCGGGCACCACGTGCATCGGCACATACTGAAGAGTATTTTCGTGCAGGCGGCAATCACGCTCTTCGGCTTCTGGCTGGCCAATGAAGTTCTGCGCTTCGCCGTGGAGCGCCGCAACATGTTCGAGACCATGCACGATTTCGCCAATCTGCCACTGCTAATTCTGGTCTCGACAGTGCTCTCGTTCTTGCTGATGCCCGCGCTTAACGCCTACTCGCGCTTCAACGAACGCCAGGCCGACCGCTATTGCTTCGAGTCCGTGGACAGTGTTGAACCCTTCATTTCGTCGATGAATAAGTTGGCGGAACAGAATCTCGCCGAAAAAACCCCGTCCCGCTGGGTGGAATGGCTTCTGCACTCGCATCCCGCGATCACCAAGCGAATAGCCGCCGCCGAAGCCTGGGCAAAGGCGCACTGACACGCGCAGGCAATAACCAAAACCCACCACGGAGGCACGGGAAAATAAAAAAGGGGTTCTCCGTGCCTCAGTGCCTCCGTGGTGGATTCTGATTTATCTCACTCCGCAAAATCTCTTCCACTCTCCGCACATCCTCTTCCGTGTCAACGCCGACGGTGTCGAACGGCGTTTCTGCTACGTAGACCGAAACTCCATTTTCGAGAAAACGCAACTGTTCCAGCCGCTCGCTCCGCTCCAGCGCCGACTCCGGCCAACGCACGAACATGTCCAGCGCGTCCTTGCGATATCCATAGAAGCCAAGATGCTTGTAGTATTGCGGACGCACTCCATCGCGATCATGCGGGATGGTCGCCCGAGAAAAATAGAGCGCGCGTCCGCCAGCATCCGTCACCACCTTCACTGCGCTCGGATTATCGATGTCAATCTCCGCGGCCGGCGTCTTCAACGTGCCCACTTCGACTCCCGCGCCCTGCATCACCGCAATCAAGCCCTCGATATGCTCGGGCCGCGTCAGCGGCTCATCGCCCTGAACATTTAAATAAACATCTGCCGGAATGCCGGTCGAGATCTCATGTACCCGTTCCGTGCCCGACCGATGCGCCGCCGAAGTCATGCGTGCGCCAAAGCCTTGTTGCTCGCAGAACCGCATGATTTCATCCGAGTCTGTAGCGACAATAACTTGATCGACCGACGAACACCGCCGCACTCCGCGATACACCCAAGCCAGCAGCGGGATGCCGGCGATCTCGCGCAGCATCTTGCGGGGAAGGCGCGTCGAGGCCAGCCGCGCCGGAATCACAGCAATGACTTTCATGCGCTCAGTTTCGCATGTAGGCACACGGTTTGACACGACATTCCATTGACACTCTATTCCGCGGACTCTTAAAATGCAGTAGGGACGCGTCCACCCGCGTCTGCGGGATTCTGTGCCCATTTCCGGGCTGTCCCTGGTTCCCTTCCGCGTATTTTCCGGATTGGCGGTGTAGCTCAGGTGGTTAGAGCGACGGTCTCATAATCCGTAGGTCGTAGGTTCGAGTCCTACCGCCGCCACCAAATTTGCGATCTGTTTTTAATGGGTTAGGGGTGCTCCCCGGAGTCGGGGCAGCACCAATTTTGGGTGACTGTAATGAAATTGTAATGTGAGAACTGGTTTTGAAGAGCCCTTTAGCACGGAAAAAGCCTTCTAATTCACCACGAGAGGGCCCCTCCTCGGTGGTTCGTCAAGGGCCGAAATTCTCGATGCAACGGGCATCTCTGTCTTCGTGGTTCGTAGCTGATCGAGGCGCATCATCGCATCTCGGAGATATTCCACCACCCGTGCCGTGTAGAACCTGAGCACGTCCCGACGGGAATGACCGAGCAACTGGTCAATGATCGTGTCCGATACGCCTGATGCTGCCAGTCTCGTTGCGAAAGTGTGACGGCACTGGTAGATCGGAAATCGGGGAAGTCCCGCCATCTTGAGAGCGTTGTGCCAAGCAGTTTTCACGCTGAGGATGTGTACACTCGGTCGTTGTGGATTGCTGCTTGCCAGACCGGGACATCTTTCCGATCAATTACTCTGGGGCCTCTTGCCCGTGCCTTCATAATTGCCAGACTTTGTTCCGGGGAAGTATCGGTCCAACAAGACAAAAATCTGGTTTCATCGTCTTCGAAAACCACGTCATCGGTTGTGGTCGTTAGCACGACCGGGGTGCCGATGCGTTGCACGATTCTTGTACCTCGCTTGCGGCTACGCCGTGAACTCATGTGAGATCCTCCCTTCAGACTGCAGCAACCTCAGTAGCTGTTGAGCTTCTTTGCCGCAGCGATACTCGTGGATGAAAAGTATTTTGTGTGCGAGAGAACCTTTCCCGTGCGCCAGAGCTTTCTTGCTTAAGCCTGCGCGTTCCAAAATGCACTCTGGTGGGAAGAGCTGGAGAGTGGTCTTTACTACGGTTGACTTGCCGCTCGATGTTGGCCCTTTGACGAGAACCGACGGTGGCTTGGGAAATACGCGAGCGATTGCTGCCAACAGCAGGATGAGTATGATTCGTCTCTCACCAACAATTCCCATTTCCCAGCATTCTGATGTTGATGCTGGCCGCTACGTGTCTGGCTCTCGGTCAGGGTACGTCGGCACAGCCGCCGAAGCCTGGCCCGGAGCACCAGAAGTTAGCCGGGCTTGTCGGCAACTGGACTACCGAGGGGGAGTCCGCCGAGAACCCGTTGTTCCCGGCGGAGAAGTGGTCAGGCACCATCACGAGCGAGTGGTTCTCAGGCAACTTCGCGGTCGTGAGGCACACTAACGAGAAATTTAGCGTCAGCGGTGAGATTCACTCGCTCGAGGTGATCGCCTACGATCGCACGGCGAAAACCTACACGTGGTACGGGGTGGACGACCACGGCGGGGGTGGCGACCTCGGCAAAGCATCGATAGCAGGCGACGTGTTAACAGCCGTATGGGAATCCCAGGAGAAGGGGAAGACCTACAAGTTCCGGGGCACTCTGAAGGGGTTGGGTTCTGACCGGCTCACCTTTGTCATGGAGTACTCGGAAGATGGGACGACGTGGAAGCCGTTCCTCCACTCAACCGACACCAGGGTCAAGTCGAAGTAGACGATGGTGCCCGTCGGAGGCTTCGCTCAGGAGTCGGCTCAACGACTTGCTCCGGCCCGAAGAACAACGCCGACGAGAGGCCAGGCCGCCCGATGTCTGGGCGGCTTCTTTGCTCCACGTTGGAGGTCGGAAGCCATGATAAGTGCTGAGAACAGGCGTTAGCGCTCAGAATCCGGTCAATGAGTCACCAACCACTGTGATGTTCTAGGGTTCCGTGCAGACTTCGATGATCCGCCCCATAATTCTGCGATTTCAAAACAACCCACTACCCAATTGTCCTTCATTGACTGGCATCGAGGAGGCCCCTCATCATGAGAGGAGGCCCGCGCCGACGAAGAAACCGGCGCCGGAAGTATCAGAGCAGCGAATCAACGCCATGAAGAAACGCCCATGCCATCGTGGTCAATACCCCGGAAGCCAGGATCGCCGGCAACCTCGCTTCTCCCGGGAGCTTTCCGTGCTTTACGAAGACGATGCCATCGTAGCCCTTAACAAACCAGCCAAGCTTCTGGCAGTACCCGCGGAGAACTCCGGCGCACCATCCGCCCTATCGCTTCTTTCGGCAGAGCTAAGACAAAAGAGGCAACGGGCCTTCGTCGTACATCGCATTGATCGATACACATCCGGGATCTTGCTGTTTGCCAAGACCTGGCCGGATCGCCAAGCGCTGGTCCGGCAGTTCCTCGAACATACTCCTGTAAGGCAGTATCTCGCGGTCGTGCGCGGGCACCTCAAGGTCAAAGAAGGCGCGCTCGTTCACCATTTTCGGCAAGAAGGAATGTTCCAGAAATTGACCTGGGAGCGCGACCCGAAAGCAACCCGTGCTGAACTTCGCTATTCGGTCGAGCGCCTGCTGCGCGGCGCTTCGCTTGTCCGGGTCGCGCTGGTGACAGGGTTGCAGAATCAGATCCGGGTGCAGCTTTCGGCGCTCGGCCATCAAGTCATCGGCGACAGAAAGTACCATCCCGAAGAGGCCTCGGAGCGACGTATTTCGCGAGTCGCTCTGCATGCCGCGCATCTTGAGTTTGCTCATCCACGGTCGGGACAAAACGTATCCATTGATTGCGAACCGCCCGCTGACTTTCAGTCCCTGCTGCAGGCCTTGAAACTGCCATCTCGCCCGCGCCAGTGAATCTCGCCGTGATGCGGAATCAACTCAAGGACCTGGTTCTTGGGCAAATCTCATTCAACCGGGGTCAATGAGCGTAATCGCGATGTTACAACAGCTATCCGAGGTCAGACCAAAAACGGCGACTACCTGATTTGTTCACAACCTGAGATTACGGTGGGAGGCCGACACGGCGCACCAAGTCTTGGTAGCGCGGATCTGAGTACAGAGGAACCATAAGCCGACCCGTTTTCAGTAGAAGAAGATAGTTTGACCGTTCCTGATAGGCCTTTTCGAGCCACTCGAATGCCTGGTCTTTCTGTCCCAAGCCTGCATATACCTCGGCAAAGTAAAAGGCGGGGATGTAGCGCTGTTTCGACTTATCGCTCAGGCGTTGCAGGATCTTCATCGCCTCGACCCGGTTGCCCATTGCGCCCTGGGCGTGTCCGATGTCTGCCAAGGAGAGCAAGTTGCCGGGAGCAAGCTCCAACGCGCGCCGGAGTTCCGCCATAGCTTCTTCCTTCTGCCCTTTTTCCAGCAGGATCTCGCCGAGAAGGTGATGTGAAAGGTAGAAGTTCGGGTCCATTTCGAGCACTTTTCGCTCCTCTGCAATGGCCTCGTCGTTCCGGCCTGCCCAGTGCAGCGTGCGGGCCAGATAGTGACGGCTGCCCAGCGAAAGCGGATCAAACTCCAGCGCGCGGTGCAACTCCACGATGGCTTCCTCCAATCGTCCCATGGCCGCCAGGTATGTCGCGTATTGGCCGTGCGCGGAGGGGTAACCTGGATTGAGTTCAATGGCGCGCTTGAACTCTTTCTCCGCAGCAGGAAAGTCCCAATCGTAAAGTGTCAGCACCATCGCCAGCGATACGTGTGCTTCGCCGAGTGTCGGATCCAGTTCGAGCGCTTTTAGAGCTGCTGCTTTGGCCTTAGGCATGGCCTCGCGTGGAGGCAGCGCATCCAAACCATAGATGGCCAGGAGATTGTAGGAATCCGCGATCCCAACATACGCCAGCGCGTAGCCGTGGTCTTTGTCCACCGCCTGTTGGAAGAACTGCAAACCTTTCTGCAACGCTTCCGGGTTCCGCTTGTTCCACCAGTAGCGGCCTTGGAGGTAGAGCTGGTAGGCCTCGTTGTTTATGGTGGGCGGTTTTGCTAAGTGCAGCTTCTCCTCGCCGGTCAAGCGCAGCCGCAGTCTCTCGGAAATCTCCCGCGATATGTCCTCCTGCACCGCCAGCAGATCGGCCACACGGCGGTTGTACTGGGCACCCCAAAGCTGCGTTCCCTTGGAGACGTCCATTAGCTCGGTCTGTATGACGAGCGAATCGCCGCGCTCCAGCAGCCTTCCGGTCAGCACAGCGCCTACGCCCAGCTCTTGCCCGACCTTCTGTGCGTCCGCCTCTTTTCCTTTGTAGCGGAACACCGTGCTTCGCGCCATCACGCGCAGGCTGGGTAGTTGTGAGAGGTTGTTGATGACGCTTTCGGTAATGCCATCGCTCAGGTATTCCGTGCTCGGGTTTGCGCTGGTGTTTACGAAGGGGAGCACGGCCAGCGAATTAATGGCCGGCTGGCGCAAGACTCCGAACCAGGTGCCCAGTGCCACCACCGCTGCCAAAATGACTCCACCGGCTGCCAAAGCCGCCCGACTACGCCACCACGGCCTGGCTCCTGCGGCACCGACGCGGGTCGAATCAGGGTCACGCTTCAACTGCTGCAGGTCAGCCCGCATCTCGGAGGCGTGCTGATAACGCCGGTTCGGGTCTTTCTCCAGCGCCTTGTTGATGATCCGTTCCAGCCCGACCGGCAGCTCAGGGTTTCGTCGGACTGGCGGAGCAGGAGCCTGGTGCAGGATGGCATCGAACACGGCCGCTGAGGTGTTGCCCCGAAACGGCAAGGCGCCGGTGGCCATCTCATAGAGAACGACACCGAACGAGAACAGGTCTGTACGAACGTCCAAATCCTTGCCCAGCGCCTGTTCGGGCGACATGTAGGCGATTGTACCCAGCGCGCTGCCGGGGAGGGTCAGGTGCTCCTCGCTCCCTGCCGCCGAGGCCGGGACTGTTGCGGGCTCTGCCTTGCGCTGAATGACCTTAGCTAACCCGAAATCGAGAACCCTGGCCTGTCCTAGCTCAGTAACAAATATATTCGCTGGCTTAATGTCGCGGTGAACAATGCCCTTAGAGTGCGCGGCCTCCAGTGCGTCAGCAACCTGGACGCCTAGTTCCAACACCGTATCGGTGTCCATCGGCTGGCCCAGAATGGCGTCCTTCAGGGTTTTGCCTTCGAGAAACTGCATGACTATAAAAGGTTGACCCTCATGCTCGCCAATCTCGTGGATTGAACAAATGTTCGGATGATCGAGTGCCGAAGCCGCGCGGGCTTCGCGCCGCAGCCGTTCCAGGGCTTGCGGGTTTTTGGAGAGCTCTTCCGGCAAGAATTTCAGGGCGACAGAACGGCCGAGCTTGGTGTCCTCGGCTTTGTAGACCACACCCATGCCGCCCCTGCCCAGCAGCGATTCGATGCGATAGTGGCTGACGGTTCGCCCCACCATTGACTGCTGTTCACCCCGGACGAGTAATTCTGCCGCAATCTCCAAGGCGGGAGACTCCATAAAGTTCTCCGCCTGTTGGTCCTGCGCGAGCAGCGATTCCACTTCCTGGCGTAACTCCGAATCACCAATGCAGGACCGGTCCAGGAAAGTGTTGCGTTCGCTCGATTCCAGGGCAGCTGCGGAATGGTAGAGTCTCTCGATTTGGCTCCAACGCTCAGGCTCCATAACGTGTATCTCGACGAAGCTCGCGCAGCAACCAAGCCTTCGCCAGTTTCCAATCACGCCGGACAGTATCTGGCGAGACTTTCAACACTGCCGCCGTTTCCTCAGAAGTCAGCCCGCCAAAGAAGCGCAGCTCCACGACTTGACCTTTGCGGGCATCGACTGTGGTCAGTGCAATGAGAGCATCATCGACGGCCACCAGGTCGGTCGCAAGCTGCGGCGAGACGACCAGCGACTCGTTCAGAGAAATGGGCTGTGCTCCCCCTCCACGCTTCGCGTAGTGGCGAGAGCGGGCAAAATCCACGAGGATCCGTCGCATTAACCGTGCACACAGGGCAAAGAAATGGGCGCGGTTCTGCCAGTGAACGTTTCTTAGGTCAACCAACCTCAGGTAGGCTTCGTTGATGAGCGCGGTGGTTTGTAAACTGTGGTCCGGACGCTCGCGCTGCATCTGACGCTTAGCAAGCCGGTGCAGCTCCTGGTAGACCAGCGGAACCAGCTTCTCCAGCGCGCTTTCGTCGCCATCATTCCACGCCAGTAACAGCCCTGTGACACCTTCGGGCTCACGCTCTGCCGTCATCACGTGTCTCACGCAAGTCTACCACCGCATGAAACTACAACTAATAAATCTATGCGGTCGTTACCGCTTTTCTCCTCATTTCACGCTTTAAGGAATAGAGACAGGAACCGCGCGGCACGATACGGAAACCGGCGGTTGAGTAGAGCGTGTTTCACAAATGCCTAAAGCGCGGTAGTCCGAATCCAGCAAGGCACTTTATGGTCTATCCGCAACCTGTGGCGCCGGCGTAATCCCCGGCGGCATGACGAACATAAGCACGGAAGGAGGAATGAAATGAAAAACGTAGTTTTAGCCATCTCTTTGAGCATAGTGATGCTCGCAGTTATCTCACCGGCTGCCTTTGCCAAAGGCGGCACATGGTCTCTTGACTCCAAGACGTCCGACGTCCGCTTCTTTCAAGGTTCCGCGGCGAATCCAGAATCACTGAACACTGGCGTCGCACGGGTAACCGGGAAAGTGAAACTGGACGCAAACAATCTGGATAACTCGGTGTTCGATCTTAGTGTCTACCCGGCGGATGAAGATTGGGGGACCGCACTTAGTCCTGAGGGCAACTTGCCGACGGGCTATGTTCCTGATGTGACCGAGCAAACACTGCTGACGTTCAAGTCCAAGCGCATTCTCAGGACAGGGAGCGGCGACCTGGAAGTCACCGGGGATCTTACTCTGACTCGCGTGGAACGCAGCATCACGGCGACGCCCAGTGAAGCCTATGCGGGGCCTGTGTACGGCGATCCTGTCATTCACAGCGCAACTCGCGTCATCACGTTTCTGTTCCCGGGTCTGAGCACAGCACTTTCAGCGGGAACTTCGAGTCCAGCAGCGCTGGAGGTTTCGGCGTCGGCCCCCGCCCTCAGTGATGAGACCTTCCCTGGATTGTTAGCCGCAGTAAGAGAGACTATGTGGCCGCCGGTTGTGCAGAATAAAGAATGTCGCGTGCCGTCGACGATCGGAGAGGACTATAGCGGGATCCCATGCACTGGCACGCTGATAGCGGAGAACCACACGGACAACTGTCACCCGCCGGCCTCGGTGGGAGAAGACTACAGCGGTCTTCTGTGCACTCCGGCCGAAGGTAACCGGACGACAATTGTTCTGGACCTGAAGTTGAGTCGCCGGGGTTCCGAACCGACGGCAACAGTGCTTACGGGGCACAGCACAGAAAGTATTCAAGGAAATTAATTGCGGTCGGCAGAATCACAGCTGAGCCGCCCGATGTTTGGGCGGCTTTTCTTTTGCATCACGCGGAAGATGGAAGCGGTAATTGTCGCAACCAGGCGATTACACTCATTGAGAATTCACGGTGTAAACGCGGTCCGTCACCGGCAGAGGTCAGCGGAGCCCTGGTCGCGTCGAGACACTGTAATGAAATTGTAATGATAGAAGGATCAGAACCCGTCAAATCGAATACACAGCTGACAAAACGGCCAGCCTTGCAAGCGCTGAAAGAATCGAATAAAGTAGAACACCGTCAAAACGCCGCAACTCCCCCTTGTGTTCTCATAATCCGTAGGTCGTAGGTTCGAGTCCTACCGCCGCCACCATATTTTCCGGTGTTTGCAACCCTTGGCTTGCAGGCCGGTTCCGGCCGCTGACATGCGAGGCACTCGCAAGGAAGATTGTGCAGTGTCAGGCGATATTCATATAAAGTGGACGCAAATGAAATGGGTGATCTGCATAGTTTTCCTGCTCCTCACTATTGGCGAGATGCGCGGACAGAGCACTACAAGCCCCGCCATGTTTGACATCAACGCTGCTGAGCGGTTTGCCAATCTTGCACTGGCGTGCGTTCATAAGGAGTATCCGAACAAAATCAGTCACTCCCTGAACAGCGATGCCGATGTGGCCCCGCCACGAAAACTGACGCCCGCGTTTTACGGCTGCTACGACTGGCATTCTTCGGTGCACGGACATTGGTTGCTGGTGCGGCTGGTCAAGACTTTTCCCAATGCTGGTTTCGCGCTGTCTGCACGCGAGGCTCTGCGGCAAAGTCTGACGGCGGATAACATCGCACAAGAAGCGGCGTACCTGCGTGCTGGGGGACGCGCCAGCTTCGAACGTCCCTATGGACTGGCATGGCTGCTACAACTGGTTGCGGAACTCCGCGAGTGGGACGATCCTGACGCACGCGCCATGGCGGCGAACTTGCGTCCGCTGGAAGAGGCTGTGCTCGGAAGACTGAATGACTGGCTTCCCAAGCTCTCCTATCCGGTGCGGATTGGGGAGCATGCACAGACCGCTTTCGCTCTCGGCCTGATGCTGGACTATGCACGCGCAACGGAGGATACGAAATTTGCGGACCTGCTGGCATCAAAAGCTCGGCAGTTCTACCTTGGCGATAAAGATTGTCCGCTGGGGTATGAGCCTTCCGGCGAGGACTTTCTTTCTCCATGTCTCGGCGAAGCAGACGTGATGCGGCGTGTGCTGCTGACTCCTGAGTTTGCGCGCTGGCTCCGGACTTTTCTGCCGCAAATTTCCCCGGCGAGGAAGGGTGCTTGGTTAGAACCCGTGGTGTCGCCCGATCCCAGCGACCCGAAGCTGGCTCATTTGGATGGGCTCAACCTGAGTCGTGCATGGATGCTAGATGGTATCGCTGCGGGCCTGCCGAAAGGCGATAAACGCCTGCCGACGATCATGGCGGCTGCTGAGGAGCACAAGCATGCGGGACTGGCAGCGGTGACTGGCAAGCATTACGAAGGTGGCCATTGGCTGGGGAGCTTTGCAGTTTATCTCGTCACAAGGCGGGGCATTCCCCAGAAGTGAGACGTTACGAAGATGCACGGCGGTGGACAAAGGGTTCGGTGACAGCTTTTTAGATCAACATGACCATTGACTCCAAATCGTTGACGGTTTTCTTCCGCAATCAGGGCATTTACCTGTTCATTGCTCTCGTGGTCGGCGCGATTTTCTGGGCCATCGGCCAGCCCATCAATCCTTTCACCGTCATCTTGTACTCGCTCTGCATCGGCAATTTCCTTTCGCCTCCGATGCAATGGCTGCACGCCCTGTACGAAAAGCCGTCTCCTTATGACTGGGTGATCTTCCTGGCCCTCCTATGCGTCGTGATGTTTCCGGTTTACGCGCTGAGCACCTTAATTGTCTGGTGGTTAGCCCCGCCTGGTCCGCAATCGCTTAGGCACCTGATGTCCACCGGCTGGAGGATGCCCTTCCTCATCACCTTCGTTTACGGCGTGACGAATTTTCTCTACGGCAGGACGAGGGCGCGCCTCGAGCGCCGCAACGTCCAGCTGCAGCGCATGCTCCAGGCCGGCGCGGCCCGCTTGGAAATCCAGGAGCAGGAATTGCAACGCGCCCGCGAAATCCAGCAGTCGCTCTTGCCCAAGGAAATTCCGCAGCTTCCGGGAATCGCCGTAGCCACCGCCTGGCGCCCGGCGCGCGCCGTCAGCGGAGATTATTTCGATGTGCTGCGGCTCGACGGCAACCGGCTGGCCATCTGCATTGCCGATGTCTCCGGCAAGGGAGTTTCCGCCGCTTTACTTATGGCTAATGTCCAGGCCAGCCTACGGGCATCCGTGCGCGACCTGGATAGTCCGGCGCGCGTGTGCAGCATCATGAACGGCATGCTGTGCGAAAGCATCGCTGCGAACAAGTTCGTGTCGTTTTTCTGCGGCGTTTTCGACGCCAATACGCGCACGTTTCGCTACTGCAATGCCGGTCATCCCTATCCAATTCTCGTTTCGGCGGGCGCTGCGGACACGCTGGATCAGGGCGGCGCGGTGCTCGGAGTTTTCCCCTCGTGGAATTACCAGGACTCCAGCGTCAATCTGAGATCGGGAGACAGGCTGCTTCTATTCACCGACGGCATCACCGAAGCCGAAGACGCGCAAGGCGAAGAGTTTGGAGTGGAGCGGGTTGCCGCATTCGGCAAGGCGCACGCGGCCAGTTCCGCCGCTGAGTTGAACGAGCAACTGCTCGCGCTGGCGTCGGATTTTTGCGGCGCGCAATTCCAGGACGACGCCACCTTGGTGGTTCTCGCCGTAAATTAACGGTCAGATCTCCTGAGCGGTCCGCCCTCGCTTATATCCCAATCCTGTACGCCTCATCCAGACTCGCGTCGTCATCTCGCTGGCCGAAAGGCCGTGGCTTGACGAGCGTTTGTTTTCAGCCTATGCCGAAAATTGAGGTTAAAGCTGAAGGCTGTACTTTACGACGCAGCGGCTCTCATTTTTTCTCTTATCGGCTCGTTGTCGCAATATACACGCCACTCGACGACTCTTCCATCTTTGACGAGTGCTCGCCACACTGCTGGCGTCTCCCATTTGTTTTCGGGTTTCATCATTCCGCCCTTCGGGACGAAGGTCCCGCCGGCGCTGCCGCAGAGAACGACCACATTCCCCTCGGAGAGGATTTGATCGACCTTGATCCAATAGTCGGGTACCATCGTGAAATATCCTTGCCATCCGCTCCGCATGGCGGAGGCCGGAGTCCTGTTCCCTAGCGAATCGACAAATACATGGTCACTGGACATCAGCTTCGTCAATTCGTCCGTGTCATGTGCGTTGATTGCCTTTACAAACCTCTGTGCGATCTCTGTGGCTGCAACGCTCTTTGTTCGCATGCTGAACTCCGTCTGATCCGCCCCGATTCCCTGTCCTTACGCTGTTCTCGATCGGGCGGTCAGATTGTTGCCGCGCAAGGGAGGGTGTGTCAACCGGGCCCCGAGGAGAACCTGTTCAGCCGGAAGAAAAACGAAAGCGCCCCGGACTCATCGAGTCGTGGGGCGCTATCGTTGAGCAGCCCTCCCCCGAAGTCTGCTCAATTCCAACTTAGGCTCTGTCCCAAACTTCGTGAATAGCTCCTGCGTGCCAGGGGACGGCACTGCTAGGCTACTCACTCGCAGATGTGACTCGCATCACGACCTTGAAGGACTGGTGAGTAGCGCGAGATGGTTTAGCCGATCATTGGAGCTGCAAATCGTACGTAGGTGAAACGTGCAAGTCAATGAAAAGCCTTGGAGTTGGTGGCACCTCCAAGGACGGTTGGCGAAACATTGCCATTTCATTCATTGACCGGGTCGCGAGAGCAAACGCCTGGCTACATCAAGCATCAAAGTTCGGAGGGCGGATTCGACAAGCGAGAGAAGGCCATGCCGTGATTGGTGCTGGGGCGTGTGCTGCAACCGGCGCTTCGGTTTGGGCGCGGGAATGGATTACCTTTGGTCATCTGGATGAGAAGTGCGGGACAGGATAAAGTTAAGTCATTCATGGCCCTCCAATTCAAGTCTGGACTCATAGTTTCAGCGTTTGTCGCTCTGGGTTGGACGTTGTCCTGCTCAGGACAGACCCCTCAGCAAACGCCTGTGCCTAATTCGGGCCATAGTTCGGAAAATCGTTCGGAAAATAGTCCGGTACAGGTGGGGGTGACCTCAGCCGGCGAGCAACTGCCCGGAAGCATCAGCGGAACGGTCGCTGATCAAAGCGGAGCGGTCGTCGCCGGAGCCCGGGTGAGGCTTACCCGTACTGGTGAAGATCAATCCTTAAACCAAGACGTTCTATCGGGCGCCGATGGGCAATTCTCTTTTGCCAACATCGCTCCCGGACCTTTCCAGCTCACCATTACGGCGGCGGGCTTCGCCACGCAAACATTCTCTGGAACCCTGAACTCGGAGGAAAGCTACGTTGTCCCGCAGAATGCGTTGGCAGTTGCTACCGATATCTCTCAGGTGCAGGTCAGCCTCACGCAGACCGAAGTGGCAGAAGAGCAGATCAAGATTGAAGAGAAGCAGCGAGTGCTCGGCGTCCTCCCAAATTTCTATGTCAGCTACATCCCCAATGCAGCTCCCCTTACCCCGAAACAAAAGTTCAAGCTTGCCTTGAGGACGGTGGTGGATCCATTCACCGTCGTATTCGTGGCGGGCGCTGCGGGAGTTGAGCAGGCGCAAAATCACTTCGCCGGATATGGGCAAGGCGCGCAAGGTTATGGAAAGCGGTTCGGCGCCGGCTATGCCGACGCGGTTACCGGCACGTTCATCGGAGCCGCCATACTGCCATCGCTTCTGAAACAAGATCCGCGTTATTTCTACAAGGGGACCGGTAGCAAGCCATCACGGATCCTGTATGCGATCGCGAATTCAGTGATCTGCAAGGGCGACAATGGACACTGGCAGGTGAATTACTCGAATATCCTCGGAAGCCTTGCGGCAGGCGGTCTATCGAATCTCTACTATCCTGTGCAAGATCGCAATGGAGCGGGATTAACGTTCGAAAATGCGGCGATCGGGATTGGCGCGACCGCCGTCGGCAATCTGTTTCAAGAATTTGTCATCCGGAAATTGACGCCGAAAGTTCCCGGCAAAATTCCTAACGGCGGCCCGGCCAATCCCTAAAGAAAAATCAGTTCGGAACCGACCAGTCTAGAACGTGAGCCGCAGCGCCAACTGCCCGATGCGGGGAGCGGCTGCGCGGAAGGTGCCGGTTGTTGTGATCTCGCCAAATGTTGGACTGTCTATGTTTGCGGCGCCGTCGAGGAGAGTCGGTTGAGCGAACTCGGGATGATTCAAAGCGTTGAAGAACTCGGCGCGAAACTCGAGTTTGAAGCGCTCGGTGATCGAAGTTGCTTTCGCGAGCGCGATGTCGAGATTAGTCAAGCCCGGACCGCGGAGCGAATTGCGAGGCAAGCCGTAGGTTCGGTCGGCCGGGTTAAATACCGGATCGATTTGCTTGAAACAGGGATTGGGAGTGCCGCTGTCATAGTAAAAATAGTTCTCCAGCGGCACATCGGAAAAGCTATTGGGATCAAAAAGAAAGTTGCCGGTGACCGGAGTTGTGATGATCTGGCAGCCGCCTGTGACAGGGTTGGTACCGTAGGTGATCTCATTAATTGTCCGCAACTTGCGGGGATCAAATGTTTTTATCGGGGCAACCACCGCGGCATGAGTAAGATAGGGATCGCCCGCACCGGAAGTACCGGGGTTGGCCGGGTCGGCGCTGTCGGGTAACTGGGCGAAGATGTCGAATGGGAATCCGGTCCGCCAAGTAACGATGGGATAGAGACTCCAGCCCTGGGTGAGGCGCTTCGGTCCCGTGGCCCACATGCGATCGAAGGGCAGATCCCATCCTCCACTGAAGCTGATGCGCTGGCGAACGTCGCTGTCGCCAGAAGCGTAGAAAAGGTGGGGAGCGTAGGCGGGGACAGAGGAGTTACGCTGCGCGAAGCCGGAGGCATTGTCGAGGTTGTGGCCGTAAGTGTAGGCGAGAGTGAAATAAACCGTGCCCAGCCGCGAGTCTTTGGGCTGCCGTGTAAGGCTCGTTTCGAAGGCGTTGTAGTTCGCATTGGACACATTCTGGAATTCCGGGAGCTGGCCGAAACAAACCGCATCCACTTGACCAAGTGTCGTGAGACAGCTGCTGTCACTGCGGTTGAGCAGTCGCCTGGTGTGCCCCAGCACCGTGGGGTTGATGTCTTTCAGTGACGTCAGTCCATGACTTGAACTTCCCACGTAATTGGTTTCCAGAATCGTGTCGGCGAAAAGATTGTGTTGCAGGCTCAGGTTGTATTGGTAGACGTAGGGCGTGCGCAGGTGAGGGTCGTCCAAGTAAACAAAGCCCGAGCTGTTGATCGGCAGAAATGGCGAGAAATCGATGTTCGGCGCCGGCGGTGTCGAAGGAAATGTGTTCGTAACCTTTGCGGACTGAAACGGCTGCGTGAGATAGCCCACTGGCCCGCTCTGTCCCGGCCCAACACTATTGAAGAAAAGGCCGACCTCGCTATAAAAGGGCACTTGGCCATTGAATTGAAGATTATCTTCACCTTTCAGTATGTCGTAAAAAACGCCGACACCGCCGCGCAGGCTGGTCTTGCCACTTCCCGTGGGATCCCAGGCAAAGCCGAAGCGGGGAGCAAAGTTTTTCTTGTCGGGGAAGTTCGTACCGGTTGGTGCGCCGGGGTCGCCGGGAAACACCATTCCCAACGGCGCGTTGACAAATCGTTGCGACTGTTCTCCTGGAATCACCGAAAACGTGCGTCCCTCGGTATCGGACTTGGGTGTGTTGTATTCGTAACGCAACCCAAGGGTTAACACAAGGTTCTTGCGGACATGCCATTCGTCCTGGCCGAATACATAAGTGCTTTTGCTGCGAATGTTGGAAGCGGCCAACGGGCCCTGGTAGTATGCATCGGGTGTACCGAGCAGAAAATCTGCGTACGGGTTTCCCGAGCCCACGCCCGGGCTCTCGAGGGTGCCGGTGTAGAAATCAAACTCACCATTCGTGTAATAGTCATAAACCAAATTTTCCTGATAAGGAGAGAATCCGGCGCCGAACTTCCAGTTATGCTTTCCCCGCGTCCACGTAATTCCGTCCGTCCAGGAGAACGTGTTTTCGACGTAGCGCGTCGGACCGTTTTCGCTGAGACCAATGTCAAGGCCAGTGTCAAAAAAGAGATTGGTCGGGCCAGTCGTAAGGTCAGGAGTTATCTGAACACCAAGAGACGGGCCGGTGGGGAGATGATTCGCTACGCTGTCCTGCAGGTCATTACTGCGGTGCGTGACGAAATGGAATTCATTGAGCAGCGTAGGCGAGAAAATCCGGGTGTATCCAAGGTTCAGGAAGTAGTAGTTAGCAACGGTCTTGCTGGGGAATCCGGGAACGGTGGCGTACGGATAGGGGTTGCCGTAAGCTACTCGATTCACACCAAGCGTGGCCGATAGCTTGTCTTTGGCATTGAGATTGAGATCGAACTTGCCAGTCAATTCATCGCGATCGTCCGTTGCTTCGACCGAGGTGTTCAGCAGACCGGTGGCGTTACTGGGAATCAGCCCTGCTTTGATGTACGCCTGGGCTACAGGATCGAACTTGGTGGGATCAATTTGCGCATTAGCCGCGCCGCCATTGGTAGTCGCTGCAAAATAAGGATTATTCTGCAGAAACTGCACCACGAGAGGGTCGGGAGGTCCTCCGGTAGCAGAGTTAGAAAAATCTCCCATCAACTGCTGCGTTGTGAAAACCGGCGCTTGGTTGATCGGAATCGCCTGATTCTGCCGCTGCCCCTGGTAGGCAAGAAAGAAAAACAACTTGTCCTTGACGATCGGCCCCCCCAGCGTCGCTCCATATTGGTTGCGCTTAAGGTCAAGCCGCGGAACTTGCGGAGACGCTTCCTTATTGAAATAGTCGTTCGCGTCGAGGGCCAGATTTCTGAAGTACTCGAAGAGGCTGCCGTGAATCTGATTGGTTCCGGACTTGGTCACAATACTGATGACTCCGCCGCCGTTGCGTCCGTACTCAGCCGTGTAATCGCTCGTCAGAATCCGGAACTCGGCGACAGCATCGGGATTGGGATCGAGTAAGTGACTGTTATCGAGCAGGTCGTTGTTCAACCCGCCATCCAGTAGGAACGTCACGGAATCGGTACGTCCGCCGGCGATGCTGTAATTGGCGTTGGTACCGGTGGGGCCTCCGCCTGCCGCTCCGTTGTCGTCGTTGCTTTCCGTGACCCCAGGTTGAAGCAAAGCCAGATCCAGCATGTCGCGCCCGTTCAACGGCATGTTCGTGAGAGTCCGTCCCGTGATTGACTGGCCCAGGGTTGGGTTGACGGTTTCAACCGGCGCAGCCTGAGCCCCAACCTCGACCGTCTGATTTTCCGCGCCCACTTGCATCTTGACGTCGACGCGCAGTGCCTGGTTGATCAGCAGTTTCTGCTCGGGGCTGATCACGGTGCGAAACCCGGTATGTTCGGCGGTTACCTTATAATTTCCGATGGGCAGCGCCAATACCTGGAAAGATCCCTCTTTGTTCGTAGTCGCCGTACGCGCGTCCTGGGTAGCCGTGTTGGTCACGGTAATCTGCACGGCTGGGATCACCGCTCCCTGCTGGTCGTAGACCGTTCCGAAAATTCTTCCAGTCGCGTCCTGAGCCGAAGACACGGCTGAAGCTACCGTCACAACCAGCGACAGCAGCATAATCCTTGGGAGTTTCATTGGGGGCCCCTTTGATTCGACTTATGATCCAGCATCCTAGACCAGAACATGAAGAGCGTCGATAAGTCAGCTCACAGGAAGGAAATCACAGGCCGGCTTCGAGTTTCCCCAAGTCGACGAGAAAACGCGGCTGCTCAAACGTGCTTGCACACGAACGGAAGTGGTGGCAGTGCCTGCCCATGGCGTCCCTCAGGGTCAAACTTCTAGCCACGGAGTCTCGCAGGGAATGCGGGCGAAGTCAACGGCAATAGCGGACGCGCTCTTGTTATCGCGCGAAGAGGAATCGGAGGAATCAGTAGATGGCATGCTTGGTCTGTGTGCTCTCGATCTGTCCTTTCTCGACGGAGAGCGAATAAGCCGTCCCGCCATCACCCGACCACGATTTGAAATCAAAGTGCCCACCCGCTGGAACTTTATAGGCGCTGATTTTCTGGAATGTGAGAGGCTGCCCGGATTTGCAAACATCGGGCCGGCGCGTGGGCCGAAGAAAGTATGCCCCTTTGCCGTTTCCCACTACGGCGCTCTTGCCATCCGGTTCGACCAGAACGGCCGATTTTTCGTCAATCGCAACTTCACGCGGAGAGTTGGACCATCCATCCTCGATGATGCGAGCCAGAAACCCCAGAGTGCGGCCCATGCGGTCGCGCTTCGCGAAATGCGAATCGGTCAGCAGGTTCTCCAGGTGCGGAATCTTTAGAAATCCGCGAATCAGCGTTACCCGCTCGAAGTAAGGATTGGGTAGAACATCGGCGGAAGCGAGATCGTGGTCGTTGGGTTTGTCTCCGAGAGCGCCGTAGACAAATTCACCCAGCACGGCGAGACCAGCGCTGGTTCCACCGATCGGCTTGCCAGCGGCGACATTCGCATCGATCGCGTCTTCGACTGGGGTATTTTTCCAAGCGCGGATGTAGTTGGCCTGATCGCCGCCGGCAATGAATACCTCTTCCGCCTCCCGAATAATCTCCTCCACCCCGGGGTCCTGCGCCGCTTGGCGATCGGGAATAATCAGGGTTGCAACTGAGTTCAGCTTGCACAATCCGTTGACGTAGGAGTTGTACCCATCGTCCCCGGTGGCTCGCAGGATCAGGAAGTCACCGCCATTGCCCTTCTCACAAAGCCAGCGAAACGCTTCATCAAGATCGCTGCCGCCTCCCATCATGGCAATGCCGGCAGCGGACCTGGTTTGGATGTCGTTCTTGTTTCCGATGCGAAAGTATTGGTAGGAAGCGGCGTGAGCCAGACTCGCGGCCAGCAACAAGGTCACCACGGAACGGAATCGTCGAAAGGCGTTCATTTTTCCAAGTTCGCTATTTTGCAACAATCGACACTCGGCCGCCTTGGTGTGAGGTTCGGCATGTTGTTTGGTATGCGCAGAAAATCAGGGCTGGATTATCAATCGAGATGGTAATTTACGCCAGCGGAAATGCACACGCTCATCAATTGTGCAAATACACCGGGGCGGCACTAGAATGCTTTCAGAGACAGCAGAGCGCCTTCGGGGGGCTGGTGGATCTCTACAGCGCAATTCAATACGTGTTGTTCGTGGCCATCGTTACCGCCCTGGTCGAGCCCTTGGGCGGCTACATGGAGCGGGTCTTTTCCAGGAAGCGGACCTCATTTGATCGTTTATGTCTGCCGGTTGAGCGGCTTGTCTATCGCATTACTGCGGTTGATCCTAATGTGGAAATGAGCGGCAAGGAGTATGCGGCGTGTTTCGTGATCTTTGGTTTTGCCGGTACGGTCCTGTTATATGCCATTCTCAGAATGCAACAGTTTCTTCCGTGGTTTTTTCCGCAGTACCAGACGACGCCGTTAGCTCCTGACCTGGCTCTGAATACGGCGATCAGCTTCTCGACGACCACTACCTGGCAGGCCTACGCTGGCGAGAGTACGATGAGCTACTTTAGCCAGATGGTGGGACTCTGCGCGCAAAACTTCCTGGCTGGCGCGGCAGGGTTAGCCGTGGGCGTTGCCTTCATCCGCGGTCTTGCCCGCCAACTTTCCGGCACGCTCGGCAACTTTTGGGTTGATCTGACCCGCGGCTTGCTCTGGATCCTGTTGCCCGGAGCATTGATTGGCGCCTTGCTGCTCGTCTGGCAGGGCGTTCCGATGAACTTCCGCCCCTATGCGGTCGCCACCACCGTCGAGGGTGCCCAGCAGGTCATACCGCAGGGTCCGGTAGCCGCACTGGAGATCATCAAGAATCTCGGCACGAATGGTGGTGGCTTCTTTAACGCGAATGGGGCTCATCCGTATGAAAATCCCACGCCCCTTACCAACTTTCTAGAAATGTTGGCGATCGTGCTTCTGCCCGCGGCGTTGACTAACACCTTCGGCAGGATGGTTGGTCAGCCTCGACAAGGATGGCTTTTCTACTGGGTGATGGTGCTTCTCTTCGTCTGCGGATTGGTCCTTGTCCATCAGTTTGAAGCACATCACTTTGATCAAGGAGGCGACGTCAAGGTCGGCGGTGTGGATTCCCGAAATAGTGGCATCCAGTCCGGCGGGAACGTTTTTGGCGGGAGCGTCTCTGCTGGAAACATGGAAGGGAAGGAAGTACGCTTCGGCATTGGCGGTTCGACTCTTACAGCGGTGGTTACATCCAACACGGCCACGGGATCCTATAACTCCATGCACGACAGTTACACTTCGCTCGGTGGCATGGTTTTGCTAGTCAACATGCTGCTTGGAGAGCTCATATTCGGAGGTCTGGGAACTGGTCTTTACAGCATGGTTATGGCCGCTGCGATCGCGGTGTTTCTAGCAGGACTCATGGTTGGACGCACGCCTGAATACCTGGGAAAAAAGATCGGGCCGCCGGAGAACAAAATGATCATGCTGTACGCTTTGGCCGCGCCACTAGTCGTCCTCCCGCTTACCGCGATTGCCGTGAGCACCAGGGCGGGACTGTCCGGGTTGACCGTCAACGGCGGCCCGCATGGTTTTACCGGAATTCTGTTTGCTTATACTTCCTGCTTCGCCAACAATGGCCAAAGCTTTGCCGGTCTGAGTGCGAACACTCCGTTCTATAACCTCACCACAGCATTGGCAATGATGGTGGGTAGGTTCGGCCTGGCGATTCCTGCATTGGCGTTGGCAGATCTATTTGGCCGCCAGAGAAGCACTCCTTCTTCGTTAGGAACTCTTCCCACCCATTCTTTTTCGTTCGGAGTCCTGCTTACAACCTGTTTGATAACGATGGTGGCCCTGAGTTATCTTCCGGCCTTGGCCCTCGGTCCCCTACTGGAACGATTGCTTTTCGGAAGATAAGCCTATATGTCTGGCCCAAGCACTGAAACTCAAATGTGGATAGGTTCTTTCTTCGTTATGGTTATGCCGTCCTCTTCTTATCCTCCTGTTTCTCCTCTGTTCCCTCTTGGGCCAATTCTGCGCCGGTGAGATCAACCTCAAGGGACAGCCCGTTGAGGTCTGCGCTGGTCGCGATTCGGCGCAGTGCCCCCGAGATTCGCTCCAAGGCCTCGCTCCTGATCCGTTGCTGCTTATCTAGATCGGCGAGATACGAAGCCATGGTCATCTGGGTGATTGCATTCCGAATGTGATGGTTCAAGAAGGTGAATTCCTGCGCTTGCCGGACCAATCTTTTGCGACGTTGTTCAAGAACGACCATCACCAAGACGCTGACAATGACCACTTGGCCAATGCCACCGGTAGCGGCTGCTATGTGCCATGGAATTTGCAGATAGCGCGACAAGGCAAACAGAGCGATACCCACAGAAGCAACCATCACACCAACCACGGTTGCCACAGTCAGAGAGTGCGACAAGGAGGCCGGACCAAACCGAGACCACCATTGGTCGTAGGCGGGTGCACGTTCATCCTGATAGGGCTTCATGACGAACCCTCCATGGAACGTACTATAAGCTCATGCTAGCACCTCTGCCCTTCGCAGTCGCCTGATCTTTCGGGAGGGGGGCCATAGGTGATTACCCGCCGCGCTGCGGAAGCGGAAGGAGCCGCTCGCGATAAACTCGCAGCTAGGCGGGGATCGCGAGTCTCTGCCGGACTTTGCCACAATCTGGCGGTTTAAGACCTGTAGCGGCTGCATTTTCAGCGCGACTTAAGAGATTCATAATCCGTAGGTCGTAGGTTAGAGTCCTACCGCCGTCGCCCGTCTCGCTCAGCAGCACGAATACTTGCGATACTGTAAACGTGAAATCACTCGACCGAGTGCAAAGCGAAGCGCCTTTACTCGATCTGCGGAAGGTTCGCGTGGTGCGGGGGGAGAAGATCGTCCTCGACGACTTCACCCTTCGCGTTCATGTCGACGAGCATGTGGCAGTGCTGGGACCGAATGGTTGCGGCAAATCGACGCTAATCAAGACCATTACCCGCGAATGCTATCCGGTGGTCCGCGCAGGGTCAAGCATGGCCATCCTCGGCCAGAAGACCTGGAATGTCTTTGAGTTGCGCTCCTTGCTGGGCATCGTCTCCAACGATTTGATGTCCTCATGCACTGGTGACGCCAGTGGCCTGGACGTAGTGCTATCCGGGTTCTTCAGCAGCACCCGCATCTTCCCCAACCACACGGTCGATCCCAAACACAGAGCCTTGGCCGAGGCCGCCTTGGCGCAATTGGGCGTCTCGCATCTGGCGGAGCGTGCGGTGCAGGAAATGTCGTCAGGAGAGGCCAAGCGCGTCTTGATCGCCCGGGCGATCGTTCATAAGCCACGCGCGCTGTTGTTCGACGAACCCTGCAATTCATTGGACATTTTGGCGCAGCGAAGCTTGCGAGAGACGATGCGCTCGCTGGCCAACTCGGGAATTGGAATCATTCTCGTAACTCATGAACTCCCAGACGTCGTTCCAGAGATCGAACGAGTCGTACTCATGTCGAACGGCCGGATCGTAGCCGACGGACACAAGGAAGAAGTCCTGCAAGCCGAAAGCCTGGGCAAGCTCTTCGGCCTCAAAATCGAACTCGCCCGCCGCAACGGTTATTACAACATTTGGTGAACCGCTACTGTACTTTTCCGTCGGCGTCCATCAGATGGAACTCGCCGAGATTGAGCTCACGCACGCCCGCTTCGATCTGCGCGCGATCGCCCACGACGATCCAGATCAGGCTGTCCGGCCGCGCCACCTTTTTTGCGGCCCCGTTCACATCGTTCGTCTTGAGCGTTTGGGACTTGGTGTGCCCCCACTAACATTTTCAGCCGCAACAATTCCGCTTAAGCTCTTTGACTGGGGAAGCGGAAGATAGTTCACACCCGAAAGCGTGAAATCCAGTCCCGGCTCAGTCTTCAGGCCAGCCCCGAGCGGTGTTATCCTAGGCGGGATCACGCCGCAGGGCTCTAACCTCTTCATGACCAATCCAATGTCGTCCAAATCAGAGTCGTCCGATCCAGACATGTCCGAGCCAACCACGCCCCAACCAAACGCGCCCAACGCAACCACCCCGGAACCCGCGCCAGCCGGCGAGCCCGTTGAATCATTCAAAGATGTCTTTTCCGAGTACGAACAAAGTCATTCCCGCAAGAAGGAAGCAGGCGGTCAGGGTCGCGAAGGCATGGTGATTG
>Ga0181536_10001909_pt1 | contig 24158 bp, 26 predicted proteins | sample PEATcosm2014_Bin_41_FD_121105 | JGI IMG/M metagenome (GOLD analysis project Ga0181536, IMG submission 121105) | Peatland microbial communities from MTU Mesocosm Facility, Houghton, MI, USA - PEATcosm2014_Bin17_60_metaG | ecosystem: Environmental > Terrestrial > Soil > Wetlands > Peat | place...
AACGAAACCAGGCGCTGCGCCTTCGATCCCTCGAACACCTGGAAATCCTCGCGCGTCAGATCCATCACCGGCTGTCCGCGCGCGTCCTTCGCGACCACGTTCAGATTGACCACCGGCGCCGCCGCCTGGCCAGGCATTCCGCTCTGCGCGCTCATGCCCGCCGCCGCGCACATCCACACCGCAATCGCCCGCATCTTCATGCCTTGATTGTCACGCACCGCAAATCGTGCAGGGTCAACGATCGCGGGCTGGTCATTCGAGCCGGTGCGGCCGCGCCGCCATCGGCCACGACGGCGAATTTGGCGATCTCCTGCCGCTTCCCTTTGTCGAAGATGCGCAAGTCTTCCTGCTTGAGATTTCCGATCGCGCGGCCCGAGCTGTCACGCCCGATTACCGGGACCTCTACCAGGTTGGTCTGCACCTTGAATGTCACGGGCTGCTCGGTGGTGACCATTTCGTCATTCTTCGCCGCTGGGGCGGGCGCGGTCGGCGCGGCAGCGGCTGGGGCGCGGCTCGAACGCCTCTAAGATGGCCTCGGCGATGCGTTCGCTGGCGTGGCCGTCGCCGTAGGGGTTGTGGATGCGGCACATGCGCTCCCGCTCGTCGCGATCGTCAAGCAACCGCTCGGCTTCGCGGACGATGCCATCCGGGTCGGTGCCTACCAGTTTCACGGTGCCTGCTTCCACGGCTTCGGGCCGCTCGGTTTTTTCGCGCATCACCAGGACCGGCTTGCCCAGCGAGGGGCCTTCCTCCTGGATGCCGCCGGAATCCGTGATCACCAGGTAAGCGCGGCGCATCAAGTCGATGAAGGGAAGATATTCGAGCGGTTCGTACAGAATGATATTCCGCTCCTTGCCGAGCAGGCGCGTCACGGGGCCCTCCACGCTGGGGTTGTAGTGCACCGGATAAACGATCTGGACGTCGGGGCGCGCGGCCAGGCGGAGCAGGGCGCTGCAGATGGCTTCGAGAGGCGCGCCGAAATTCTCGCGGCGGTGCGCGGTCACCAGCAGGAGGCGCTTGGAAGGGTCGAGGTCCGGCCACACGGCGGAAGGAAGCTGCCCGGCTTCGAGTTGATCGCGCACTTGCAGAACTGCGTCAATGCCGGTGTTCCCGGTGACGGAGATGCAGTCCTCGGGCACGCCCTCACGCCGCAGGTTGTCGGCGGCGCCGCTGGTGGGCGCGAAGTGCAGAGTGCTGAGGCGCGTGGTGAGGACGCGGTTCAACTCTTCCGGGAAGGGCTGCGCCAGGTCGCCCGTGCGCAGTCCGGCTTCCACGTGGCCGACGGGGATGTGCTGGTAGAAGGCCGAAAGGGCCGCGCAGAACGTGGTGGTGGTATCGCCCTGCACCAGGACGAGGTTGGGCCGCTCGGAGACCAGGATATCTTCCAGCGCTTCCAGGATGCCGGCGGACAATTGCGCCAGACTTTGGCCGGGCTGCATGAGATTGAGGTCGAAATCGGGGACCACGCCGAAGACTTCGAGCACCTGGTCGAGCATGGCGCGGTGTTGCGCGGTGACGCAGCACTGCACGCGAAAATCGCGGCTTAGGCGCCGCAGATAGAGCAACACCGGGCAGAGCTTGATGGCCTCGGGGCGCGTTCCAAAGACCAGGAGAACTTTGATCATGGGGCGGTCTTTACTCTAACCCGGCGGATGCCGCGGTTCAACTGGACAGATAAAATATGTCGGGTAAGATACATTCATGATGCAGTCGGTACCGGGGGTTGAAACGAGAATGCGCCTGCGGCTCTTTGGTGTGGCGTCGATGCTGGCGCTGTTGGCGGCGTGCGGGCGGCCGCAGCCGGCGGCGGATGCGGACCTGGTCAAGGAGATCGACGGCATCCTGGCGATCGACAATCACGCGCATCCGGTGCGGGTGACGGCGAGCGGCCAACCGCCGGATCGCGATTTCGACGCTTTGCCGGTGGACAACATGGAGCCGCAGTCCGACCCCGTCAACCTGCGGCCGGGAGCTCCCGCCATGCTGGACGCGGCCAAGGCGCTGGCGGGCAAGCAGCAGGCGGCGCGCGAGAAGGGCGAGCAGTATCCGGCGTGGGTGCTGGACCAGATGGGAGTCGAGGTGATGCTCGCCAACCGCGTCGAGATGGGCCCGGGGATTCAGCCGCCGCGCTTTCTCTGGGTGCCCTATGCGGACGCACTCATCTTCCCGCTGGACAATTCGCAACTGGCGGCGGCCAATCCCGATCGGAAGGCTTTCTTTGCGCTGGAAGACGTGCTGCGCGGGCGCTATCTGACGGCGCTGGGGATGAAAGCCGTGCCGGCAACCCTGGACGAATACCTGGCGCGCGTGGTGACGCCCACGCTGGAGCGGCAGCGCTCGGGCGGCGCGGTGGCGGAAAAGTTCGAGGCGGCGTATCTGAGGCCGCTCGAATTCGACAAGGTGCAGCGCAGCGCGGCCGAAGCCATTTATGCGCGGTTTGCATGGAAGGGCACGCCCGCGGCGGCGGAATACAAACCGCTCCAGGACTTTCTGTTCCGCTATATTGCCGCGGAATGCGGGCGGCTGGGCATGGCGGTGCACATCCACACCAACGCCGGCGCGGGCGGATACTTCCAGGTGGGCGGCGCTAATCCGCTGCTGCTCGAAAGCGTCTTGAATGACCCGGAGCTGCGCAAGACCAGATTCGTGATGCTGCACGGCGGATGGCCGTTTACGCGGGAGATTACGGCCCTGCTCACCAAGCCCAACGCGTGGCTGGATTTTTCGGCGCAAGACCTGGCGCTCGAACCGGCGACGCTGGCGGGAATTCTGCGCGAGTGGCTGGAATACGTGCCGGAGAAGGTGCTGTTCGCGACCGACGCTTACCCGTACATACCGGAAATGGGATGGGAGGAATCGGGCTGGATGGCGGCACGCGCCGGGAGGCGGGCGCTCGCCATGGCGCTCACGGGAATGCTGCGCTCGGGCGAGATCACACGCGCGCGCGCTTCGGCACTGGCGCGCATGGTATTGCGCGACAACGCGCGGGCGCTCTACGCCTTGGCCGGCGGACGCGCCGCGAAATAGAGCTCGAGGGCCTGCTGCAGCGGCGGCATGGGGTCGAGGCCCAGGCGTTCGACCTTGCCGTTGGAGAGCGCGGAATACCGGGGGCGCCGCGCGGCGGTGCGGTATTCACGCTCACTGGTGGCCAACAACAGCGGGTCCAGATGCGCCACCTGGAAAATGGCGCGCGCGAACTGAAACCAGGAGATGGGCGTGCCGCCGCCGATGTGGAAGACGCCGTTGAGATCGCGATCCACCAGATCGATGGTGCGGGCGGCCAGCAGCGGCGCATAGGTGGGCGACGCCACATGGTCTTCCACCACGCGGATGGGCTGGCCGGCGCCCGCCAGACGCAGCATGAGTTCGACGAAGTTGCCGCGCGCCGTCGAGAGTCCGCCGGGCCCGAAGACTCCGGAAGTGCGGACCACCGTGGCGCGATCGAGATAAGCCTGGGCATACAGTTCGCCGGCCAGTTTTGAGACGGCATAAGCGCTCAGGGGATGAGTGGGATCGTCCTCCGTGTAGGGGTGGTGGGCGCGGCCGTCAAAAACGTAGTCGGTGGAGAAGTGGACCAGGCGGGCGTCCATCTGGCGGCATGCCAGCGCCAGGTTGCGCACGGCCAGGCCATTCACCAGGAAGGCGGCTTGCGGCTCCTTTTCGGCGACGTCCACCTGGTTATAAGCGGCGGAGTTGAACACCACGTCGGCGTCGGACTGGGCGAGCGAGCGCTCGACGGCGGCGCCGTCGGTAATATCGACCTGATCGCGCTCCCAGCCGGTGACGGCATAGCGGCGCACATTGAGTTCGTGGACGAGTTCCACGCCCAACTGGCCCGACGCTCCAAACACAACCGCTCGACGGCTCATAGGAAGATTTCAGGATAACGTGATTCGCCGGTTCACTTCCAACGAATCAGGAAGGCGGCCGTGGCCACCGCCAAGGCCAGCAGGAAGACTACCGCGCCGATCCATTTGCGGCGCCCGCGCGTGAGCCACGCCAGGGGATCGGGCGACTCCTTCCCGGCCGCCAGGGTATGCAGCTTCCGGCTGGGTCCGGGGAGTCTGCCGAGAGCCTTGTCGATCATGCGGCGGCCTTTGCGGTCGGTGATCAGGATGGTGCTCGCATTGCGCCCGTTGGTGGATTTCAGGAGCCGATGGCGAAGCGCCGCGGGAACATCGTCCACCGAGCGGTACACCCGGTCGGAACCGCCGGCTGAAATCAGCACGGACGAAGTTTGGAACAGGCCCGCCGCCGCGGGGTTGCGCTCACCGCAACCGGGGCAGCGTGGCGCGGACTCTTGGAACTCCCGCCCGCAACCCGAACAGGCAATCATGCCACCACCCGTGGAGCGCGCGGTTTTGCGACCATGGCGGCTTCGTTGCCGAGGTGCTCCTGCACCACCTGGATAAAACCCAGGGCGGCTTTGGAGAGCGCTTTGTCTTTGCGGTAGATCAGGCCAAGCCGCCGCACCAGCGGCTCCGGCGCCAGCGAGAGCGCGTGCAGCTTGCCGGCGGCGATCTCTTCGCGGCAATTGGTTACGGCGAGGAAGCTTACGCCGAGCCCGGCCATCACGAAGCGCTTCATCATCTCCGTGGAGTCCAGTTCCATGGAGATACGGATTTCGTCTTCCACCGGCTCCAGCCACTGATTCAGGCGCGCGCGCGTTTTGCCTTCTCTGGAAAGCATGAGAAAGTTGCCGGCAACGTCATGCGGGGTGACGGATTTCTTCCCGGCCAGGGGGTGCCCGGCGGGAACGATGAGGCGGATCTCGTCGTGGTAAATGCTCACCACCTGCAGGCGCTTCTCATCGGCCGGAAGCTGCGTGAGACCGAAATCGGCGGAGTTATCGAGCACGGCATCCACCACGTGCGAGCCGTAGGAACGGTCGACCTGCAATTGAATGGCGGGAAAGAGCTGGCGGTAGACCGAAAAAACTTTAGGCAGGATGTAAATACAGGTGGCCTCATTGGCCGCGATCACCAACTCCCCCCGCGGATTGGTTTCGAGCTCGGCGATCGCGTCCTGCACACGGCGGCGGAGGTCGAGAATCTGCTCGGCGTAGTCGGCGAAGATGCGTCCGGCGGTGGTGAGGGAGATGCGGCTGCCGAAGCGTTCGAACAGCTCGGCGCGCAATTCCTGTTCGAGTTGGCGCACCTGCGCGCTGATGGCGGGCTGCGTGCGATAGCAGGTCTGGGCGGCCTTGGAAAAACTCTTCAGCCGGACGATTTCGAGAAATGTGTGCAGCTGATCGAAGTCCATAAACGGCTGGCCGGTCAGTTGGAACCGGCGGTCCAGTCAAAATTATGAATCGGCGGGATAGAAATAATGAATTTCCCACGTGCCGGGCGTGGATGGTAAGTATTGTACCAAAGGCCCCGGGTGGTGCGGTTAAGGAATGGGATTGTCGCAGATCGCAGCACCGCACCTCTCACCCGGGCTGGAGGCCTGACGGGCGCCTAGGCCGTCTCTTCAGAGGCCCTTTCGGCCTCAGCCGCGGCTTTCGGACCGGCGGCCTTCGCTTCCTCAATCAAACGCTCGGCTTCTTCCACTCTGGCCCGCGGCACCTTTACCTCGAAGCCCAAAGACGGAAGGATCGAGTTGCGCACCAGGATGCACGGGACGCCGTTCGACTCCAGAACGCCGCGAATCATGTCAGCCTCAATTTCAGCGTCCACGATAGGTGCGTCATAGAGCGTGACCATGTCCAAATCGGAGGAAGGGTCGAGTTGATCTTCGCCCGCGGAATCTTCGTCGTGCCTGGGATCTTGCGCCATGCCTCCAGGATATCGCAGAATATCCATAGAGGCCCCCATTCGCATGACTGACGAAATTGAAGAGAGCACCGAGGACACGCCATCGAACTTCACCGGCAACGTCGCGTGGTTTCTGGCGGGGGCGTTTATCGGAGCGGCCGTCGCCGTTTTGTATGCGCCCAAGAGCGGCAAGGAAACCCGGCGGTACCTGGCCGGCAAAGTGCAGCAGAGCAAAGATGCCGTGACCGACACCAGCAGCAACATCGTGGAAGCCAGCCGCGACATGTTCGAGCGCGGCAAGCAACTGGTGGAAGACGCCGCCGATCTGTTTGAACGCGGCCGCAAACTGGTCAAGGGTTAAGCGGCGGGCATGCCCGTTCTGGGCGATTTTGAAATCCTGCGGGTGAATGAGACCGCCTACTGGTGGGACGGCGGGGCGTTGTTCGGCGTGGTGCCCAAGACGCTGTGGAGCCGCAGGATTCCACCCGATGAACTCAACCGCATTCCCCTGGCGTTCAACTGCTATCTGATTCGCACCGGGAGCCACGCCATCCTGATCGAAACCGGGCTCGGCGATAAACGCGGCGCGCACGAGCGGGAACGGATGCGAATCCCGGCGGTCACCGAATCGCTACCGGCGGTAATCGCGGCTCAGGGCATCGACCCCGAAACCATCGACATCGTGATCAACAGCCACCTGCATTGGGACCACTGCAGCGGGAATACGATTCTGCGCGGCGACGCCGTGGAGCCGGCCTTTCCACGCGCCCGCTACTATGCGCCGCGCGGCGAGTGGGAGCATGCGCACGAGCGCAACGTGCGCGATGCCGTAGCCTACATCGACGCCAACTACGATCCGCTGGTGGAATCCGGCCAAATGACACTGGTGGAGGGCGACTGCGAGGTGCTGCCGGGCATCCGGATGCGGACGGCGCCGGGGCACACCCGCGACATGATGGTGGTGACGGCTGAGAGCGCCGGTGAGACGTTCTGCTTTCTTTCCGACATGGTGCCCACCGCGGCCCACCTGCCGCCCACCTGGGTGACGGCGTTCGATCTGTACCCGCTCGAGACCATCGCGAACAAGGTCAAATGGCTAGGCGCAGCGGCCGAAGGGCAGTGGCTGTGCGGCTTTGGCCACGACAGCGCGGCCTTCGCGCGGATTGCGACCGATGCGAAGAAGCAGTTCATCGCGGTTGAGGCGTGAGATGCAGATTGTCAGGGCAGAGAGCGCGTCGCAGATCGCGCAGGCGCGCGAGCTATTCGAAGAGTACTGGGCGTCGTTTGGTTTTACACCGTGCTTTCAGAACTTCGGAGCGGAAGTGGCGGGACTGCCGGGCGACTATTCGCCGCCGGGCGGGCGGCTGGCGTTGCCGATGATCGACGGACAAGCCGCGGGCTGCGTGGCGCTGCGGCGGTTTGACGCGGAACGATGCGAGGCCAAGCGGCTTTACGTGCGGCCGCAGTTCCGCGGCCAGGGCGGGGGAGGGCGGCTGCTCGACTGGGCGATCGCGGAGGCCCGCGCCGCGGGTTACCGCGAAATGGTGGGCGACACCATGCCGGTGATGGAGAAGGCGCTCGAGATGTACGGCCGCCTGGGTTTTGAGCGGACCAAGCCTTACTCCGACCATCCGACGCCGGGAGCGATCTATTTGAGGCTGAAGCTGTAAGGAGACAGGAACCGGAGCGCGGCGTGTGATAACTTGTGTCTAATCTCTAGGGCAGATGGAGATGCGACCAGCGACGGAGGAAACGGACTTGGAAAGAACATGCGGGAACAACTGCTGTGGCTGATATCAACCTGACCCAACCAGAAGCCGATGCTCTGATCGCCATGGGGAAAATTCGCGTGGATGATAAGCAGTGGAGTTTTCCACCTCCGGGTGAGAGGATGACCATCCCCCTGACCTCATCCGACAAGAGAGAGAACTTCACTCTTGATGTGACTCGCGCCCAGATCAAGCTCACCAAGGCGACATACCAGAACAGGGCGCGCCAGGCGATTATACTCATGAGGCTGGATCTCGACGGCCCCGCGCATCGAAACCCAGACGGCGCGGACATCCCTTGCCCGCACTTGCATGTGTACCGCGAGGGTTTCGGCGACAGGTGGGCGATTCCCGCGCCGCCCGACAAATACCCAAACACGCAGGACCTTTTCCCGACTTTCGAGGCGTTTATGAAGCACTGCAACATCACAGATCCGCCTCAAGTCCAACCGGGGCTCTTCTAATGGTTACGGAGATCGAAAAGCTTTTGAATGATTATCGCGCTTGGCTCAAGGACAAGACAACGCTTCGCCAAGTAAACAGCACGTGGGTGGAAATCACGACGCCCTACCTTGACCGGCATAACGATGCGCTCCAAATTTACGCGCGCCGGGAAAATGGTGGATTCGTCCTCACAGACGACAGCTACACCATCCACGATCTGGAAGCATCCGGCTGCAATCTCGATACTGAGAAACGCCAGGACCTTCTCAAGATGGCCCTCAGCGGATTCGGCGTACGGCTGAACAACGGAGCACTCGAAGTGGTCGCTTCCCCTGAGACCTTCCCGCTGCGTAAGCACTCCCTCATTCAGGCCATGCTTGCCGTGAACGATCTTTTCTACCTCGCAAAGCCCATGGTAGAGAGCCTGTTTTATGAAGACGTGACTGCTTGGCTGGACGCCAACGAGATCCGCTATACGCCGAAGGCGAAGTTCAACGGCACCAGCGGCTACGACCACCTGTTCGATTTCGTGATTCCGAAATCTCGAAGGCAGCCGGAACGCATTTTGCAGGCGATCACTCGTCCGACGCGTGATGCCGCCCAGTCGCTTATTCATGCCTGGACCGACACTCGGCAAGTTCGGACGCCAGAGTCAAAAGCATACGCGGTTCTGAACGACACCGAAAGCGCAATCCCGGGCGGAGTAATGGACGCCTTCCGAAATTACGCCATTCAGCCCGTACCCTGGGCCGACCGGGCTCAAGTTGTCACGGAACTCGCGGCTTGACGCAGGCCTACCGCGGCTTGAAACGTTCGTCGATCTCCACCTGGTAGCCGCTGGAAAGCCGGTTGGTTTCGTTCGCCATTCCCACCACCGCCATCAGTTCCGCGAACATCTGGTCGGTCATGCCGGCCTTGCGCGAAGATACGGTGTGCGAAGCGGTGCAGTACGCGCACTGGTTGCTGACGCTCACGGCGAGATAAACCAGCTCCTTGGTGAGCGCGTCGAGCGCGCCCGGCGCCATGATTTCCTTGACGCTCTGCCACGTGCGGCGCAGCGTGACGGGATCGTTCGCGATGGCTTTCCAGAAATTGGTGATCCAGTCGGTCTGGCGCGTAGTCATGATGTCGTCATAGACCGCGCGGACTTCCGGCGTAGCGCCGGTGTATTCGATGAACGGAAGAGTGGCCATGCGCCGATTATCGCGCGCCGCGAGGCCGGTTACTTGCCGTCGCTCTTCATTTTGCGGGCGATCAGGAAGGCCAACTCGAGCGACTGGTCGTAGTTGAGGCGCGGATCCACTTCGGACTCATACGCCCGCGCCAGGTCCCCTTCGCCGGGGCCGCGCGAGCCGCCGATGCACTCGGTAACGTTGTCGCCGGTCAGTTCGATGTGAACCCCGCCCAGCGTCTGGCCCATGGAGCGGTGGATGTCGAAGGCCTGTTCCACTTCCGAAATAATGTCGGCGAAGTTACGGGTTTTCCAGCCTCCGGCGGTCATCTGCGTGTTGCCGTGCATGGGGTCGCAGATCCATAGCACGCCACCGCCTTCGGCGCGTACGGCCTCGACCAGGCGCGGCAGCGCGTCCGGAATGCGGCCGGCGCCGAAGCGATGGATCAGCGTCAACCGGCCCGGCTGGCGGTTGGGATCGAGCGCCTGCAACCAGCCGGCGACCTGCTCGCGGGTGAAGTCCGGTCCCACTTTGACGGCGACCGGGTTTTGGATGCCACGCAGATATTCCACGTGCGCGCCGCTGGGATCACTGGTGCGCAGCCCCATCCAAGGAAAATGCGTCGTCAGGTTGAAATAGCCCGGGCGGCGGGGCACGGTGCGCGTCTGCGCTGATTCGTAGCCCAGGTGCAACGCCTCGTGGGTGGTGAAGAAATCGATGCGGTCGGTTTCGCCCGCCCGCACGCCCAGCACGTTCTCCATGAAGCGCAGCGCATCGCCGATGGTTCCCACCATGTGGTGATATTCGTCCGCCAGCGGCGAGTGTTCCACCCAATCGAGATCGAAGTATTCGGGATGGTGCAGGTCGGCGAATCCGCTCTTGACCAGGGAGCGAATGAAATTCAGGGTGAGCGAGGCGCGCTCGTAGCCGCGCAGCAGAAGCTGCGGATCGGGTGTGCGGGCTTCGGCCGTGAATTCCGGACGGTTGATATTATCGCCGCGGAAACTGGGAAGGGTAACGCCGTCGCGCGTTTCCTCATTGCGGGAGCGCGGCTTGGCGTACTGTCCGGCGAAACGGCCGATGCGGATGACGGGTTTCTGCGCGCCCACCACCAGCACCAGGCTCATCTGCAACAACACCTTGAGCATGTTGGTGATGCGGTTGGGCGTGCAGGCGGCGAACCTTTCAGCGCAATCGCCGGCTTGCAGGACGAAGCGTCTGCCGGCGGCAGCCTCAGCCAGTTGCTGGCGCAACTGCACGATCTCCCAACTGGTGACCAGCGGCGGCAGGACTCGCAATTCGGCCAGCACGCGGTCGAGCGCGGCATCGTCGGGATACTCGGGCTGTTGCAGGACCGGCCACCGGCGCCAGGAATCCGGCTTCCAGGGCAAAACCTCCGCGGGAATCTCGGGGGGCATGAAGTTTCAAGTTAGCACAGGCGATGGGGAGGGCTGGACTGCAGTTGCACCAGCCGCTCGCACTGCTGCTCGCCCATCGCCGCCGGCGCCAGGTCCTGCTTGCCGCGCCAGAAATCCACGTAGGAAATCTGGTGCACGCAGGCCACCGTGCAGCGCGGCGCGCAGCTCTTTTCCGTGCGGTACTCGCGGCGAACGTCTTCCACGGTGTAATCGGCCAGCGGCTTTCCGGGGTAGCCGCGCTGCTGCGAACAGTAATGCACCAGGCCGTTTTCGCAGATGTAGAGGTAGCGGGCGCCGGCGCGGCAGCGCCAGTGGTTGGGCTTGCCGTGCGCGATGTTGTCCTGGAAGTAATTGATGCGCGCGTAACTCGATTTTTCCATGGCGCGCATGGCCGTATAGACTTCACGTTCTTCGTCGCGCAGCGGTTGCAACTGGCCGTCACCGTCGTGAATGATGCCGACGGTGGACGTGAATCCCAACTCGACGGCGCGCTTGCCGACCACCAGGGCGTCTTGAGGAGTGCGAATACCGCCGCCCACTACCGAATTGATGTTCACGTGAAAATCGGCATGCTCGGCCAGCAGTTCAAGCTTCTTGTCGAGCACCTTGAGGCTCTTCTTCGAAACGTCGTCGGGAATGACGTTGTCGATGGAGATCTGCAGATGATCTAGCCCCGCGCGGTTGAGGCGCTGGATGCGTTCGGCGGTCAGCAGGTAGCCGTTGGTGATCATGCCGGCGATCATGCCGTGTTGGCGGACGCGCGCGATGAGCAGGTCCAGGTCGGGATCGAGCAGCGGTTCGCCGCCCGAAATCGTGATGATGCCGGTGCCCAGCTTAGCCAGTTGATCCAGGCGTTGGTACATCACGTCCAGGGAGACCGGCTTGGAGTGGTCGTCGTATTCGTTGCAATAGGCGCAGGCCAGGTTGCAGCGTCGCATCGGAATGACGTGAGCCAGAATCGGGTGGCTAGTGGAGGCGAGGCCCTTGCCGATCATGCGGAATTCCCGGATGCGGCGGTTGGCCGCCTTCCAACCCCTCCGGAGATGTTTGGTCAGATCAGACATGCCGGCAAAAGTCTTTCTATTACAACACAAGCCACGCCGCCGGCCGAGGTTTTGGAAGTGATTGGGGATTGGCGGGGGTTGAACGGTCGAGATGGGAATTGGGCGCCGCCGGGCCGGGACACGCAGGCCGTTAACCTGGAACGGATCACGCCGTTACGCAATTTGACACCCGTCCTACGCCGGTGATAAATGTAGGGTTCTTTAATTAGGAGATCCGATGGCTGACGAGCAAAAGCCCGAGGGCTCGCAAGCGCCTCCGCCTGCCGGGGGCGAGGCAGCCAAGCCGGCACCTCCCAAGCCCGCCGCGGCTCCCGCGCCTCCGAAGCCGCCCGCCGTCATGGCGGCCACCCCTTGGGACAGCGATCTCGCCCGCGAAATCAAGGAACGATTCGGCGCCCGGGTCGGCGAGACGTCCACCTACCTGGGCCAGAATTTCATCGTCGCCAAACCGGACGCGCCTGTCTCCCTATTGGAATATCTGAAGCTCGAAGCCGACTTCGATTACCTGGTGGACATCACCGCGGTGGATTGGCCCAAACGGCCTGAGCGCTTCGACGTGGTCTACGTGGTTTACAGCTTCGCGCGGAACGAACGCGTGCGGATCAAGACTTACATTCCCGAAGGCTTCAAGCTGGAATCCGCAGTGGGCGTGCACCTGACGGCCAACTGGCTGGAGCGCGAGGTCTTCGATATGTTCGGCATCGAGTTCGAAGGCCACCCCGATCTGCGCCGCATCCTCATGCCCGAAGAGTGGCAGGGGTACCCGTTGCGCAAGGATTACGGTATTCTTCAGCAGGACGACCGTTGGGTTCAGGAAAACCTCGGTATCGAGAGCGGCCAGTGACATCAGTATGCCCGACGCGACATTTCTAGATTCCACCGAGTTAGTGCTCAATATGGGCCCTCAGCACCCGTCTACCCACGGCGTGCTGCGAGTGATCCTCAAGCTGGACGGTGAGAAGGTGCTGGGGACGGATTGCGTCATCGGATACCTGCATCGCGGCGTGGAGAAGATCGCGGAAAACCGCACGTACGCGCAGTTCAACCCCTACGTGGACCGCATGGACTACGTGGCGGCGGTGTCGAACGGTCTGGGCTACTGCCTGGCCGTGGAGAAGCTGCTGAACGTGGAGGCGCCGCCGCGCGCGCAGGCCGTGCGGGTGATTCTCACGGAGTTGAACCGCATCGCCAGCCACCTGATATGGCTGGGCACGCACGCCCTCGACATCGGCGCTATCACGCCGGTCTTTTATTGCTTCCGGGAGCGCGAAGAAGCCCTGAAGATTTTCGAGAAGTATTGCGGCGCGCGGCTCACCACCCACGCCTTCCGCATCGGCGGGTTGCAGTATGAGACGTACGACGGCTTCGAGCGGGAAGTGCGGGACTTCTGCAAAATGTTCCTGCCGAAGGTGGACGAATACGAAGAACTGTTGACCAACAACCGCATCTGGAAGGCGCGGCTGGTGGGGGTGGGAATCCTGAGCGCCGAGGAATGCAAGGAATACGGCGTTACCGGGCCGGTGCTGCGCGCGGCCGGCGTGAAGTGGGACCTGCGCAAGGCGCAGCCGTACTCGGGTTACGAGAAATACGATTTCGAAATCCCCACGCGGGAGAACGGCGATACCTACGACCGGTATATGGTCCGCATGCAGGAAATGCGCCAGGCGGTGCGCATCATGGAGCAGGCCGTCGAAGCCATTCCCGAGGGCCCCATCATGGGAAAAGTCGGGAAAGTGATCAAACCGCCGGTGGGCGAAGCGTACGTTTCCATTGAAGCGCCCAAGGGGGAGCTGGGCTATTACGTGGTCAGCGACGGATCCACGCAGCCGTACCGCTGCCGGGTGCGGCCGCCGTCGTTCGTGAACCTGCAGGCGCTCGACCGGATGATCCGCGGCGGCCTGGTGGCCGACGTCGTAGCAGTGATCGGAACGTTGGATATTGTGTTGGGAGAGATTGATAGATGAGGAGTCAGGAGTTAGAAGGCAGAAGTCAGAATCGTGAAGCCGGCGCCTTTCTTCTGACTTCTGAATTCTGACTTCTGTCTTCCCTGAGAGGGAGTTTATGGTCAATCTGCTGAAGAAAATCTTTCTTGTGGACCTGTTCCAGGGACTGCGGGTGACGTTCCGGAATCAGAATCCCAAGTACATCTGTACCGAGCAGTATCCGGCGGAGCGGCCTCAGGTGGCGGAGCGGTACCGGGGAGCGCCGCGGCTGAATAACAACCCGGACAACGGCGAAACCTTGTGCATTGCCTGCAATTTGTGCGCGCTGGCCTGTCCGGAAAACCTGATCGTGGTTGGAAGCGAACGCAACGAAGCCACACGGCGCAAGGAACTGACTTACTTTACGTATGACACCTCGCGGTGCATGTTCTGCGGGCTGTGCGAAGATGCCTGTCCAGTGGACGCGCTGGAACTGACACAGGATTTCGAACTGGCCACTTACAACCGGGAAGGCCAGGTTTGGGACCGGCAGATGCTCGAAGAGGGGCCGAAGCCGACTCAATACAAATGCTGATCGATACGTTCTTTTTTTATACCTTCGCCCTCCTGACGCTGGGGGGCGGTCTCCTCACCATCACGCGGCGGAACGCCGTGCATAGCGCGCTTTCGCTGATTGTGTCGCTTTTGGGCGTGGCGGGGCTGTACCTGATGCAGCAGGCGGAGTTCCTCTTCGCGGTCCAAATTGTCTTGTACGTGGGCGGCATCATGGTGCTGTTCCTGTTTGTGATCATGCTGGTGAACCTGGACCAGTCGGCCAGAGAGCGGCAGTTCAACGGCCAGTGGATGGTGGCGCTGGTGGCGGTGGCCGCCGTGGGCGCCGAGATCTCCTGGTTCCTGTATCGCGGCCAGGGCGCGTTCCGCCTGGCCGATAGCGCGGGCGGAGTTTCCGCCGCCGCTTCTGCCGTGACCATGCCGGGCAACACGGAAGTGCTGGCCGACGTGCTCTTCCAGGAATACCTGCTCCCCTTCGAAATCGCTTCCGTCCTGCTGCTGGTGGCGGTAGTGGGAGCGGTGGTGATGGCCAAGAAAAGGATCTGACGATGTATCCGGTAACCACAGTTCATTACCTGGCCTTGAGCGCGGCGCTGCTGCTCATTGGCACCGTGGGCGTGCTGACGCGCCGCAGCATTGTGATTATTCTGATGTCCATCGAGCTGATTCTGAATGCCGTGAATATCAACCTGGTGGCCTTTTCGCGCCAGGCGCACGCCGTCCACGGGCAGATTTTCGCGATCTTCGTGATCGTCGATGCGGTCGCCGAAGCCGCCGTCGGGCTGGGCATTTTGATCGCTCTGTTCCGCAATAAAGAAACCGTGCTGGCGGATGAAATCGATTTGCTGAAGTGGTAGGAGAGCCGTGAACTTCCTAGACCAAATCTGGCTGATTCCTCTGTTCCCGCTGTTCGGCGCGGCGCTCATGTTGCTGTTGGGCAAGAAGCTCGACCCGCAGCCGCCCTCCGACGTTGCGATCGCTCCCGGTGTGGAGCCGGTATCTGACGAGCACGGGAACCATCACGCCCCGGGGCACTCACCCGACCAGGATCGTGACCACCCTCACGGGCACCATCATTCGTCGCCGCTCAAAACCCTGATCAGTATCATCTGCCCGGGAATGGTCTTGCTCTCGTTCCTCTTTTCGGTTGGCGCGGTGTGGCAGCTTTCGCAGCAGACCAATCGAGTCCACCAGATCATCCAGTTCACCTGGATCGCCGGGATGCCGTTCCACATGGCGAACGGGCACATGGCTATTTTTCAGGCGGACTGGGGATTCCTGCTCGATCCGCTCAGCTCGGTCATGATCCTGGTGGTCACCGGCATCGGATTCCTGATTCACGTGTACTCCATCGGGTACATGGCCCACGACAACGGCTACTACCGGTTCTTCGGCTACATGAACCTGTTCGTCTTCTTCATGCTGATGCTGGTGCTGGCGAACAATTACGTGCTGCTGTTCGTGGGTTGGGAAGGCGTCGGGTTGTGCAGCTACCTGCTGATCGGATTCTACTTCCACAAGAAATCGGCGGCCGACGCGGGCAAGAAGGCGTTCGTGATGAACCGGGTGGGCGACGCCGGCTTCATCTTGGGGATGCTGCTGATGTTCTCCGTGCTGGGCACGACGCGATTCCTCGACGTGAAGAGCGCCCTGGCTCACTTCGGCCCAGAGACCACGGGCTTCGGCGTGTTGAGCGTCATGGCCGTTCTGCTGTTTTTCGGCGCCACCGGCAAATCGGCGCAGTTTCCGCTGTACGTCTGGCTGCCCGACGCCATGGAAGGTCCCACGCCGGTCTCGGCTCTGATCCATGCGGCCACCATGGTCACCGCGGGCGTTTACATGGTGGCGCGTTCCGCCGCGCTGTTCCAGTTGACGCCGTCCACTTCCACGGTGGTAGCGTCGATCGGCGCCTTCACGGCGATTCTGGCGGCTTCCATCGCCCTGGTGCAGAACGATATCAAACGCGTCCTGGCGTACTCCACGGTGAGCCAGCTCGGCTATATGTTCCTGGCGCTGGGCGTGGGCGCCTACTGGGTGGCCATCTTCCACCTGTTTACGCACGCCTTCTTCAAGGCCCTGCTCTTCCTCTGTTCCGGATCGGTTATCCACGCGATGTCGGGCGAGCAGGACATGCGGCGCATGGGCGGGCTCAAGAATAAGATACCCATCACGCACTGGACCATGTTCATCGCTTCGGTGGCCATCTCGGGAATTCCGGGTCTGGCGGGCTTTTTCTCCAAGGATGAGATTCTGTGGCAGGCGTACAGCTCACCGCAGGGCTCGCAGATTCTATGGTTCGTGGGATTGGCCACCGCCGGATTGACCGCCTTCTATATGTGGCGGCTTATGAACATGACGTTCTACGGCAAGTCGCACGTGGCGCCGGAAGTGGCCAAACATATTCACGAATCGCCCGCGACGATGACGGTGCCCCTGGTGCTGCTGGCCGCCGGCAGCGTGTTCGTCGGCTGGCTGGGAACCCCCAAGGTGTGGACCTTGTTCGGCGACAGTTTCCACGGCTTCGAACGGTGGCTGGCGCCGGCCTTCGCCTCGGCGGCGGTGGAAGCCGCGGAACACGGCGAGCACTCCGCGTCCACCGAGTGGATCCTGATGGGGCTCTCGGTGGCCGTGGCAATCATCGGAATCACCATTGCCCGCTACTTCTACAACAACAAGCCGCAAATTCCCGACACCATCGAGAAGGCCGTCAAGCCTCTGCACTCGCTGCTCTACAACAAGTGGTACGTTGACGAGATCTACGACTTCCTGTTCGTCGATGGCTTGTGCAAGGGCGGCGGACTGGCGCTGGGTGCGTTCGATCGCAACGTGGTGGATGGCGGCGTCAACGGCGCCGGCTGGCTGACGCGCTTCACCGCCAAGCTTTCCATGTGGTGGGATACCTGGATTGTCGACGGCGCCGTGCGATTCACTTCCTTCTGCGTGAAGATGCTCTCCTACCCGGTGTGCATTCTGGAGACCGGGCGCCTGCAAACCTACGCCTTCTTTGTGGTGGTCGGCGTTCTGGCGATGTTCGGCTATTACGTGGTGCGGTAAACCTATGGACCAGCACTTACTCAGCATTGTTCTCTTGACGCCGCTGGCCGGCTTGTTGGTTCTGCTCTTCATTCCGTCGAAGAGCAAGGACTTGATCCGGATCTGGGCGAACCTGGCGGCCTTCGCCGGGTTCCTGGTTTCTCTCCCGCTGGTCTCGCGCTTCCAGGTGGGCGTCGCCGGCTTCCAATTCGAAGAACGCGCCGACTGGATCCCCTCGCTGGGCGCGCATTATCACATCGGCATGGATGGCATCAGCCTGCTGCTGGTGATGTTGACCACCCTGATGGGCTTCGTCGCGATGCTCTGTTCCTGGAGCGCCGTCCAGGATCGCACCAAGGAATACTACTCCATGTTCCTGCTGTTGCAGACGGGCATGATCGGCGTGTTCGTGGCGCTCGATTTCTTCCTGTTCTACGTTTTCTGGGAACTGGTGCTGGTTCCGATGTACTTCATCATCGGAGTGTGGGGCGGCCCACGCAAGCTATACGCCGCCATCAAGTTCTTCCTTTACACCCTGGCCGGCTCGGTTCTGATGCTGCTGGGCATCCTGACGCTTTACTTCCAGCACTTCCACCAGTTCGGCACATATACGTTTGAAATTTCCGAATTGATGAAGACCGCCATGCCGCTGGGTTTGCAACAGTGGGTCTTCTGGGCCTTTTTCCTGGGCTTCGCCATCAAGGTTCCGATGTTCCCCTTCCACACCTGGCTGCCGGACGCGCACGTGGAAGCGCCCACCGCCGGTTCCGTGATCCTGGCGGCGGTGTTGCTGAAAATGGGAACGTACGGATTCCTGCGCTTCTCGCTGCCGCTTCTGCCGAAAGCGTCGATGGACCGGACCATCGTGCAGATCCTGGCCGTGCTCTCGATCATAGGGATTATCTACGGCGCCCTGGTGTGCATGATGCAGAAGGATTGGAAGAAGCTGATTGCCTATTCTTCGGTGAGCCACCTGGGCTTCTGCACGCTGGGCATTTTTTCCATGAATCCGAACGGCATCGCGGGCAGCGTGCTGCAGCAGCTCAACCACGGCATTTCGACCGGCATGCTCTTCATGGTGGTCGGCGTGATTTACGAGCGCCGCCACACGCGCGAGATTTCCGAATATGGCGGCCTGGCGCACGTCATGCCCAAGTTCGCGGTCATCTTCGCAATCGCCATGCTGAGTTCCGTCGGGCTTCCGCTGCTGAACGGCTTCGTGGGCGAGTTCACCATTCTGATGGGCGCTTTCGAAGCCAATCGGATCTGGGCGGCCTTCGCCGTAACCGGCGTGATCCTGGGTGCCGCGTACCTGCTGTGGCTCTACCAGCGGACCATGCTGGGACAGGTCACCAATGGCAAGAACCTCGTCATTCCTGATCTGAGCTTCCGCGAAGTGGCCATGTTCCTGCCGCTGATCGCGTGGGCAGTCTGGATCGGCGTCTACCCGAAGCCTTACTTCGACATTCTGCGGCAGCCCGTGGCTGAGATCGTGGAGCGTGTCAGGCCCGGCTATTACTCGGGCGGCGTGCAGAACGCGGCCATACCTCGGCCCGCTACACAGGTGGGGGTGGCGCAATGATCCAGTCTTTCTATACCGCCACCGATCACTTCACCATTATTCCGGCGGTGATGCTGGCGCTGTTCGGCTGCGCCATTCTGCTCTTCGACTTCCTCATCTTCCCCGATCCCCGGCAGCGTAAATATCTGCTGATTTTCGTGGCCTTGGCGGAAGGCTTCACGGGCTTCGCGCTCTTCCGCCAGACGGCCTGGCTGGCGTCGAGCGGGCAGGCGCAGTTGCAGGGGTTCCAGGGATCGGTGACGATCGACGGCTTTGGCATCTTCTTCAATTGGATGTTCCTGATTGCCGCGATGATAGTGGCGCTGGTGTCGTATCATTACCTGGAGATCGCCGGCGAGCACCACGGCGAGTATTACAGCCTGATCCTGTTTGCGCAGTGTGGCATGTACTTCCTGGCCACCGGCACGGACCTGATCACGCTGTTCATCGGCCTGGAGCTGATGGCCCTGTGCTTCTACATCATGGTGGGCTTCCTCCGGGCCGACAAGCGCTCCAATGAGGCCGCCATGAAATACCTGCTGCTGGGGGCCTTTTCGAGCGGCTTCCTGGTGTATGGCTTCTCGGTGCTGTACGGCATCGCTCACTCCACCAAGCTGGAGGATATCGCCGCCGCGATTGCCTCGCGCCCGCCGTCGGATCCAGTGGTTTTCCTGGCGCTGGCCACTACCCTGGTGGGGTTGCTGTTCAAGATTTCGGCCGCTCCTTTCCACATGTGGGCCCCGGACGCTTATGAAGGGGCGCCCACCACGGTGACGGCTTACCTCTCGGTGGCGTCGGGGGCTGCTTCATTCGCCTTCCTGCTGCGGCTGTTCCACGGCCCGCTGGCGCCCTTTGCGTCGGCGCGCGAAGTGTGGGAACCCATGCTGGCGGTGATCGCGGTCCTTACCCTGACGGTGGGAAACCTGGCAGCGGTCAACCAGACCAACATCAAGCGGCTGCTGGCGTACAGTTCGATTTCGCACTCCGGCTACATGCTGCTGGGCCTGGTGGCCGGCAATGAAACCGGCATCAACGGTATCGCGGTGTACGTGATGGTCTACACCTTCATGAATTTGGGCGCGTTCCTGGTGCTGGTGGCCCTGCGGCGGCAGAAGATCATTGGCGAAGATATGGACGATATCAGCGGCCTCATGCACAAGAGCCCCGGCTATGCCTTGCTGATGCTGGTCTTCCTGCTTTCGCTGGCCGGCATTCCGCCCACCGCCGGTTTCCTGGGCAAGTATTACATTTTCCTGTCGCTGATTCAGACCGGGCATTACACCCTGGCGGTGGTGGCCACGCTGTATGTCGCGGTGGCGATTTATTACTACTTCAAGGTGGTCCGCAGCATGTTCACCGGCGAGGAGACCGAAAAGGCCCCGCTGGCCACCAGTTTCGGACTGCGCGTGGCGCTGGCGGTGAGCGGAGTCATGACCCTGGTGATTGGCATTTACCCGGAGCCGTTTCTGCGGCTGGCACAGACTTCGCTATTGAGATAGAGACGATATGTGGCAGACGGTTTATTCGAATCCGTTGTTCACGCCGATTGTGGTGACGCTCGTCATCGTCGCGGCGTTCCCGCTGGTGGCCGGCTATATCGTGCTCCTGGAGCGGAAGGTGCTGGCGGACTTCCAGGTGCGCCTCGGACCCATGCGGGTAGGGCCGCACGGCCTGCTGCAGCCCATCGCCGACGCTTTGAAGCTGTTGATCAAGGAAGACATTATCCCCGCGGAATCGGACAAAGCCATTTTCTGGTTCGCGCCCTGCATTTCCACCATCACCGCGCTGACCGCTTTCTCCGTCCTTCCCTTCGCAAGAACGATTTACGTGGCCGATGTCAATGTGGGGCTGCTGGTGATTTCGGCGGTTTCCGCGGTGGGAATTCTGGGAATCATCCTGGGCGGCTGGGCATCCAACAGCCACTACTCCCTGTTGGGCGCGCTGCGCAGCGCGGCGCAATTGGTGAGTTATGAGGTGGCTCTGTCGTTCGCGCTGCTCTCCGGGGTGATGGCGGCCGGCACGCTGAGCATGAAATCGATCGTCCTGGCGCAGCAGCAACGCGGCGTCTGGTTCGTATTCGACAACTGGGGCTTCATGATCGTGCCGTTCGCGGTCTACATCATCGCCGCTACGGCGGAGACCAACCGCGCGCCGTTCGATCTGCCCGAAGCGGAATCGGAACTGGTGGGCGGCTTCCATACCGAGTACAGCGGCTTCCGCTGGTGCCTCTACTTTCTGGCGGAGTACGCCAACATTTTCGTGGTTTCCTCGGTGGCCGTGGCGCTGTTCTGGGGTGGCTGGCTGCGCCCCTTCCCCAGCGTCGCGTGGCTGGATGTGCCGCTGAACGTGGCGTTCCCGGTGGTGTTGTTGGTGGGCTCCGGCGCCCTGACGCTGACGCTGGTGAAGAAGCTGAAGGACACCATGCAGCAGAAGGTGCTGGTGGTTTGCGCGCTGTCGCTGGTAGTGATCGGCGGCGTCTTTATTGTCCCGGCGGTGAATCACGCGGTGATGGGACTGTTCTGGTTTCTGCTGAAGGTGTTCACCATCATTTATCTGCTGATCTGGTTCCGCGGCACATTCCCCCGCTTCCGCTACGACCAGCTCATGAACATCGGCTGGAAGGTCGCCATTCCCGTCGGCATGGCGGCCGTGCTGATCAACGCCGTGCTGGGCATGCTGCGGCACGGGTAGTGCGGAGCGGAGGCCAGCGCTCCCTATCAGTTTTCCGATGGCCGCTTGGCTTCCAGGATTTCGACGACTTCCGCAGGGCCACGTTTCGCTTTCAAACGCAATCCCAGTTCTGATTGGATGGCCGTGAAGATCGACACTAACCTGGGATCAAGGTCGGTCGGATCGGCTGGCTCCCCTGCAAGGGCGTTACCCAGTCCAGGCTCAGGCGACCACTCCAGGTGCACCTCATACTCCCCGTTCAAGCCCGTCCGATTCATGACAGGACGTTCCAGCACCATCGACAGAGTTCTGGCAAGCAGGTCCATGCTGGCGCTCTTTCCACTCACAAACCCAATGCCAAAGCCCATGGTGCTTGACTGCTGAGCAGATGCTTTTAGCTTGGCGCCGGACTTTGACTGAACCAGTGCATACACCGGCATGTCTTTCATTCCCAGATGGGTACGCAGTTGGAAACGGTCGGCAAGAAGAGCTTTCATGACCTGGAGGAGCTGTTCTCGATTGAATCGACCCCTGAAGCCTTCGGCTTTGGCTTCGATGCTCCATCGGTCTGTAGTCATCCACTTCGGGCCGCCTGAGACCTGGTACTCCTGAACCCCATAAGCCAGTGCTATAAGCTGCTTCAGCGTCGCGCCTTCTGCCGAGAACCGCCCTCCGGGTTCGGGTCCCCATTTCGTCCCCAGGTCTGACGTTGGGGTCGGTTTGATGGAGGCAACTTCGAAGGTGAGTGACTGATCAACTTGAGCCCAGGCGCAAGCGAACACGCTGCATAAGGTCACAAACTGGAGGCTTGGGAACCGAAGCATTGCCAAAACCTGAGAATCTCCACACGGCTTGCGCCGTAGGCTACCATCTCTTGCCTCCTGCGGGCTCGATGAGCCGAAGCGAAGCAATGGCGGCGTCCGACCTTTACTTGCCCACTAATTCTTTTACTTTCGCCATGTCGGCGTCGGCGCCCCTGGTGTCGCCGGCGGCGCGGCGGGCGGCGCTGCGGTTGATGTAAGCGTTGATGTAGGCCGCGTTCAGACGGATGGCATTGTCGAAATCGGCCAGGGCGTCAATGTACCGCTTCTGCCGGAAATAGGCGTAACCGCGCGCGTTGTAGGCCAGAGAGAGCGAAGGGTCCAGCTTCAATGCGGCGCTGAGTTCCTGGATGGCCTCCGCGAAGTGTTCCTCCTGAAGAGCCTTGCGGCCGAGCGCATTGTGCTGGGCCGCGGTCAACTCCATGGCGGGGGCGGCTGAAGCGGCGGGAACCCCCGGCGTCGCCGCTGGGGGCGGAACGGGCGGCTGCACGGGCTTCGGTTCCGGCGGCGGCGCGGCGGTTTCGGGCTTTACCTCCTGCTTGGGCTCGGCCGGCGGCGTGGTTACGGGCTGGGTTACTGGCGGCGCTTCGGCTTTCTCTTCGGGCTTCGGCGGCGCGCCGGCAGTGCCCGGCAACTTCACGGAAATGGTGTCGGGCAGAGCTTCCTTGGAGAGCGCCTTAGCCACGATTTCATCGACCTTGGCTTGGGCTTGCGCCGCCAGAGCCTGCAAGTCGGCGTTCCTGGGATCGAGCAGGACGGCCTGTTTCAAATCGGCGAGAGCATCGTCGAAGCGGCCCAGCAGGAAGTAGGCGTTTCCGCGGGCCGTCCAGGCCAGCGCGCTGGTCGGGTCCAGGTCGATGGCGGTGGTACGATCGGCGATGCCCTTCTCATGCTGCCCCATCAGGTGGTAGGTGCTGCCGCGGGCCACGTAGACTTCGGGATTGCGGGGGTCCAGTTGCACGGCCTGGTCCCGATCCTGCAGCGACTCCGTCAGTTTCTGCTGCCGCGCGTAGACCGCGCCGCGGGCCGAGTACAGGCGGGAATCCTTGGGATCGCGGCGAATGGCTTCGCTGTAGTCGGCGATGGCCCCGTCGTAGTCTCCGAGGTGTTCGCGCACGGCGCCGCGGACGCGCCACGCGCGCAGGTCTTCGCCGTTCAGCTTGAGCGCGGCGTTGAGGTTTTCGAGCGAGTGCTGAAAGTCGCCGAGGCCGGCGTAGGCCAGGGCGCGCTCCACCCAGACGTCTTCGTAATCCGGCTTGTAGCTCAGCGAGCGGTCGAAATCGTCCACCGCGTCGCGGAACCTGCCGAGCGCGGCCTTGGCCATGCCGCGGCCTTTGTAGGGCTCGGGATTGTCGAGCCGGAGCTTGATGGCCTGGGTAAAATCGTCGATGGCTTTTTCGTATTCCTTGAAGGCCACGTAGGCGAAGCCGCGCCCGCTGTAGATCTCGGTGCGTTCGAGCTTCAGACTGATGGCGGTGGTGAAGTCCTGCGCGGCGCGTTCGGGCTGGGACGTGGCGGCGAAGAATTCGGCGCGTGCGGCGTAGGACTGGGCATCGCCGGGTTGGACGCTGAGGGCCTGATCGAAGTCGGCCGCGGCTTTTTCGCGGTCGCCGGCCGCGAAGTAATCCTTGGCGCGGGCGCGCCAGGCAGCGGAGTTGGCGGGATCGGCTTCGATGGCTTGGGAGTAGGCGGCGATGGCCTCGGCGCGCTGGCCTGCCTGGTCGGCGCGCTGGCCCTCCTGGTACGCAGTCTGCGATTTTTTCTTATCGGGCTTCGCCTGCGCGCCGTCAACCGGCAGGGTCAGGCCACATATGGCGATCGATAGTACCATCCGCGCCACGCGGTAAGTTAGCTTGCACATGAGCGCTCTGAAATTAGTGTACACTCGGAATCGTAGTTGAAGTTCCGCTGGTGTTCGGGAAGCTGGTGAAAATCCAGCACAGCCCCGCTACTGT
>Ga0181536_10001910_pt1 | contig 24150 bp, 20 predicted proteins | sample PEATcosm2014_Bin_41_FD_121105 | JGI IMG/M metagenome (GOLD analysis project Ga0181536, IMG submission 121105) | Peatland microbial communities from MTU Mesocosm Facility, Houghton, MI, USA - PEATcosm2014_Bin17_60_metaG | ecosystem: Environmental > Terrestrial > Soil > Wetlands > Peat | place...
CGGACGCGAGCACGACGGCATCCTCGACAGGAAGGGGCGACACCAATCTGCCTCCCGACAAACAAACGTCACAGGTGAAACGAAGTTCCGCCATTTGAGTGCGGGTTCTCACCGCCGCTAACAGTCGGATGAGCACCGAAAAGGAAACATTGCGCCGCGTGAACGACGGCCTGTTCCATCTGCGCAAGGGCCTCGCGCAATTCGTCGAGGCGCGGATGACGAAGGTTCGCGGCCCACACTGGCTGCGTTACGCGAGCCGCGCATCCGGTGGACGGCCGGATGATCCGCTGGATGCCTACGGTCTGCTCAAGACTTTGATAGATAACTGGCGGGACGTATTCGATGAGGTCTTTACCCGTAACGACAAGCCCAGGGTGCGAACCTTCACCTCCACCGCATTGGACGCGCGGAACGCTGTCTCCCATCTGACCCTCCCGCTCGCGGACGATGAGGCGCTACGCTATCTCGACGCCATGCATCAGTTGCTTCGGCTGGTGAAGGCGCCGGACGCCGAGGTGGCGGAGCTTCGGCGCCTGTATGACGAACAGCGGCGCGGTGGCATGGTACCGGAAGCGAAGCCTGAGACGGCTCCGGCGCCGCGTCTGAACCTGCCGGCAGAAAACGGATCCGCGAGGACGCTGAAACCCTGGGTCGAGGTCGCGCTGCCGCACCCCGACGTGATCGCCAACCGCTTCAAGGAGGCGGAATTCGCCGCCGATCTGTTCGCCGTGGACGCCGGCCTCGCCGGGGAGGGTTATGCGACGCCACAGGCGTTTTTCGGCATCACATTTCTGACAGAGGGCCTGAAGCGCGTTTTGTTCTCGGCCCTGCAACGACTAGGCAGCGCTGGCGGCGACCCTGTGATCGGCCTGCAAACCGCGTTCGGCGGTGGCAAGACCCACACGATGCTCGCCATTTTCCATTTGGCGAAGCACTTGCGCGAGGCCGGCGATCCACACGACCTCGCCGGTCTGGCGCCGCTGTTGGACGGCTTGGGCGAGGCACGACTGCCAAGACCCCAGATCGCGGTGTTTGTCGGGTCTTCCAAGGGCACCGACGTGTCCCTGACGTTGAAGGATGGTCCGCCGGTGCGGACGCTGTGGGGCTACATCGCCTGGCGCCTGGCCGGTGAGGCTGGCCTGAAGCTGGTCGCCGAGTCAGAGGCGGCGCGCACCAACCCCGGCTCGGAACTCATGGTCGAGGTGTTCCGGCTCGCCGGTCCCAGCGTCATTCTGCTGGACGAGGTCGTGGCGTTCGCGCGGCAATTGCCTGACGATCGGTTCGAGGCGTTTCTGTCCTTCATTCAGTCGCTGACAGAAGCGGCGAAGATGGTGCCGGGCGTGCTGGTTGTCGGCTCCCTGCCCGAGAGCGCGGCGGAGGCGGGTGGCGAAAAGGGAGCGCGTGCGCTGAGCCGGTTGCAGGCGGTGTTCGGGCGCGTTCACTCCAGCTGGCTCCCTGCCACCGGGGACGAAACGTATGAGATCATCCGCCGCCGCCTGTTCCAGCCCTTGGATGCCGACGGCGAGCGGGCGCGTGACGAGACGGTTAAGGCCTTCCACGACCTCTATCGCAAGAACCCCGCCGAATTCCCTCCCGAGGCGAAGGAGCCGCGCTACCTGGAGCTGCTGCGCCTGTCCTACCCGATCCACCCCGAACTGTTTGATCGGCTGTCCAAAGACTGGGCCAGCCTGGCGAACTTCCAGCGCACCCGCGGCGTCCTGCGATTCATGGCGAATGTCGTGGGCGTGCTGTGGGCTGCTCGGGCTCCCGATCCGCTGATCACGCCGGCGCGGGTTCCGGTGGGGCACGATAAGGTGCGCGCGAGCGTACTCTACCCGCTCGATCTCGCGTTCGCCGCGGTGGTAGACAAAGAGGTCGACGGCGATGGTGCGCTTCCCGCGCGGATGGAAGCGAACCCGACCCGCCGCATGTCTCAGTTTCGAGCGGCGACCCGCGCCGCGCGCGCGGTATTTTTGTGCACGGCGCCAACCGTGGGTCAGCCCAATGCCGGCCTGACCGGGCAGGGTTTGCGGCTCGCTTGCGCCGAGCCGGGCGATCAACTCGCGATCTTCGGCGAGGCGCTGCGGGAGCTGAGCGAGCGCGCGACGTACCTATATGAAGAAGGCGGCCGTTACTGGTTTTCGACCAGCCCGACGCTGAACCGTCTGGCGGAGGATCGGGCCAAAGCGTTCCTGGAACGGTCGCACGAGGTTGATACCGAGATCGTGAAGATGCTGATCGAGGATGCCGCGACCAAAGGCGGGTTCCATCGCGTCTTCGCCGCGCCGGATGATCCAATCGTGATCGATGAGGCGCCGGCGCTTTCACTCGTAATCCTTGCCCCCGCGACACCTCACGCGGGGAAAGGGGCCGTGAAGTCCGCTGGCTCGGATGTGGTAACAGAGGGCCTGTTGCGCTGTCGAGCCTCGCAGCGTGGGTTCCGTAACACGCTGCTGTACGTCGTTCCCGATGAAACGAACCTCGCGACGGCTCGGGAGGTAACCGCGAAAGCAATGGCGTGGAAGTCGATCGAGACGGACGATCGGCTCCAGCAGCAGATGACGCAGGCCCAGGCGACCGACGCGAAGGACAAAGCAAGGACCTATGGTGACGGCGCGCGCCGGGCCGTGCGTGCCGCCTGGAGCCATATCTTCTACCCGGTGAAAAGCGAGACACCCGGCAAGCCGTTCGATCTCGAGCACAGCCTGATCTCGGCGCGGGACCGCGCGGCCATCCCAGTGGTCGTCTATGACAAGGCCAAGGCGGACGGCATCGCCCTGGAACGCCTGGGCGGAGAAAGCCTGTGGCAGCACCTGCGGCCGATCTGGCCTGAGGATCGCGCACACCTGCCGGTGTCCGAGATCGCCAATTGGTTCGCCACCTATGTCTATCTTCCAAAGTTGCGAGACCGCGTCGTCCTGGAAATGGCCATCCGAGACGCGATGACGAAACTGGATGCGCCGTTCGGTTACGCTGACGGGTTTGATGAGGCGACCGGCCGTTACCGGAACCTGGTTTGGGAAAAAATCGCGCCCGGGCTTTTTGCCCCGGGCGCGGTTCTCGTACGAGCGGCGGAGGCGCGAGCACAAGCCCAGGAGGCAATTCGCCCGTCCGCTGCGCCCGTCACCCCAGGTGAACCTGATGGCCCGGTGTCTCCAGGGGGTCCGACCGGGACGGCCGAGCCGCCTTCGGCAGTCCCGGACGCCGGCCCACGCAAGCCCCATCGCTTCTACGGCTCCGTGGAAATCGACATGGTCCGCCCGGTGAAATCGTTCGATACGATCTTGAACGCAGTGGTCGTGGAACTGCTGCGCACGCATGGCGCGAAGGTGAAGATCACGTTGGAGATCGAGGGCGAGGCGCAAGAAGGATTTGAGGAAAGCGAAGTGAGCATTGTGCGCGACAACGCGAAGCAGCTGAAGTTCAAGTCCGAATCGACGGGGTTTGAGGACTAAACGACGCTCCCAGGTATCCACCTCACCCAGAAGGTTAACAAGACCGCCGAGCCCCGCGTCCTGGAGTGCCGCGCTGACCTTCTCGTTTGAGAAGTCGTGCTCAGGTGCCGGGTAACACACCACGCGCTTAAGGTTGCCGTGCGGCATATAGGGGCGCTGCTGGATGAAAAGTTGACATCCTTCGGGAATGGCGATCGTGCCGGATCCGAAAGGCCAGAATCCGGCGAGGGCACGGAGCAAGGTCGACTTGCCCGATCCGGAGGGCCCGGAAATCAGCACGTGTTCGCCACGCTCGATGCTGAGATTGGCATTCCGCAACAAATTGCGTCTGTCGGGCAACATCAGGACTAGGTCGGCAAGCTCCAGACTGCCCCCTTCGCCCTGAACGACGGACGGACCGTCATGCAAGGCGCGAGCCGTCGCGACGGAAATCTCGAACCGCGCCAGCCGTTCCACGGTGGCGGCCCACTCCGTGAGCTTCGCGTAATTGTCCACGATCCAGGACAGCGATCCCTGCACCTGAACACACGCGTTACTGGTCTGGAAGATCTGTCCGAGCGGGATGGCCCCAGCGAAGTACGCCGGGGAAACGATCACCAATGGAAACAACTGAGCCGCCTGTCCAAAGCCCGAAGTAAAAAATGTGAGATCTTTGGTCGCCGTCATGATGGCGCGCCAGTTCGCGATGATGCCTTCGAATCGGCTATCGAGATCGCGCTTCTCGTTTGCCTCGCCACGAGCAAACGCGATTCCTTCGACATTCTCTCGGAACCGCATCAGGCCGAAGCGAAAATCCGCCTCAATTTTTTGTTGCTGGAATTTGAGCCTGATCAACCGCTTGCCAATCAGGTGGGTTATTAGGGTGCCTGTCGTCGCATAGAGCAACGCGATCCAAACAAGGTACCCAGGGACCGCGACTCCGAAAAAACTAAATGGTCCCGAAAGGGCCCAGAGCACGAAGACAAACGAGATCAGTGTCACGAAAGCGCGCAGCATCCCGATCCCCAGAACGAGGGCATTGTCCACGAAAAGCAGGACATCTTCAGAAATACGCTGATCCGGATTGTCCGTGGTAGGTTCAGCCAGTTCAATCCGGTAGTAGGCACGGTGCGAAAGCCAGGCTTCCGTGCATCTGTCCGTGTGCCAGCGGCGCCATCGAATCTGCAGCGCCTGTTGCAGGTAGTTGGCGTAGACAGTGGCGGGAACGAAGATCGCCGCGTTCAGCGCGAAGCCCGCCGCGAACCCTTCCGTCGGCGTGTAATGCCACCAAAGCAGTAGCGCGATGAACTCACCCCAGTCTTTTTTCACGAGGGAATTGAAAAAGGCGCCCTGCCAGACTGTAAACATCAACGATGTCCCGACCAGGACAAGGTTCAGGAAGATTATCGCTCCAAGCAAACCTCGGGCGTGCCATCTTTCGTCGCTGCTCCAAAACGGTATCGCGATTGACCAAAAATCGCGCAAAAGAAATCGGATACGACGCATTGCCCAGCCCCTGGAAACCGATCGAGTGAAGGCGGCCGATGTGACTTTGCCCCCACCCGTCAGACCGAACCCTTGGGCATGCAGTCAGGGAACGCGACACCGAACGCGTGTAAACCCTTGCGCCAGAGCGACCGTTACTACCAGGGGGGGCTGTTGTCACCCGAGAAACCGCGGCCTGTTTGTTCGCGTCCGGACGGGTGTTAGGGTCGCTGGTGTCGCGGAGAAAGCGGGCCGATGAGCGTGGCTCCCGAGCTCCGGGCTCGGGCACCCGGGGGAGATCCAATGAGTACCACCAGCGCCGCGGTCGGCGAAGATCCTGGTCCGAATCCTTGAGATGATACTCGATGCCCGAGATGACGCCGTCGCGCTCGATCGTGTGGCCACGATCGTCATCGTGGGAGCGGGGCCATCCGGTATGACGCTCGCGCGCGAGCTGGCCGGTGTCACCGACGTTCTCCTCGTCGAGGCAGGCGGCTTCGATGTCGAGGACGAGCGGCTGGCCCTGCTGGAGGGAGAATGCGCAGGGATCAGCTACCCCCTGACTGAGACACGAGCGAGGCGGTTCGGCGGATCGTCCGAGCTGTGGGCTGGCTACTGCGCGGTATTCGATCCGCACGATTTCGACCGGCGCGATTGGGTCCCCGGCAGCGGCTGGCCCTTCGGCCGAACCGAGATCGCGCCGTATTACGAGAAGGCGGCCGCCTTACTGAATTTGGGCGACTGCAACTTCGATGCCCATGAAATAGCCCGGAGCAGCCAGGCTTCGGTCCAGTTCGATGGCGATGGCCTGGCCCCCACGGTTTGGCGCTTTGGCACGCCGACCATGAGATTTGACGGCCCGTGGCGCCACACATTCGAGGCAGACGCCAATCTGACCACCCTGCTGCACGCCAATCTCGTGGATATCCGGCTCGATGCCGGGCACGGCAGGATCGCCGAACTGGTGATCCGCACGCTCGACGGCCGGGAGGGCCGCGTCAGAGCCAGGTTCTTCGTTCTTGCCTGCGGCGGGATCGAGACGGCCCGCCTGCTGCTCAACGCAGATAGCCAGGCGCCGGAAGGCGTCGGCAATTCGAGCGATTTGGTCGGACGTTGTTTTATGGAGCATCCGCACATCTCGGTTCCGGGCATGAGACTCGCAAACGGCGACTGGTCCAGGACATGGGCCGGGCGAGGGACCTTTGGCGAGGGGCGGGAGTTTGCGTCGGCTCTGGGCCTTTCCGTGCGGGCTCAGATGGACGCGCGGATCCTCAATGCGCGGGCGCACGTCTATCGGACGCCGGAAATGAGTGACCGCGATACGCCGCGGCTGGGTCTGTTCCTGGAACAGGCACCAAACCCGGCAAGCCGTATCACCTTGTCGCCACGGATAGACGCTTTGGGGTTGCGTGGGGTGCGCCTCGATTGGCGACTCACGGCGCTTGACTGGAGGACATACGAAACGACGGCGGCGCTTCTCGGCCGCGCGTTCGAGGCTGGCGGCGCCGGCCGCTTCGAGTCGTGGCGACAGCCGCGCATCCGTGACCCCGCGACCGTTCTGTATTCCAATCACCATTTGGGAACCACGCGCATGTCCGGCTCGGCGCGTAACGGCGTTGTCGATCCCGATTGCCGGATGCACGATCTCGAAAACTGTTACATCTCCGGAGGTAGCGTCTTTCCAACTGTCAGTTGGGCCAACCCGACCATGACCGTTCTGGCGTTGACGTTCCGGCTGGCCAATCATCTGCGCGAACAATTCGTGCCGGCCCGACAGGAAAATCCGCAACGAGTCGCGAAAGTCCCACCCGAACACGGCCGTGGTCCAGCCAGCGGGTTCGGCCCACCTGGCAACGATCCGGCCGACTACGCGGAGATCGCTCGAAAATGACGCGGATTGACTTTTTTGGCCCTTGACATCCGTTAACGTCGACGGCTCTATGTCCATGAAACGTGTCCCAAGACCGTTTGGGTCCACGTAACACAAGGGGAGCCGGGGATGAAAAATTCAAACGAACTGCTGCGTAATATCGAGGTCGTTGTTTCAGCCCAAAACGCTGGGCAGCTGGCTGGCTACGCGCCGGCAAAATCCCTGAGCGACAATGATCGTGAGACCCAGGCCAGCTGGGGCCCCGCGATGCGTCGTTAGCCAAACATTTGGTTGCTGCCTGCCCGGATTGATGTGGCCGATGTCACTCAGTCCCGGTGGCGGCGGCCGTGAAACGAGCTCGGGCACTGGCTGCATGTTCGGAGATCGGAACCGAGCCGTGTCACCTCCCGCTAGACACACCTGATGACCGGTTCTTGCACGCGACCAAAAACGTTGCGACCAGTTGAGCTGGTTGTTTTGCAGGGTACATCGTTCTGCAATTTAAATTGTACATATTGCGATTTAAGCGTCGAGAGCCGTCAGACACGGGCGGTCATGCCGTCCGGGTTGATCGACCGCTTCTTCACCGAACTTTTTAGCAGCGGACGCGTGGCACCGGCCATCACTGTAAGCTGGCATTCCGGTGAGCCGCTCACGCTGCCGCCGTCGTATTACGAGGACGCGATAAGCCGAATCCTTAGCCTGCGGGACACTATCCGAGGCGACGCGATCTCAGTCAGGTTCGACATCCAGACCAACGGGGTCCTCATCGACGACGAGTGGTGTGCTTTCTTCCGGCGGCACGAAGCTCATTTCGATATCGGCGTGAGTTGCGATGGACCGCCGGAGCTGCATGATGCATACCGGGTGAACTGGGGCAAACAGCACACCCATGCCAAAACGTTGCGCGGCATGGAATTGCTGGAATCAAATCGTATAAAATACAATTTGATTTCGGTCGTCACCGAGAACACGCTCGCGCATCCCGAGGCATTCTACAAATTCTTTTTCGACCGCCGGGAACATCTGTCGGGCTTTCATTTCAATGTTCTGGCTCACGCCAATTCGGGAGATCCCGCGCTCTCCTATTCGGCCGCCGACCGCGACGCCTATTACAGGTTTTTCCGGCAACTGCTGCAGCGTACCCATCGGGCCAGTGAGGCCGGAGCGGATTTCCGGATCCGCAACTTCTCCCAGGGGCTCGCCAGGATCCTCAACGCGAGGAACGCGGATGCTCCGAATTATTTCGAGGAAGCCAGCGCGCCGTTGAAAACTCTCAATCTGGACGCGAAAGGCAACGTTACGACATTCTATGCGGGACTTGGAATTGAAGTCCTGCCGAACCTGTACGGGGACGATAAGGGAATGTCGCTGGGAAACATCTATGAGATATCCCTCGAAGACATGGCGGGCTCGGAAAAATTGCTGCGGATCATCAGGGATTTCGACATCAGCCGGCAGGCCTGCGAGGCATCCTGCCAATATTTTCCAGTATGCACCGGCGGCTTCGAAGTTACGAAAAAACAGACGTTGGGCTCTTACGTGGCGGTGGAGACCACCGAGTGCATGATCCACGTCAAGACGCTCATCGACGCGCTGCTCGACGACGTCAAGGACTATCTGGAGCAGCGAGCCGCCTGACACGCGTCCCATCGCCAGGAGGCGCCTCGCGTGTACCGGCCGGTCTGCACCTCGAAGAAACCCCGCACTGGGAGGGCTCGCCGATGCCGCGATTGATCTGCACGCCGGGCGAAATCCGCGAACTGCGGGACGGAGTCGCGGCATTTGGGTTTGGTTGCCTGATCGGATTGATCGACCCCGACGCTCTGCGCGACCTGCGGGCCGAGGCGCATGAACGCTTCGCGTCCTCGAACACCGCGGAACAAACGGACGGGTTGAGCTATCGGGCCAATGTCATCTCGCTGGGACCCAGGGCGAGGGAATTCCTTTCCGGGAGTCAGGTGATCGAATTGCTCAGCTTGGTATTTGGAGAAAAGTTTGCGCTCGCGGACCAGAAAAGCTGCTTTACTTTTTACCAGCCAGGCGACCATCTCGGCCCGCATCGCGATGAGCCCGAAGCGGAGTGCTCGGCTACCGTGATCGTGTATCTCGCCACGCGCGGTCCATCGTCTTGGTCGTCGCGCACGGGACTGGTGCTTCTTGTGTACGGGGAAGAGATTGCCGATGACGGCACGCCGAGGCTGACGATCCCCACGCAGGCCGGGGCCATCGTTTTCGGACGCGGATCGAAAGTCTGGCACGAGCGTCCGAAGCTTGAGGCCGGCGAGTCGGTTGATGCGCTGACAGCCTGCTATCGACGTGCTTCGTAAGATGTCCGGACGCCTGCGGCGGATCTGACATCGCAGCCTTCAGGATTGATCCCGGTTATAACCCAGCCTCGCCTGATATGCTGCGAAACGTTCGCCGATATCAGTCGCGATTTCGGCCGGCAGTTCGGTTTTCCAGCCGCCGACCTCGCCGCGCCGTACGTGCCCGGAGCGGAGCAGGGCGTTGATATAACCATCGCCGGCGTGCATCGCACCAGCCATGTTGGTGAGCGAGCATTCACTCGCGGTGCGTTCGACGTCCGCCCGGTCGTGCTCCACGCGCCACGCGTTGAGGACCTTCGCGAGCGCCGCGCCCGGGTTCGCGCGCATGTCCTCATATCTTACGATAGGCACATAGTTCGCGGTCATCAGGTTTATCCAGTGGACCAGATCGCCGCGATAATATCGATCGGAGGCGTAGATCGCCCCCAGAAAGAACTCCCAGTAAAATTCCGTGATCGACCGGTATCTTGGAGCACTAAAGCCCAGTTCCTTGTCGGTCCGGACGGCATTGTGAAACCAGGATACGACGACGTCTCGCATGTCCCTGGTCAAAGTCACGGCTCCATGATTGTTGTACTTGGCCCAGTCGACTTCGATATCCGCGACGTGCGAGAGAACGATCTGCTCACGTGCTTTGACGCCAAGAATTCGTTCCAACATGGATATCATCCAAACGGTTCCGGATTTAGGCATGCTGTTAACGATGAACAGCTTGTGGCGGGGAACCTTGCCCGCGGTTACCGGATCGGTCGGGAAACGGAGCGCCTCGGCGGCGCCAGGATCGTGCCTGACAGGCGGGAGAGGCCCAACGAGCAGGCCCTTCGCGACGCTCACGAACCGCTCCGACGCGGCTGACCTGCGGATGATTTCGTTGCCATTGTAGACGTTACGAATGCCAAGTTCGAACAATTCGCCAATCCGCCGGTCAATGTCCGGCCCGGCGGCGATCACGATGTCCTCCGGCGGGAAGCAGCCTCGCAGTTTGGTGATTGGAACGCACGGTATCCGAAGGTCAGTGCCAACCTTCTCTGTCGCAACATCACCCGGGTCGTGAATGAACGATGCGATGTCGGCGCCGTCGATCCCGGCTTCTTTCCCGAGCCAGCGCAGAACAGCATGGGCTGCCTCGCCATCGACGTACAAATGCAAGCCTGCCATTACTCGACGGTGCCTCAGTGAGCCATGCAGTGGGCGCGTGCAATCCGTTGCTTCCAGACGGTATCGTCACAATTTAGCCCGCTCTCACGGAGACTGTCCAGTTTCGCCGCTCGACATCTGGTGCTTGCCGGTTTCCATCCCGGCGATACCGGGCTAAGGTCGGAATGCGCCGGAAGGCGTGACCCAGGATGGCGCGGTCATGGAGTGCAGATGAGTCTTCAGGATCACGCGACCGCGGGGAGCAATGCGATTGCCCTGAGCCAATCCATTCTCAATGTGCACAGTCGGGAAGCAATCGAACAGCAGATCCGCCGTATCGTTCGCGCCGTCCGATTCGAACTGCTGGAGCGGGACGGCGCGGTGCGGATCCTGGGACCCGACATGAGCTATCACAGCGCCGATCCGCATCTGTTTGAGGGTTCGCAGACGCTAAGACCCGGAATGACATCAGACGACGTTTTTCACTTCAGATCGAGGCGAGCGAATTTCGATCTCTGCCTGGAGGACTCGTGGTCAGGATATTTCATCGCGGAACATGCATCGGTGGACCAGGACCTCGTTCTGATCCACCTGGACCACCATACCGACATGATGCCCACCCTGCTTGAGCGGTCGGGGCAAGGCCTGGTGAACCCGGTGACAGGAGAGGGCTTCGATCCCGCCGCGAGCGCCGACTGGCAGTCGACCATTCAATCGGGATGCGTCAGCATCGGGAATTTCGTGACGCCGCTCTATTACCTGGGAGGATCAACTCACGTTCGCCATCTGAACAATTTCGCGACCAGTACCCACCGCTTATACAACGTGACGCGCGAATCCTGCCGCTATGAGCTGATCCCTGACAGAATGTTCGCTGGCATTCGTAAGAAAACCGCGGACTGGGGCAACAGCGCGGGCACCTATCTCGGAGGAATCGACGCCGTGAAAGTGCTGCGCGAACTTCCCGCGGGACGGGTTGTCGTTCACATTGATCTCGATTATTTCATCAACGACTTCAATGGCAATCCGTGGGATTCTGGGCTGCCCGCCAAGGCCATTCTGCGGTCTCAAGCGCTGCGAAAAATGGATTGCTTTTTCACCGCGCTGCAAGGCACCGGCGCGACTGTCGAGCAATGGATCGTGGCGACTTCCCCGGGATTCTGTTCGGCGGAGCATTGGGATTGGCTGCTGACGGAGATCGGCCGGAGGGTGGAACAAACACGCTCACCGCCGTTATAACGGGCGGCCCCGGCGGCATGGACAAATTCGGCCAGCTGGCTGTAGCAATGAGAGCATTGCGAAACAGCCGCCGCGCTCAATGGCAAATCGCGGCGATGGCAAGACGTTCGGTCAACAGGAGCGGATCACCCGATGGGCAACGGATTCTCACACGTTGGCGTTTCGACGCATGACATGGACGCAACGATCCGATTTTACGAAACCATCCTCGGTTTTCCTCGCGTCGCGGAAAACCTCACGCGCGTGATCGAGGGGGGTACGTTGCGGCAGGTCAATTTCGACCTTGGCGACGGGCAGTATATCGTCTTTATGGAACCGAATGGTATCAGGGGGATTTCCGAGGCCTACGACACGGGGATCAATCGCGCCCTCGGCCTCCCCGCCGGCATGTATCACTTCGCTTTCAAGGTATCCTCACTGGATGACCTCCAGGCGTGGCGCGAGAAACTGCTGAGCCATGGTGTGGATGCATCCGCGATCATCGATCTGGGGACCGCGAAATCCGTATTCCTTTCAGACCCGAACAACATTCAGATCGAGCTCTGTTGCCATGTGCGGCCGTTCAACGAGACCGACCTGCACCAGGAATCTGAGGCGAGCATGGCATTGCCGGACCAGTAGCCGGTTGGAGCTGCGTTCGCCGCCGGCGTCACGATCCCGGCAGCGCCAGATTTCCGATCAACCGCATGATGGCCATCACGTCAGCCATTGCCTCCGGCCACTGCCGCCGCAAACTCGCGAGCCGGTTCGCGATCTCCGATTGACCGGCGCCGCGCATCGACACCGCGTCGGACAGGGCGGCCAGGCGTTGTTCCTGGTCGATGAGCAGGGCGGCAATAACGGCGATGCCGCCGAACATGCGTCCCAGTTCGCTGTCGAACCGGAACCCCGTGGTGAAGTTGACGCCGGTGATGACCCCGATCAACCGGTCGTCGACCACCATGGGCGCGGCGATGACCGCCTCGGGCGCGGAGCCGTCGGCTCGCTCGGTTTGCCTGAGGTCGCGATAGATCGGCGAGCCGATTTTCACCTCCCGCGTCACCGCCGCGAGACCGGTAAGGCCGTCGCGCAGCGACAGCCGTTCGCCGATCAGGTTGGTGTTCGATTTCTCGTTGCCGAACTGCATGACGAAAAGCAAACTGTCGGTGGCATCGTCCAACACCAGCAGTGAGCCTTCATCGGCGCCCAATACCTGTAGACCCGTGGAGACCAAAAGTCGCAGGCCGGCCTCAATCGAGGAGGCGGGTCTGACGCCAAGATGCGTCTCAAGCAATTCGCCAGTGGTCGCGGACATCGGTCAGCCTTCCCGTTGGACAGCATCCGGTCTGGGTGCGCCTGAGCCGCGCAAACTTGGCAGGGGGATACTTTCGATTGTCATATTGGTCGTCGCCATCGTCTGTTGCGCCGCCGCAAGGCGTTGGAACAGCGAGGGACGCGCCGCCAACTCCGCCGGAGTGCCAATTTCGACGAAGCGACCATTTTCCAGGCAGCAAACCTGGGCTGCGATTTGTTCGACGAAGCTGATGTCATGGTCGACGATAATGACCGTGAGCCCGGTGAGCAAATCAGGTAGGCGACTGGCGAGTGCCTGTACGCTCAGGTGATCGATGCCGGTCGTCGGTTCGTCCAGCAGCAGAACCCGAGGCCGACGGAGCAGCGCGCGGGTGATCGCGAACAGTCGCCGCTCACCGCCCGACAGGCTTTGTCCGGCCGTGCGAGACAGCAACACATCGAGTGGGTTCGTCGGCGAGGCGGCGGTGAGCACCGACCACAATCCGGTCTGCCGGCAGATTGCCTCGATTTCCGCGTCGGTCGCGCTCTCGTCCGCCAACTGAAAGTTCACGCGCACCGTGTCGGTGACGAACAACGGAAACTGCGACACGGTGACAACGTGCCGCCGGAGCACCTCCGGATCGATTGACGATGTGGCGACGCCGCCCAGGGTGACGGTCCCGTGCGTGGGCTGCCGCATCACGCTAAGCAGTTGAAGGATCGAGGATTTGCCGCTGCCGGATCGCCCTACGATGGCCGAGATGCGACCGGGCAAAAAGGTATGGCTCAGTCCGTCGAGGACAGCGCGGCCGCCATCCGTGTAGCGCAGACTGACGTCACTGAGCACGACCGAGTCTCCCTTGGGTAACGCCTTGCCGGCAACGTCGGACAGGGGTGCGGCGTCAAGCAGTTCGCCGACCTGCGCGACGATCGGCCACGAGAAATGCAGCCCGATATTGAACGCGATGAGGTCCTGCATGGGGGCGATAACCTGGGGCACGAAGGCATAGATCACCAGGACCGAGCCGACACTGAGTGATTTCGCGGTCACCAGCACGAAGACAGCGTAGATCAGAAAGGTAGCCTGTAGAACCAACGGCATCGCCGACTGAAATTCGTCGGCCGTGGCCAGCCGGGCCATTGTCGAAAACTTTGCTGCCGCCATGGTCCGAAGGCGTCTGGCGAACGCCGCTGCCCGCTGCCGCTCGGCTCCCAGAACCCGCACTTCTATCGGTTGCGAGGCCGAGTTGGCGAACTCGGTGGCCAGTTCGACCTGCGCTTGCTGCAACGCGCCGGCGGCGACCTGCACTCGGCGGGCCATGCGTGAACCAATGATCGGCAAGGCCAGGAGAATCAACGCAATGCCGATTTGTGTCTCGATCGGCATGGCCTGAAGCTTGCCGAGGCTTAGCATAAGTCCCCACATCGCGGTGACCAGCGGCACGCCGCGCAGGATCGGAAAGGCTGCGAAGTCGCGCAGCATCTCCGCTGCTCCGCCGGAGAATTGCAGCACGATCGCGCTGGCTTCTCCGAATTCATGACGCTCGTGAAAGCCAGCCCCCAGGCGCAACAGCTTGTCGTGAAGCGTCTGTTGCAACTGGCTGATCATTCGGGTCTCCGACCAGCCGACCAGGACGCGTCCGCCAAATCGCGTCACGATCAGCGCCAGCACCAGAACAGCGTAAAGGATCGCTCGCCGGCCTAACGACGGATCGGTACCTTTTGAAACGCCATCAAGGATATCGCCAACGACCAGGGTACTGTACTGGGTCAGCAGTGTCGCGGTCAGCGTGGCCAGTACGCTTGCGGCGAACGGACCCGGTGCTGTCGCGACCACCCCGGCTGACCATCGAACGAGGCTTCGATAGGACATCGGTCGCGCCACCGGCGACGCCTCGGGGTTAGTTATCGCGCCAGTCGTCGGAGCCTCAAGGCTGTCAGCTGATGCTGCCTCGATCGCGGCTGTCACGACGGTACACCGTGCGTCCCGCTCGGTTTCGCGGCCACCTGAATGTCGATCTTCGTCTTGACCCTAACCTCGATATTGTCGATCATGGTTCCCCCAGAGATGACGGCCATCGGGTTTGATCAGTCCGGCGGAGTTTGCGGGACAGCTGATTTCGATCCGTCCGCGCGAGATCAATTGCCCGATTCATGCCAGCGCGGCGAGAGGTACTTCGCGCAGTTGGGAGCCTAATATCTCATCGCCGCACCTGGGCGCGGAGATGGTTCGTCACCGTCACCTGCCTCGATTAGCGCATCTGGCAGGGCCAGGCCATGAGGCGGAGGCGCGGTGCCTGTGTCAATCGTTCGGCAAGTTGGTATAAAGACGGCAACACGAGGGACGGAGTGGGCGAATGGCGAGGAGTTTGGGCCGGGGGCAAGGCTCCGCGAACGGTCTGTCAGACGGCGTGTTGCTCGGTCCCCCGCCGGGCTGTCTCTCATGATAGCCACGAGCCGGCTCACGGCGACGCCCGGATCCCGCTTGCGGATCGCTGCCGCCCTGACAGTTCTTTTGACGGGCGTGCCACGTGCCCATGCCGAGGCGGGGCTTATACTGGTCGAAAGTCTTTCAGCGCCGGCCGGCGATCTGCGGGCGATGGATTATGTCGCGCCAGGCACCACTATCGATCTTGGCACATCGACGGTCGTCGTGCTCGATCATCTCGCCACCTGCACGCGCGAGACTGTGACCGGAGGCGTACTGAACGTCCAGTCGCCGAACAGTCAGGTCGACGGCGGGTCCATCGCGCGGAGTCAACTGGATTGCGATGGTCGCCAGCTTCAGCTTGATGCCACGAGGGCTCAGGGCGGTGGTCAGGTCTATCGTGCGATCGATCAACGGCCGCTGGTACTGTATGGCACCGCACCATTGATTCTCGCGACGCGCGGCGGAACGATTCGTATCGAACGCGACGACCAACCGGCGCCTCCGATTGAGATCCAGGTGCCGGAGTCCTCGAAAGGCCGATCGGTGACGGTCGATCTGGCTCTGTCGCACCAGGAACTGGCACCCGGCGGGAGTTATCGGGTCATCGCCGGGGGGCGCCAGCAGGCATTCGTTGTCGACCGGGCGGCGAAGCGAGGCGCCGACGTGCCACTGCTCGCGCGGTTGCTGCCGATCTGACCGGCGCGACCTCGTGCGAGCGCGGACCCGACTGCGTGAATTCGTAACCGCCCTGGTTACCATCTGCATTGTCAGCGTTGCGGTAGTGGGTACAGGGCCAACCGGTGCTGTGGCCGGAATTTCGATCGATACGCTGTTCTGGCTGCGCGATATGGCCTTCGGTCCAAGGCGGCCAGCCGCAGTCTCTCCGGTCGCCGTGGTACTCATCGATGAGGCGACATACGCGGCTTACGCGGACCGACCAAAGGATTTCTGGTCGCCCTGGTTCGGCGTGGTGATCAACGCCCTCAGCCGCGCCGGTGCGCGGGTGATCGGCTTTGACATCATTTTGCCCATGTCGATCGGGCCACTCATCCGGGGTTATGACGCGGACTTCTGGAGCGCGCTTCAGCAGGCCGGTCGGACTGGTCACCTCGTGATGATCCGAGGGCAATCGGGCAGTACCGTCATACAGCCCGCACGTGAGCAATTGTTCTTCCTGGGAAATGGCAACGTGCGCTCAGATGCGGTCCAGGAAGATGCCGATGGCGTGGTCCGCCGCCAACCGTTGACGCTACCACCGGTCACGCCGCCGCCCGACAGCGAGCCTGGCTTCGCGGCTGAGCTTGCCCGCCGCGCCGGCTGGACGCCCCGGGATGGCACGTTGTTGTTGAACTTCGACGGCGGCCGACCATTCGAGACCTGGTCGCTGGCCGATCTTGTGGCCTGCGCGAAAAGCGACAACGGCGATTTCTTCGTTCGGCATTTCAGGAACCGCGTCGTGCTCATCGGTACTGGGCTGCAGTTCGAGGACCGCCTGCTCACCTCGAGCCGTTTCATCAATCCGGTGGAGCGGCTGACCGGCGAGCGCTGCACGCCGCCGACGTCTTCCGACCAAACCAATTTCAAACGCGATACGATGCCGGGTGTGTTCATACATGCGACCGCGGTCGACAACCTGCTGCGCGATGAGGGGTTGACGGGTTTGCCGCCGTTCGGCCGCGCGCTGGTGGTCGTGGCCGCCGCGGGACTTGGATCGGTACTGGGCTTATGGGCTGGTTTGCTTTGGGGCGGAGCGTCATTGGTCGGGTTACTGGCTGGTCTAACGGGCGGCGCGACGTTATTATTTCGTCAAAATATAGCAACACCTCTGCTGGAAACTCTGCTGGCGGTGAGCGTGAGTTATCTCCTGGTGCTGGGTTGTCGCCTCGCAATCACCGAACACGGCAGGAAGCGGATCCGCCAAATGTTTGGCTTTTATTTGGCGCCCAGTGTCGTGGCTCAGTTGGAGATGTTGGAGGAGTTGCCCGAACGGGGCGGCGTACGGCGGCGGTTGACATGCTTTTTCAGCGATATCGCGGGGTTCACGACGTTGACCGAGGCGGCGGATCCGATGGAACTGGCGCCGGCGTTGAACGCCTATTTCGATGGGGTCTGCGCGGCGGTCGAGGCAGAAGGAGGCATCGTGATCGAGTTTCTTGGCGACGGCGTACAGGCAATGTTTGGGGCGCCCGCCGACCAGCCGGATCATGCCGCGCGCGCGATCGCCGCGGCGCGTGCGATCAATGCGTTCACCGAACGTTTCCGCCATGTGGGCGCGGCCCGGGACATGGGCTTCGGTCATACGAGAATTGGCGTGCATACAGGCGACGCGCTGGTCGGCAACATCGGAGCATCGCGACGGCTGAAATACGCCGCGTTGGGCGACGTGGTGAACGCGACCTCGCGCCTGGAGGGACTCAACAAGTATTTCGGCACACGGATTTGCATTTCGGAGGAAACCGCGCAGGCCAGTGGCGATACCGACCTGCGGTGGATCGGCGATTTCCTGGTCAAAGGCAAATCTCAGGCGATCCGGGTTTACGAGGTGCTGCCACGCGGAAGCGGATCACAGGACTGGCTGGCACGCTATCGCCGCGCGCATCACTTGTTGGCGATCGGTGACGCTTCGGTGGCGGATCTGCTCACGCGACTGTCAGCGGGGCGGCCGGAGGACGAGGTAATCAAGTACTGGCTTGGCCGCGCCCGCTCGGGGAAGTTAGGCACAACGATTCAGATGACGGATAAGTAAGTTTCGCGGGGGCCGCGCGGCCTTGTTATGCGAATGGCCAAGGGCGTCGGCAATAGTCGCTACGACGAGGAGGGTGCGGCAGACCGTGTTCAGCACCGCACGACCTGAGTCAACTGTCGGTGGTTGCGCGTCCCCGCAACCAAATCTGACCATGCGGCAAGCGACGATCCGGCGCGTCCGCGCTGCTTCGGATGATGCCGCCTGGCTGTCGACCCTGTGTCAGCGAGCCGGCCCAGGCATCCGGCGATCGCCGTCCGGTCCGACTGACCTCACTGGCTGACCGTAAGCATTAGGGATTATGTCCTTGGAGATGGTGCGGGAGCGATGGATAAGTGGCCCGCCTACCCCCAGGCCCCCGGCGGTCGAGCGGGCGGACCTCTTACCCAGCGCTGCCGCGACCCTCGGTGGGACACAGTTGGTTTCTTGTCCCGCCGCCGGACGGGAGGAACCCAACCAATTGTTGACTTTTTCGGCGGGCCGCGGTCCCTCGAAACGAGAACGTAGCTCCCGCCCTCGATAATGCCCGCTCAGCGTCTTTGACGCGCCCGATCGCGAAGGATTCCTGTGTCCGAAGTTGCATCGATGGTCCAGGAAGCACCACCGCGCCCCATCATCCAGGCGCCGGACGTTCGCGCACCCGGCGCATCCCCGCCTCGCGGGCCCGGTTGGAAGGCGACGGTGGCCGCGGCCCTGCGATCGCTGGACCTGAGCCGGCGTGTCCTCGGAGCGGATCATCAAGAGACGTTCCGATGGATGAGCAATCTCGCCGTCAGCATGCAGCCCGCCGACACCGCGCTGGCTGTGAAGCTACATCGATGGACAGTCGCGGCAGCCGGCCATGCACTGGGCCAGAAACATTCGCGGACGCTTTATTGCCTGCAAAATCTTGCTATCTGCCTGCACGCGATCGGCGAGCAGGAGGAAGCGTTACCTCTGCTTCAGGATATCCTGGACCAGCGGGAACGGGCTCTTGGCCATGATCATCCGGACACACGGGCCAGCGCCAATGCCGCCGTGCGCTGTCTGGAAGCCCAGGGAGGGGCACAGGCGGTCACGCGGCTGTATCACGGGGTACTGGAGCGAAACGAGAAAAAATTCGGTGCCGGCGATCCGCGAACGCTCGCCAGCCTGCATAATCTCGGATTGTCGATCGCGAAGGCCGGCGACGCTGCCGCGGCCTTGCCACTCCTCCAGCGCGCGATGGCCGGCCGAGAGAAGAGACTCGGCCCAGAGCATCCGGATACGCTCGCCAGCGTGAACGAGGTCGCGGTATGCATGGCGGCGACCGGCGATCCCGAGGGCGCTACACCGCTGTTCCAATTCGCGTTGATGACACGCGATCGTGCGCCTGGCCCGGACCATCCAGACACTCTGGTCACCCTGAGAAACCTCGCGGCATGCCTGCGGGCCGCGGGCAACCCGGCAGGTGCCGTACCGCTGCTACTGCGCGCCGTGAAGAGCCATGAGCGCCATCTGGGACCAGGGCATCCCGATACGGTCGGCGCGCTAAGTCTGCTGAGCGATTGCGTGACGCGATCGGCGGCCGACACGCTCACCATACCTTTGATTCTTCAGGTGCTTGATGTGACCGAGCGCCTGCTGGGACTGTACCATCCCGCGGCCGTCGCGTTACGGGACCAGTTCCCGCTTCCGACCTTGGCGGCGGAGTAAAGCTTTTATGCCGGCGTGGTATGCTGGCGAAACCCGCGCGGTCGGCGGCGCGATGGCCGGGAAAGTGGCAGCCGGAACATCACCGGCAGGCCCACGATCAGACCCTCGCGTGGTGAACGACCGATTGTGCCCCGTGAACATTTTGTTGGACAGTGAATTCGTCCGCGAGCGGATGGCGCCTCATGATAGCACGATCGGACGGCCTTCGATCGATCCTGCCCGGATGGTACGAATGCCGCCGATCAACTATCAGAACGGCATCCGGTCCAGGCACGTCGACGCCAGCGTGCATCTCATACCAGGGCGCTTAACCACTGACTCTCGCCCCACGCGTCATGGCCCTCCCCCGACTCGTTCGGGGGAGGGCCATGACGGGGGAGAGAAGCCACCGTGTGTCAATGATTAAGCGCGCTGGTATCAGCCTCTCGTATCGCTGGTTCCGCCGTCTCGGTCTGGGCTGCTCGGCCGCTATCGTTCCGATGCCATACCGAACCGCCATGGCCGCCTTCGCGAGTGCGACCTCTTCCGCCGGGTGTTCGAGCACGCGGTCGGAGAGTCCGTCGTCGCCACACCAAATGGCGGAAACACCACGTTCAACGCGACAACCGCGGCAAGACACTCTCCCCAAACAACCGCATGGATGCTTCGGCCGCCACAAGCGGAAGATCATTGAAATTCACCTGCAAGGACGCGATCTCGAACGATCCGATTTGCGCGCGATACGTGGCGATGGTGTCGAGAATCCGTTCCGGCGTGCCAACCCACGCCGCGCATTTTTCCACCTGGGTTTCGAAGGTTTCGCGGGCCAGTGCGGCGATCACCTGATCGTAACCGGGATAATCCGCCGACCGCGCGCCCGAAGTCCAGTCCGACGCGGCGTCAACCAACGAGCGCAGATAACGGGTCAATGGTCCTCGCGCGAGTTGCTCGGCCTCCTGCTGGTTCTCGTGGCATAACATGTGGAAGGCCAGCATCACCACGCCCGGCCCCTCGTGTCCCGCGGCGGCACGGGCGTCTCGGTAAGCGTCAATCAACTGTTTCATCGCGCCGCCCGCCATCGGGATCGCCATGATGCCGTAACCGTTGGCGCCCGCGCGCTCGAACGACTCCCGGGTGCCGAGCGCCGCGACATAAAATGGTGGCCGGGGCGTCTGCGTGGGGCGTGGCAGGGACGTGACGTTTCGGAACGAGTGAAACCGACCTTCGCTCGTCACGTTTTCTTCTTCCAGCAACAGGCGGACCTGGGCCACGCCCTCATCGAACCGCGCCCGGCTCTCATCCAGCTTCACGCCGAAATGCTCGAACTCGTGCGGCAGAAAGGCGCGCGCGAAGCCGATATCCAGCCTGCCGTCGCACAGCGCGTCCAGCATGGCCAGTTCAGCGGCGAGCTTCAGTGGGTTGTTGAACGCCGGCAGGACCGCGCCGGTTACCAGGCGCGCGTGCCGGGTCACCTGGGCGGCGGCGGCCAGGAACACCACGGGATTTGGGCTGTACCCGCCATATGGGAGGAAATAGTGCTCAACCGTGCGGACGTGATGGTAATCATACCGATCCACCAGGGCCACGAGGCGGAGCGCCTCTTGCCAGTAGTCGCGCGCCGACTTCACCGCGGGCCCGATATCGGGAAAGAACTGAATGCCTACCCGCATGACCCACCCCTCCGCGCCAAAAGCCCACCCGGTGGTTCTGACAGCCCGCTGCCCGCCGCTCAACCCTTCGCCGAACCGCCCCGCGACCCGCGCCGAGGCGAACCCGCGTTGATTGACGAGGCCTTTTGGCGGACAACATCGCCTCGCTTCGATGAGTGCCACACCAATGCCCGAGCTTTATCTGCACAACAGCCTCACCCGCCGTAAGGAGCGGTTTGAGCCGATCGATCCGTCGAATGTGCGGATGTATGTCTGTGGCCCGACGGTCTACGATCTGGTGCATGTCGGCAACGGCCGCGCCGTCGTCGTCTACGACGTGCTGCTCCGGTTGCTGCGACGCCTTTATCCAAAGGTCACCTATGTCCGGAACCTGACGGACGTGGAGGATAAGATCAACGCGCGGGCGGCCGAACTCGGGATCCCGATCGAAACCCTCACCGCGCGAACGACCGCCGATTTCCATCAGGATATCGCCGCATTGGGTGCGCTCCCTCCGGACGTCGAACCGCGCGCGACCGGCCATATCCGGGAGATGATCGATATCATCGAACGTCTGATTGCCTCCGGTCACGCGTACGAAGCCCAGGGCCACGTGCTGTTCGCGGTTGGGAGCTTCGCGGCGTACGGGAAATTTTCCGGGCGGAACGCCGAGGAGTTGCTGGCGGGCGCGCGCGTCGACGTCGCGCCCTATAAGCGCGATCCCGGCGATTTCGTACTGTGGAAACCCTCCCCGCCCGAGCTTCCCGGCTGGGACAGTCCCTGGGGCCGAGGCCGCCCAGGCTGGCATATCGAGTGCTCCGCCATGGCCTGGCGCCATCTGGGAGAAACATTCGACATCCATGGCGGCGGCACCGACCTGATCTTTCCGCATCATGAAAATGAGGTCGCGCAGAGCCTTTGCGCGTTTCCGGGCAGTCAGTTCGCGCGTTACTGGGTGCATAACGGCATGCTGCTCGTCAACGGCGAGAAAATGGCCAAATCCCTGGGCAATTTCACCACGTTGCGGGACGCTTTGCACCGCGCGCCGGGAGAGGTCATCCGATTTTTGCTGATCCGTACCCATTACCGCTCGACACCGGATTTCAGCGACGCGGCCATAACTGAAGCAAAGAAGGAACTTGATCGATTCTATCGTGCGCTGGAACGATGCCCGAACGCAGGCGGAGGAACCGTGCCTGATAAAGTAATGGACGCCTTATGCGACGACCTGAATACGCCGCTCGCGTTATCGGCGATGCACGCGCTGGCCGACGCGGCGCTCGCGGGCGACGCCTCGGCGGCGGCGAATTTGCGGGCGGCCGGGCATCTGATGGGTTTGCTGACCCAGGCTCCCGAGGCTTGGTTCCGAGGTGGCACCGAAGATACCGACGCCATTGAGGCAGCGATCCAGGAACGCCTGGACGCTCGTAAAGCCCGGAACTTCGCCCGGGCCGACGCGATCAGGGCGGACCTGGCGGCGCGCGGGATCGTACTCGAGGATGGACCGGGCGGAACCACCTGGCGGCGAGCCACATAATCAAAAGGATGTGAGATGAAAAAGTTGCTTTTTCTCATGGTGGTCGGGTTCGGCGGAACCATGCTACTGAAAGGTGGACATGTGACCATCACGCCGGATAACCAGGTGCGTGTCGCCGGTTATACCGTTCCGCTCCCTGAGGCGGTGCAGAACTCTCCGGTCATGGGAATGATTACCACCGTGCTGATGGGACAACTGCAAACGGCGCCTCAGACGGCCGGTGCGACATCGCGGCCTGGAACTCCGATGCCACCCGCCCTTCCAAACGTGACATCGGCGGTTAGCACGTACAATGCGAATGCGGCGAGCGCCAGACCGACACAAGGCGCCGAACAGTTCGGCGCCGCGGCCAAGGCATTGCGCTGACCGCGGTGACGGGACGCGAGGGCGGCGCGGATCTGCGCCCGGCCGGAAATACACCGGTCGTGGTGCTGGTCCGTCCGCAGCTCGCGGATAACATCGGAGCCTGCGCGCGCGCCATGGGAAATGGCGGGCTGTTCGAACTGCGTCTGGTTGCCCCGCGCGATGGCTGGCCGCAGACAAAGGCGTGGGCGAACAGTTCGGGCGCGGATCGCATCCTGGACGCGGCGACCGTCCACGGCAGTGTGGCCGAGGCTGTCGCCGACCTGCATCATGTGTTCGCCACCTGCCCGAGGCCGCGCCATATCATCAAGCCGGTGTTGACCGCGCGTGGCGCCGCGGTCGAGTTGCACGCGATCGCCGCCCGTGGGTTACGCGTCGGCCTGTTGTTCGGGCCGGAACGCGCGGGCCTCGATAATGACGACATGGCCCAGGCCGACGCACTGGTTCGCTACCCGTTGAACCCGGGGTTCATGTCATTGAACCTCGCTCAGGCGGTCATGATCATGGCGTATGAATGGTGGACGGCCCAGGACGAGACGCCGCCGCGCGAATTGATGACCAACGAGACCCAGGTGGCGGCCAAGGCGCAGTTGGAGACCTTCCTGACCCACCTGACCGCCGAACTGGACGCCAGCGGCTTTCTGCGCAACCTCCCGAAACGGCCCGGGATGGTCCGCAATATCCGCCACTTGTTCCAACGCGGCGAGGCAACCGAGCAGGAACTCCGGACGTTGCACGGAATTGTGACCGAGCTTTCGCTTGGTCGCCGCCAGCGTGGCCGGGTGGAGCCTGATGTGGGTGACACCGCCGAGGAGGCGTCCGGCCAGGAGCCGCATCCCGCGACACGGGGCGGGTAGCGAGGCCAGACCGCTTTCCGGCCGGATTTATACCAACCCGCTGAAAGTGTGACTCTCACCCCATCACGTCATGGCCCGGCTCGTCCGGGCCACCTGTTCAAGCACGGTGCGGCGATAGGTGGCCCGGACGAGCCGGGCCATGACGTGGAA